>LZQQ01000136.1_pt1 | contig 12496 bp, 17 predicted proteins | sample 768581 | NCBI WGS metagenome assembly LZQQ01 (sample SAMN05207185, study PRJNA324510) | oil field metagenome | isolation source: sample BH-FW-20 from oil reservoir | place: India: Bombay High | collected 2015-11-25 | reverse complement strand
CGGGCGCCTGCAGCTCGGCCGCCGGTTGTGCGCCTCTTCGGCCTGCTCCAGGCTGCGCTGGCGCAGCCAGTCGGCGAGGTCGGGGTGCTGCGCTTCCCAGGGCAGTTCGCGGCAGGTGAAGGGGCGCGGGCGCCACAGCGCCGCCTGCTCGAGCAGGAAGCGGTCGAGGGCCTGGAATCGCTCGGAAAGGGCGGCGGGTTCGTTCATTGCGCGACGGGCCGCGAACGGCCCGTGAGGGTCAGTGGTTCAGCGACCGTGCAGCGCGTCGACGCGCAGCCAGCGCTCCAGCAGCTTGAAACCCTGCATGAGGACGAAGGCGATGACCAGGTAGATCACCCCGGCGATGATGAACATCTCCTCGTGCATGTAGGTGCGGGCGGCGATCTTGCGCGCCATGCCGGTCAGTTCGAGCAGCGTGATGGTGCTGGCCAGTGCACTGGCCTTGAGCATCAGGATCACTTCGTTGCTGTACGCCGGCAGGCCGATGCGCGTCGCGCGTGGCAGGATGATGTGCAGCAGCGCCTGGCTGCGCGACATGCCCAGTGCCCGGGCCGCCTCGATCTCGCCCGGCGGCACCGCCTGGATGGCGCCGCGCAGGATCTCGGCGATGTAGGCGGCGGTGTGCATGGTCATGGTGATGATGGCGCACCAGTACGGGTCACGCAGGTAGGGCCAGAGCGCACTTTTGCGCACGACGTCGAACTGCGCCAGCCCGTAGTAGACGAGGAACAGCTGCACCAGCAGCGGCGTGCCGCGGAAGAAGAAGATGTAGCCGTAGGGCAGCGCGCGAACCGCGAGGTGTCGCGAGGAGCGGGCGATGCCCAGCGGCAGGGCGAGGATCAGCCCGGTGATGACCGAGACGCCGACCAGTTGCAGGGTCAGCCAGGCGCCGTCGAGGAACTGGGGCAGCCATTTGATCAAGAGTTCCCAGCTCATGCGGCGCTCCGGGTGAAACCGCGCCCAGCGCGTCGTTCGAGGAAATGCATGCCGATCATCGCGACGATGGTCAGGCCGAGGTAGATGAAGGCGGCGACCAGGAAGAAGGTGAAGGGCTCCTTGCTGGCGGTCACGGCGATCTGCGAGCGGCGCATGATCTCTTCGAGGCCGATCACCGAGACCAGCGCGGTGTCCTTCATCAGGATCATGAACAGGTTGCCGAGCCCGGGCAGGGCGATGCGCCACATCTGCGGCAGGATCAGCCGCCAGAAGATGCGCCGCTTGCCGAGGCCCAGCGCCAGGCCGGCCTCGCGGTGCCCGCGGGGGATGGCCAGCAGCGCGCCGCGGAAGACTTCCGTGGCATAGGCGCCGAAGCACAGCCCGAGCGCCACGGTGCCGGCGGCGAACGGGCTCAGGGCCAGGTTCTCGATGCCGACGGTCTCGCCGATCACGCGTACGAGGTTGACGGTGCCGAAGTAGATCAGCAGCACCCAGAGCAGCTCCGGCACGCCTCGCACGATGGTCGAGTAGGTGCCGCCGAGCCAGCGGAAGAAGGCGTAGGGCGAAGTCTTGGCGAGGGCGCCGAGCAGCCCGAGCACCAGCCCCAGCGCCAGCGAGGCGAGGGCCAGTTGAATGGTCATCCAGGTCCCGGCGATCAGCGCCGGACCGAATCCGTGAAGGTCAGGAATCATGTGAACTCAAGGCATCGGCGCCCGGACATGCCGGGCGCCGATCGGGCGGGTCATCGAATGCTGAAGGGGAAGTACTTGTCGTTGATCTGCTTGTAGGTGCCGTCGGCGATGATTTCCTCGAGCGCCTTGTTCAGGTTGTTGCGCAGCTCGTCGTCGCCCTTGCGCACCGCGATGCCGATCTTGTCGTTGTCGAACACCGGGTCGCCCTTGAATTCGAAGTCCTTGCCGGTCTCGCTCTTGAGCCATTCCCACTGCACGAAGGTATCGGCGAGAATGGCGTCGACGCGGCCGGAGGCGAGGTCGAGGTAGGCGTTTTCCTGGGTGTCGTAGAGCTTGATGTCAACGGTGTCGCCCAGGTTGTCCTCCAGCCAGGTGCCGGCGATGGTCGCGCGCTGGGCGCCGATCGACTTGCCCTCGAGGCTGGCTTCGTCGGTCTTGAAGTCCACCGACTTGGGGGCCACGAACTGCAGCTTGTTGGTGTAGTAGGGCTCGGTGAAGTCCACCGCCTGCTGGCGCTCCTCGGTGATCGACATCGAGGCGATGATGAAGTCGAACTTCTTCGCGTTCAGGGCGGGGATGATGCCGTCCCAGTCCGAGGTGACCACTTCGCACTCGGTCTGCATCTTGGCGCAGAGGGCGTGGGCGATGTCCAGGTCGAAGCCGACCACCTTGCCGGAGGCGTCGATCAGGTTGAAGGGCGGATAGGCGCCTTCGGTGCCGATGCGCAGCTTTTCCGCGGCGAACGAGCTGCCGCAGGCCAGGGTCAGGGCGGCGGCAAAGAGAAACTTGGGCAGGCTCTTCATGAGTTTTGGATGCTCCGTTATCGATGGCTTGACATGAATTGTTTGCAGCGCGCCGACTGAGGGTTGTCAAACACCTGTTCAGGCGTTCCCTGCTCTTCCACCTGTCCCTGATGAAGGAACACCACTTCGCTGGAAACCTGTTTGGCGAAGTTCATCTCATGAGTGACAAGCAGCATGGTGCGGCCCTCATCGGCCAGTGACCGGATGACGGCAAGCACTTCTTGTACCATCTCGGGGTCGAGCGCCGAGGTGGGTTCGTCGAAGAGGATGACCTTGGGCTGCATGGCCAGCGTCCGGGCGATGGCGCGCGCTGCTGCTGGCCGCCGGACAGCTGCGCCGGGTAGGCGTGGCGCTTGTCGGCGATGCCCACCTTGGCCAGCAGCGCCTCGGCCATCTCGGTGGCCTCGGCCTTGCTGCGCCCGCGCACGCGCCGCGGCGCCTCGATGATGTTGTCGAGCACGGTCATGTGCGGCCAGAGGTTGAAGTTCTGGAACACGAAGCCGATTTCGCTGCGCATGCGGTTGATCTGCCGGGCATCGGCGGCGACCAGCTCGCCGCTGCGCGCCTGCTTGAGCTTCATCGGCTCGCCGGCGACGACGATCTCGCCCTCGTTGGGGTTTTCCAGCAGGTTGATGCAGCGCAGGAAGGTCGATTTCCCCGAGCCGGACGAGCGAGGATGGAGATGACGTCGCCATCGCGGGCGCTCAGCGAGATGCCCTTGAGCACCTCGAGTGCGCCGTAGCGCTTGTGCAGGTTGCGGATTTCCAATGCGGGCATGGCGTCAGCATGGACGTACCTCTTCTGACCTTCGACTAGATTAGCAGGGCTCGGCCGGGAGCATCGTCATCGCCCAGATGCCCGGCCGGGCGACACCGGCGCGCCCGGTGCAGCCCATGGCGGTACGTCCAGCGTCAGGCGACGACAGGCCGTGAAGCCGCTGCGCTCGGCTGCGCTGGCGAATTTCATGCGACCTGTGGAAGGCTGGTACCCCGGGGTTTGCGTGCGGATTTCATGCAAGCGGGATGCCCAGCCACGGCTCGCCCTCCTGGCGAGGCGCAAAGCTAGCATGGGCGAGCGCGAGCGCCAAGCCGCGAGCCATGCGGTTCGGCGGCTGACCGGCCGGTCGCGCCGGGCTGTCGGATCGGCGGGCGCGTGCCAGAGCGGCCGGGGCGGGATCGAGCAATCAGGGCGCCGGACGCGAGGCCTGGTCGCCGCCTTCGGGAGCGGGCTCGGTGTTGAGCAGTTCGTCGTGTTCGTCCATGCGCCAGGGCAGGCTGCCGGGCGAGATGTGCAGGAAATGCAGGTACTTCTCGAACTGGTCGAGTATGTCGCTGATGATGTCCTGCTGCTCGTAGCCGTAGACGTCGTAGGACTGCCCGCCGCGGCGCAGGAACACCTCCGCGCGGTAGTAGTGCGCGTCGCCGTCGGCGCTGGCCGGCTGGGCGAACGCCGGCATGGCGTACTGCATCAGGCGGATCTCGTAGACGAAGTCCAACTGCCCCTCGCGCTGGACCTCCAGGTACAGCCGCGAGTTGGCCTCGTCGACATGCACCTCGGCTGGCCAGTCCTGCTCCTGCAGGCCGCGCTGCACGCGGCGCATGGCCTTCAGCACGGTGGTGGCCATGAAATTCTCCACCGCCTCGCGGTCGGGGAAGGTCACCAGCCCGGCCAGGCGCTTCTTCCACAGCCCGAGGCCGGCGTTGCTCGCCAGCCGGGTGCTCTGCATGTGGTTCTGCAGGCTCAGCTGGTGCCCCTCGATCACCAGCGCGCGCCACATGCCCAGCGCCATGAGCATCATCAGCACGCAGAACGGCAGGCCGCTGGTGATGGCCATGGTCTGCAGGCGCTGAGCCGCCGGCCAGCAGCAGGGCGGCGGCGACCACCCCTTCGATGCTGGCCCAGAACACCCGCTGCCAGACCGGCGTCTGGATGGCGCCGCCGGCGGCGATCGAGTCGATCACCAGCGAGCCGGAGTCCGACGAGGTGACGAAGAAGGTGACGATCAGCAGCACCGCCAGCACCGAGGCCAGCGAGGACAACGGCAGCAGCTCGAACATCTGGAACAGCGCGATGGCGTGGTCGGCCTGCACTTCGGCGATGAGCTCGGTGTAGCCCTCGACCATGATCAGGTGCAGCGCGGTGTCGCCGAACACCGAGAACCAGAAGAAGGTGAACAGGGTCGGCACGATCAGCACGCCGAAGACGAACTGGCGGATGGTCCGCCCGCGGCTGATCTTGGCGATGAACAGGCCGACGAAGGGCGACCAGGAGATGGTCCAGCCAAAGATGAACAGCGTCCAGTTGCCGATCCAGTCGCTGCGGCTGTAGGCCTGCAGGTTGAAGGTGCGCTCGATGATGTTGTTCAGGTAGCTGCCGGTGTTCTGCAGGAAGGTCTCGAGGATGAACAGGGTCGGCCCGACCACCAGCACGAAGGCCATCAGCAGCGTGGCAAGCACCATGTTCAGCAGCGAGAGGTTCTTCACCCCCTTGTCCAGCCCGGCGACCACCGAGCAGACGGCCATGGCGGTGATCACCACGATCGCGATGATCTGCACGCCGACGCTGACCGGCACGTCCCACAGGTAGTTGAGGCCGGCGTTGATCTGGGTGACCGACAGCCCGAGCGTGGTGGCGATGCCGAACAGCGTGCCGAGGATCACCAGCACGTCGACGCAGTGCCCGATCGGCCCGTGGATGCGCTCGCCGATCAGCGGGTAGAGCGCCGAGCGCAGCGACAACGGCAGGCCGTGGCGGAAGGAGAAGTACGCCAGCGCCAGGCCGACGATGCCAAAGATGCCCCAGATGTGGAAACCCCAGTGGAAGAAGGCGATCTGCATCGCCTGCTTGGCCGCGTCCACCGTTTCCGGCGCGCGTCCGGCGGCGTCGAATAGTGCAGCACCGGCTCGGCCACCCCGAAGAACAGCAGGGCGATGCCGTAGCCGGCGGAGAACAGCATGGCGAACCAGGCCGGGAAGCTGTACTGCGGCTCGGCGTGGTCGGGGCCGAGCTTGATGTTGCCCCACTTGGTCAGGGCGATGCCGACGATGAAGACCAGGAAGAAGGCCACCGAGAGCATGTAGAACCAGCCGAAGCTGCGCGTGATGTAGGCCAGCACCGCGTCGAACAGTTCGCCCGCCAGCTGCGGGTTGCTCATGGTGCCGACCACCAGCAGTACGGTGATGACGACCGCCGGGACGAACACCGGCACGAGGATGATGGCCCTGGGCAGTTTCGCGGTATGGGGCATGCGCACGGCTCTCGGTGGGTTGTTGGATGAAGCGGCCTCCAGGCCACCGGCTCCTTTCATAGACTCCCGGTCGGCAAAAAGACTTCGTCGGATTTGACGGCGGCGGCCCTGCCGGCGCGGGGGCGGACTGGGGCGGGTCAGTCGTTGCCGTCGGCCTCGGCGTCGTCCGGCAGCGCCTCCGGCTCCCTGGCGTTCTTGCCGTCGCTTTCGAGGTCGTCGGGGCTGTCGAGCGGGTCTTGGTCGGTGGGCTCTGCGTTCGGGTTCATGGCCTGGCTCCGGTGGCTTCTTCCGTTCGAGCCCGGGCGTGGCGTATCGTTCGTCGCAGCCCGGGGCTAGTGTCGAGCCGGTCGCTCGTGTCTCGCCCGCGCGGCTGTCCCACAACGACAAGGAGCTCGACATGAGCCTCGTTCTGATCCTGCTGGTGTTGGTCGCCTTCATCGTGCTGGCGACCACCTGGCTGAAGCTGCATCCCTTCCTCGCCCTGCTGCTCGCCGCGCTCCTCGCCGGCTTCGCCTACGGCCTGCCGTCGGCGGACATCCTCAAGACCGTAGCCACCGGCTTCGGCGGCATCCTCGGCTACATCGGCATCGTCATCGTGCTCGGCACCATCATCGGGGTGATCCTCGAGCGCAGCGGGGCGGCCATCACCATGGCCGAGAGCGTCATCCGCCTGCTCGGCAAGCGCTTTCCCACGCTGACGCTGACCATCATCGGCTACCTGGTGTCGATCCCGGTGTTCTGCGATTCCGGCTACGTGATCCTGAACTCGCTGAAGAACGCCCTGGCCGCACGGATGAAGGTCTCGGTGGTCGCCATGAGCGTGGCCCTGGCCACCGGCCTATACGCCACCCACACCTTCGTCCCGCCGACGCCGGGGCCGATCGCCGCGGCCGGCAACCTGGGGCTCGAGCAGAACCTCGGCCTGGTCATCGGCGTCGGACTGCTGGTCGCGCTGGTCACCGCGCTGGCCGGCATGCTCTGGGCCAACCGCTTCCTGCGCCAGGACGACGCCGAGCTGCTGGAGGAGGCGCCGAGCGAACTGCTGGCCAAGAACGAGGACTTCGAGACCCTCAAGCGCTCCTACGGCCAACTGCCGGGGGCCTGGCAGGCGTTCGCACCGATCTTCGTGCCCATCGCGATGATCTGCCTCGGCTCGATCGCGGCCTTCCCGACCCGCCCGCTGGGTGAGGGCCTGCTGTTCACCCTGCTCGGTTTTCTCGGCCAGCCGGTCGCCGCGCTGCTGGTCGGCCTGGCGCTGGCCTGCACGCTGCTCAAGGGCGAGAACAAGCGCCAGCAGTTCCACGACCACGTCGCCGACGGCACGTCCGCGGCCGCCCCAATCCTGCTGATCACCGGCGCGGCGGCGCCTTCGGCGCGGTGCTCAAGGCCTCGCCGCTGACCGACTACCTCGGTCAGAGCCTGTCGACGCTGGGCATCGGGCTGTTCATGCCGTTCCTGGTCGCCGCCGCGCTGAAGACCGCGCAGGGCTCCTCGACGGTGTCGCTGGTGACCACCTCGGCGATGGTCGCGCCGCTGCTGCCGAGCCTCGGGCTGGACAGCGAAATGGGCCGGGTGCTCACCGTGATGGCCATCGGCGCGGGCGCGATGACGGTCTCGCACGCCAACGACAGCTACTTCTGGGTGGTCAGCCAGTTCAGCCGGATGAAAGTGGCCACCGCCTACCGCGCACAGACCCTGGCGACCCTGATCCAGGGCATCGCCGGCATGATCACCGTGTGGGTGCTGGGGCTGATCCTGCTGTGAGTCGTTCGGACAGGCGCCCGGGGTGGCGACTGTCCGGCAAAGCGATCGCCCCGGGGGCGGGCTCCCACAAATGCTTTCAGTCGCGCGAAGCGTGGGAGGCCGCGCCCGTTCCCGACGGGCTTGCGGCATTCAGCCCATCCCGGTTGTAGGAGCGACCTTGGTCGCGAATGGATCCAACGCCGGAGCGGCGCTGCGCTCCAGCCCACCGGGCACGGGGCGTTCGGCCTCTGGTGGGTTGAAGCGGAACGCCGCCCGGCCCACCCTACGGCTGCACGGTCGGTGGGTTCTCAGCGCTGATCGTCGCTGTTGACCGTCGGGTCTTCCGGGAGCGTTTCCGGACCGGTGTACGCATCGTCCTCGAGGTCCGGCGTGGTGGCGTCCTCGATGTCCTCGGGCGTGTTGATCGGCGTCACGCTCGCCCTCGGTCGGCTGTTTCATTCGGCACCTCCTGAAACGTGGGGCTTGTCAGCGTTCGAGCGAGCCCGGCACCACCCGTTCGGCCGGCATGAGGCCGGCGTCGGATGGTCGGCTGGCTCAGCGCACCAGGTGCAGGAAGTGCAGGTGCTTCTCGTACTGGTCGAGGATGTCGCCGATCACCTCGTCGCGGCGCCAGCCCATCAGGTCGTAGTTCTGGCCGCCTTCCTTCAGGTAAACCTCGGCGCGGTAGTACTGCTCGTCCGGCTGCTGCTCGGTGCCGTCGGGTGCGTAGCTCGGCCGGTCGTAGGGGCGCGGGCGCACCTCGTAAACGAAGTCGACCTCGCCCTCGTGGGTGATCTCCAGCCGTACGCGGCCGTCCTCGCCGCGCGTCACCTGAGTCTCGAAGCCTTCCTCGTTCAGTTCCTTCTGCACCGCCTCGCAGGCCGGTTGCGCCACCTCGTCGAGGAAGCGCGCCACTTCCGGGCGCTGCGGGAAGCGCACCAGGTTGTGCAGCCGGCGCTGCCAGCCGCCGGTCGCGCTCGGTGCGCTGGGGGAGATGTTCGGCGCCAGGTAGCGCAGGTCGCGCTTGGTGGCATCCAGCCGCAGTGCCTTGATCAGCCCCCACATCGACAGCAGCAGGACGAGGGTGAAGGGCAGGGCGCTGGCGATGGTCGCGGTCTGCAAGGCGGTCAGGCCGTCGGCCAGCAGCAGCGCGATGGCCACGACGCCCATCGACGACGCCCAGAACACCGCTGCCACACCGGGGTCGGCTCGCGCCCGCCGGAGGCCAGCAGGTCGACCACCAGCGCGCCGGAGTCGGCCGAGGTGACGAAGAACACCACCACCATGAGGATCGCCACCACCGACAGCACCGAGGCGAAAGGGAAGTGTTCGAGGAAGGCGAACAGCGCCAGCGAGCTGTCCTGGGAGATGGCGTCGCCGAGGTCGGTTATCTGCTCGACCATGATCATGTGGATCGCCGCGTCGCCGAACACGGTCATCCACAGCAGCGTGAAGCCGGCCGGTACCAGCAGCACGCCGGTGACGAACTCGCGGATGGTGCGGCCGCGCGAGATGCGCGCGATGAACAGGCCGACGAAGGGCGACCAGGCCAGCCACCAGCCCCAGTAGAACAGGGTCCAGCCGCCGATCCAGTCGTTCGGCTCGTAGGCGTAGAGGTTGAAGGTCTTGTTCACCAGGTCCGACAGGTAGTTGCCGGTGTTCTGCACGAAGGTCTGCAGGATGAACACCGTCGGCCCGACGATCAGCACCAGTGCCATCAGCAGCAGGCCGAGCGACAGGTTGAGCTCGGACAGGCGGCGCACGCCCTTGTCCAGCCCGGTCACCACCGACAGGGTCGCCAGCGCGGTGGTGCCGATGATCAGGGCGATCTGCACCGGCGCCGAGATCGGCACGCCGTAGAGATGGTTCAGGCCGGTGTTGATCTGGGTGACGCCGAAGCCGAGCGAGGTGGCGACGCCGAGCACCGTGCTGATGACGGCGAACATGTCCACCGCGTGGCCGATCGGGCCATGGATGCGTTCGCCGATCAGTGGGTAGAGCGCCGAGCGCAGCGTCAGCGGCAGGCCCTGGCGATAGCTGAAATAGGCCAGCACCAGCGCGACGATGGCGTAGATCGCCCAGGCGTGCAGGCCCCAATGGAAGAAGGTGACGTTCATCGCCTCGCGGGCGGCCGCGACGGTACCGCCGGTGCCGGTGGGCGGGTCGAGGAAATGCATCACCGGCTCGGCGACGCCGAAGAACATCAGGCCGATGCCCATGCCGGCGGAAAACAGCATGGCGAACCAGGTGGTGTTGTTGTAGTCCGGCTCGCTGTGATCGGGGCCGAGCTTGATGTCGCCGTAGCGGGTCAGGGCAAGCAGCACCACGGTCAGCAGGATGATCGCGACGGCCAGAATGTAGAACCAGCTGACGTTGGCGATGATCCAGGTCTGCAGGTCACTGAACAGGGCCTGGGCCTGGTCCGGCAGCAGCGCGCTGTAGAGCACCAGGGCGAGGATGATGATGGCGGACCCGTAGAAAACGGGCGGATTGAGGGTCGGCGGGGATGGCTGTCCGGCCTGCATGCAGCTCTCCTGTTTCTTGCGATTCGAGGGGGGCGCCTGTGGCGAACGGCACAGCCTAACACTGATGGCAGTCTAATGGCGACTGTACCGGTTGGTGCTCGGGCGTGCCTCGCGCCTGGATCCTTGGCAAAGAGCGCGTTGGACAACTGGTCTGGCGCAGAAAAATGGTCATGCGAACGATGGTTAGGGCCCTGGCGCGCGGTCAAAGTTCAGCCGCGTGTTCGCCGACGATCGGCTCGAATCGCGCACGCTGGGAGCGGCGGTGGCCGGAACTGCGCCAGCGCCGCGGCAGCCTTCCCCTCACTGCCAGCGCCATCCCCCTGCAAGCCACCTGGGCCCCTAATGCCGTTCACTTAGGCAAGCTCGCCCCGAGGTCGGGCCTCCCACAAAAGCGGAGCTGCCCGCCGAGCCCTGCGGAAGGCTGCGTCGGTTCCCTACGGGCTCGCGGCATCCATCACATCCCCGTGGGAGGCGCGCCCTCGCGGCGATGCAGGCCGTAGGCCTGCCCGAGGCCAAGGGTCCATCACTTAAGTGAACAGCATTGACCTGGGCCCCGGCCTGCATCGGGCGACGGGAACAAGCGTTTCGGTGCTCGTCCGTGCTGAAACGGGGCGTTGGGGCGCAGCCATGACCGGGCCGGACCAAGGCACGAACCCCCAGTCTCACTCCCACCTGTCGTACCGGCGCAGGCCGGTACCCAGAGGGGAGACGACCGAACCTCGGCCAACGTATACGGGTGCCAGGCCCACGCCATTCGCTGGCCCGGCGGGACTCGAACGAACGGCCCGGGCGCCGAGGCCCGGGCCGGCAGCGCTCAATGCGCCTTGTTGGCGGCCAGCGCCGCTTCGATCAGGTCGGGGCCGATCTCCGCCTCGTACTGCTTCCACGCCGGCTGCACCGCTTCGCGCCAGGCCGCACGCTGTTCCGGGGTGAGCTCGATGATCTCGCTCTTGCCGGTGGCCACCACGCCCTGCTTGGCCTTGTCGTTCAGCGCCTGCGCCTGGCGGTTCACTTCCAGGCTGACCTCCTCGACGATCTTGTCCAGTTCGCCGCGGATGTCGTCCGGCAGGCCGTTCCAGAAGTTGGCGTTGGCGATCAGCACGTAGTTGCCGATGGCGTGGTCCGACTCGGTCATGTACTTCTGCACCTCGAAGTACTTCTGGCTGTAGATGTTCGACCAGGGGTTGTCCTGGGCATTGACCACGCCGGTCTGCAGCCCCTGGTAGACCTCGGCCATCGCCATCTTGCGCGGCACCGCATTGAGCGCCTGGAACTGGGCGGCCTGCAGGTTCGACGGTTGCACCCGGAACTTCAGTCCGCGGGCGTCTTCGGGTTCGCGCAGCGGCTGGTTGGCGGTCAGCTGGCGCATGCCGTTGAGCCAATAGGCCAGGCCCTTGATGCCCTTGTCCTCCATCGAGGTCAGCAGGGCGCGGCCCTTGGGCGAGTTCTGGAAGCGGGTCGCGGCTTCCATGTCGTCGAAGAGGAACATCAGGTCGAAGATCTGCAGCTTCTTGGTGTACTGCTCGAGCTTGGTCGGCGCCGGCGCGATCAGCTGCACGTCGCCGAGCAGCAGCGCCTCCATCTCCTTGCCGTCGCCGTAGAGCGACGAGTTCGGGTAGACCTCGACCGTGACCTTGCCCGGCAGGCGCTCCTCGACGAGCTTCTTGAACAGCAGGGCGCCCTGGCCCTTGGGCGTGCTTTCGGCGACCACGTGGGAGAACTTGATGACGATCGGGTCCTGTGCCTGCGCGAAGCCGGCGAAGAGCAGGGACAGGGCGCAGAAGAGCGCCCGGATGCGGGGTTTCGACATGTTCGGCTCACCTCATTGTTATTGTTGGATCAGTGATGGAAACGGTACGTACGCAAGACGGTGCTGTCGGCAGGGCTCCTCATGGTGGTGGGTGGATGGCCGACCCCTGGAAGCAGGAGCCGGGCCCGTATCACTTGCTGAAAGTCGATTCGCGGGCCTTGATCAGTGCGACCACGGTGTCGTTGACCGGCGTAGGGACGCCCAGTTCGGCGCCCAGGCGCGGGATCGAGCCGTTGATCACATCCACCTCTCCGCGCAGGCCGGCAAGGTGGTCGAGCAGCATGGACGGCCGCGCATGGGGAATCTTGCCGCCCAGCTCGCGGATGTGCCCGAGCGGGTCGTCGAGCGCCAGGTTGACGCCCAGCGCCTGCGCCACCGCGACGGCTTCCTTCGCGCAGCCGCTGGCCACGCGCCAGGCATGCGGGTCGCCATGACCTGGCCGATGGTCAGTCCGGTCAGGCAGGTGCTGCCGGAGAAGGTCACGTTCATGATCAGCTTCTGCCAGACCATCTGCCGCGTATCATCGAAATGCCGCACGCGGAAGCCGGCCGACTCCCAGATGCGCGTGGACGCTTCGAGCTTCTCGCGAGGCAGCCCGGCGTAGGCGCCGAACCAGGTGATCTCCATGCCGTTGTGATGCACGTGGCCCGGTGCCCGCCGCGAGGCGCCGAAGCCGCCGACCACGCCGATGGCCAGCCGGTCGGGGCCGACGATGGGCGCCACCCGGTCCGCCGAGCCCA
>LZQQ01000135.1_pt1 | contig 12535 bp, 16 predicted proteins | sample 768581 | NCBI WGS metagenome assembly LZQQ01 (sample SAMN05207185, study PRJNA324510) | oil field metagenome | isolation source: sample BH-FW-20 from oil reservoir | place: India: Bombay High | collected 2015-11-25 | reverse complement strand
CCTTCAAGCCTTCAAGCCTTCAAGCCTTCAAGCCTTCAAGCCTTCAAGCCTTCAAGCCTTCAAGCCTTCAAGCCTTCAAGCCTTCAAGCCTTCAAGCCTTCAAGCCTTCAAGCCTTCAAGCCTTCAAGCCTTCAAGCCTGCTTAGCCTCCACGCCCGCGATGGGCTAGAATGCACGGCCCCACGCCATCCCCCTTCCGAGGCTGTTCCGACGATGTTGATCCTGCGCGGCGCTCCCGCTCTTTCTGCCTTCCGTCACGGCAAACTGCTGGCCCAACTGACCCAGAAGGTGCCCGCGGTTCGCGGCCTGTACGCCGAGTTCGCTCACTTCGCCGAGGTCTCCGGTGCGCTGGGGGAGGGCGAGCAGCAGGTGCTCGCCCGGCTGCTGAAATACGGCCCGAGCGTGCCGGTGCAGGAACCGGCCGGCCGTCTGCTGCTGGTGGTGCCGCGCTTCGGCACCATCTCGCCCTGGTCGAGCAAGGCCACCGACATCGCGCATAACTGCGGCCTGGGCCGGATCCAGCGGCTCGAGCGCGGCATCGCCTACTACCTCGAGGGCGAGCTGTCGGAGGCCGACGTCGCCGAAGCCTCGGCGCTGCTGCACGATCGCATGACCCAGCTGGTGCTGGCGCGCTTCGAGGACGCCGCCAATCTGTTCAGCCATGCCGAGCCCCGGCCGCTGACCGCGGTGGACGTGCTCGGCGGCGGGCGTCCGGCGCTGGAGTGGGCTAACGTCGAACTCGGCCTGGCGCTGGCCGACGACGAGATCGACTATCTGGTCAAGGCCTTCCAGGGGCTGGGCCGCAACCCGCACGACATCGAACTGATGATGTTCGCCCAGGCGAACTCCGAGCACTGCCGGCACAAGATCTTCAACGCCAGCTGGGACATCGACGGCGAGGCGCAGGACAAGTCGCTGTTCGGCATGATCAAGAACACTTACCAGATGCACGGCGAAGGCGTGCTCTCGGCCTACAAGGACAACGCCGCGGTGATCGTCGGCCAGGAGGCCGGGCGCTTCTTCCCCGATCCGGCCAGCGGCCAGTACGCCGCCAGCCGCGAGCCGGTGCACATCCTGATGAAGGTCGAGACGCACAACCACCCGACCGCCATCGCCCCTTTCCCGGCGCTTCCACCGGCTCCGGCGGCGAGATCCGCGACGAGGGCGCGACCGGCCGCGGCGCCAAGCCGAAGGCCGGCCTGACCGGCTTCACCGTCTCCAACCTGAACATCCCCGGCTTCGAGCAGCCCTGGGAGAAGCCCTACGGCAAGCCCGAGCGCATCGTCACCCCGCTGGATATCATGATCGAAGGCCCGCTCGGCGGCGCCGCGTTCAACAACGAGTTCGGTCGTCCGGCGCTCAACGGCTACTTCCGCACCTTCGAGCAGTCGGTGCGGACGCCGCGCGGCGAGGAAGTGCGTGGCTACCACAAGCCGATCATGCTCGCCGGCGGCATGGGCAACATCCGCGAGGGCCACGTGCAGAAGGGCGAGATCTCGGTCGGCGCCAAGCTGATCGTGCTCGGCGGCCCGGCGATGCTGATCGGCCTCGGCGGCGGCGCGGCCTCGTCGATGGCCACCGGCGCCAGCTCGGCGGACCTGGATTTCGCCTCGGTGCAGCGCGACAACCCGGAAATGGAGCGTCGCTGCCAGGAAGTCATCGACCGCTGCTGGCAGCTCGGCGAGCAGAACCCGATCAAGTTCATCCACGACGTCGGCGCCGGCGGCCTGTCCAACGCCTTCCCCGAACTGGTCAGCGATGGCGGCCGCGGCGGCCGCTTCGAGCTGCGCAACATCCCCAACGACGAGCCGGGCATGGCGCCGCACGAGATCTGGTGCAACGAGTCGCAGGAGCGCTACGTGCTGTCGGTCGACGCCGCCGACTTCGAGCGCTTCAAGGCCATCTGCGAGCGCGAGCGCTGCCCCTTCGCGGTGGTCGGCGAAGCCACCGCCGAGCCGCACCTGACCGTCTCCGACAGCCACTTCGGCAACGATCCGGTGGACATGCCGCTGGAAGTGCTGCTCGGCAAGCCGCCGCGCATGCACCGCAGCGCCGTGCGCGAAACCCTGCCCGGCGACGATTTCGATCCCGCGCAGGTGGAACTGGCCGAGGCCATCTCGCGTGTGCTGCATCATCCGCGGTGGCCAGCAAGAGCTTCCTGATCACCATCGGCGATCGCAGCATCACCGGTCAGGTGGTGCGCGACCAGATGGTCGGCCCCTGGCAGGTGCCGGTGGCCGACTGCGCGGTGACCGCCACCAGCTACGACGTCTATACCGGCGAGGCGATGGCGATGGGCGAGCGCACGCCGCTGGCATTGCTCGACGCGCCGGCCTCCGGGCGCATGGCGATCGGCGAGACGCTGACCAACCTGGCCGCCGCGCCGATCGGCAAGCTCGGCGACATCAAGCTGTCGGCCAACTGGATGGCCGCCGCCGGCCACCCGGGCGAGGATGCGCGCCTGTACGACACCGTGCGCGCGGTCGGCATGGAGCTGTGCCCGGCGCTCGGCATCACCATCCCGGTGGGCAAGGACTCGATGTCCATGAAGACCCGCTGGAACGAGGCGGGCACCGACAAGAGCGTCACCTCGCCGCTGTCGCTGATCGTTTCCGGCTTCGCCCCGGTCAGCGACGTGCGCGGCACCCTCACGCCGCAGCTGCGGCTGGACAAGGGCGAGACCGACCTGATCCTCATCGACCTCGGCCGTGGCCAGCAGCGCATGGGCGGCTCGATCCTCGCCCAGGTCTACGGCCAGCTCGGCCGCCAGGCGCCGGACGTCGACGACGCGAGGACCTCAAGGCCTTCTTCGCCGTGGTCCAGGGCCTCAACGGCGACGGCAAGCTGCTCGCCTACCACGACCGCTCCGACGGCGGCCTGCTGACCACCGTGCTGGAGATGGCCTTCGCCGGGCACTGCGGCTGAACCTGAACCTCGACGGCTGGTGCACGGCCGCGAGGAAATCGCCGCGCTGCTGTTCAACGAGGAACTCGGCGCCGTGCTGCAGGTGCGCCAGGACGACACCGAGGAAGTGCTGGCGCAGTTCAGCGCCGCGGGTCTGGCCGACTGCGTCACGGTGCTCGGCCAGCCGGTCAACAACGGCCACGTGCGCATCCTCTTCGAGGACCAGGAAGTGTTCGCTGCCGACCGCCGCGAATTGCAGCGCCAGTGGGCCGAAACCAGCTACCGCATCCAGCGCCTGCGCGACAACGCCGAGTGCGCCGACGAGGAGTACGAGCTGCTGCTGGACGAGGAGAACCCCGGCCTGACGGTCAAGCTTGGCTACGACGTCAACGAGGACGTCGCCGCGCCCTACATCAAGACCGGCGTGCGGCCGCAGGTGGCGATCCTCCGCGAGCAGGGCGTCAACGGCCAGACCGAGATGGCTGCGGCCTTCGATCGTGCCGGCTTCGCCGCGGTAGACGTGCACATGAGCGACATCCTCGCCGGGCGCGTCACCCTCGACCGCTTCAAGGGCCTGGTCGCCTGCGGCGGCTTCTCCTATGGCGACGTGCTCGGTGCCGGCGAGGGCTGGGCCAAGTCGATCCTGTTCAACAGCCGCGCCCGCGAGGCCTTCAGCGCCTTCTTCGAGCGCAAGGACAGCTTCGGCCTGGGCATCTGCAACGGCTGCCAGATGCTGTCGAACCTGCACGAGCTGATTCCGGGCAGCGACATGTGGCCGCACTTCGTGCGCAACCGTTCGGAGCAGTTCGAGGCGCGCGTGGCCATGGTGCAGATCCAGGAGTCGCCGTCGATCTTCCTGCAGGGCATGGCCGGCTCGCGCATGCCGATCGCCATCGCCCACGGTGAGGGGCATGCCGAGTTCGAGAGCGAGGAAGCCCTGCTCGAGGCCGACCTGTCCGGCTGCGTCGCGGTGCGCCTGGTGGATACCCACGGCAAGGTCACCGAACGCTACCCGTCCAACCCCCAGCGGCTCGCCGCGCGGCATCACCGGCCTGACCACCCGCGACGGCCGGGTGACCATCATGATGCCGCACCCGGAGCGGGTGTTCCGCGCCGTGACCAACTCCTGGCGCCCGGATGACTGGCAGGAAGACGGCGCTGGATGCGCATGTTCCGCAACGCGCGGGTGTGGGTCGGCTGAACCCGGCAAGGCTTACCCGCCGCCCGAATGTGCCGGACCTCACGGTCCGGCACATTGCCGAGGGGCAGGGCGAACGCTTTCCGTGCGCAAGGTCCAAGGATTCACTGCGGCCCGTATTTACTTGTCATCGCGTTATGGCAAATTGATGCCGCACGCCGCAGGCTCTGACCTGTTGGCACCCTTCGACTTGGAGACCTCGATGTACAAGCTGTGCTTCTATGTGCCGGAATCCCATCTGGAAGATGTCAAGAAGGCAGTGTTCGCCGCCGGTGCCGGCCGTATCGGCGCCTATGACAACTGCTGCTGGCAGGTGCTCGGCCAGGGCCAGTACCGTCCGCTCGAGGGCAGCCAGCCCTATCTCGGGCAGCTCGGGCAGGTGCAGAAGGTCGCCGAGTGGAAGGTCGAGCTGGTGGTCGCCGACGAACTCATCCACGACGTGGTCAAGGCCATGAAGAAGGCCCATCCCTACGAGACACCGGCGTTCGACGTCTGGCGTCTGTCCGACATGAAGTTCTGATGTCCGGCTGAACGCCTGCCATTCGTTGGGCTTCGCCGCTGCGCGGCTCAACCCAACCTACGGCGCCACGCCACAACCGGTAGGTTGGGCTGAGCACAGCGAAGCCCAACGAACTCCTCATCCAGCACCGGCAAGAGCATCGCCCCGAGGGCGGGCCTCCCACGAAAGCAGACGGTGCCCACCGAATCCTGCGGGAGGCGCGCGCTCGCGGCGACATCTCAGCCGAGGCCGGAACTGGTAGGCCTCTTGGTGGAAGCTCGAACGGGCGGTGGGGACTCGTTCGCGGTCGAGACCGCCCGCAAGAGCATCGCCCCGAGGGCGGGCCTCCCACGAAAGCAGACGGTGCCCACCGAATCCTATGGGAGGCGCGCCTCGCGGCGACAGGGTCGGGCGACCTTGGCTGCGAACGGCATCGAGACTGGACCGGCCGCCCGTGGATCAGTCGACTCCGACGAACCCGCCGGTCTGGTGCTGCCAAAGCCGCGCGTAGAGGCCGCCGAGCGCCACCAGCTGGGCGTGCGTGCCGGTCTCGACGATGCGGCCGCGGTCCATCACCACCAGCCGGTCCATGCGCGCGATGGTGGACAGCCGGTGGGCGATGGCGATCACGTCTTGCCTTCCATCAGAGTTTCCAGGCTTTCCTGGATGGCGGCCTCGATCTCCGAATCCAGCGCCGAGGTCGCTTCGTCGAGTATCAGGATCGGCGCGTTCTTCAGCAGCACCCGGGCGATGGCGATGCGCTGGCGCTGGCCGCCGGAGAGTTTCACGCCGCGTTCGCCGACCTGCGCGTCCAGCCCGGTGCGGCCGTCGGCGTCGCGCAGGGTGGCGACGAAGCCATCGGCGCGCGCTTGCGCAGGGCCTCGAGGATGTCGCGTCGCTCGCATACGGCCGCCCGTAGCGCAGGTTGTCACGGATCGACCGGTGCAGCAGCGAGGTGTCCTGGGTCACCACGCCGATCTGCGCGCGCAGGCTTTCCTGGGTCACCCCGGCGACGTCCTGGCCGTCGAGCAGGATGCGCCCGCCGGACAGGTCGTACAGGCGTAGCATGAGATTGACCAGCGTCGACTTGCCGGCGCCGGACGGGCCGACCAGGCCGATCTTCTCGCCCGGCGTGACCCTCAGTTCGAGCCCGTCGATCACCGCCGGCTGACCCTGCGCCGCCTCGCCGCCGTAGCGGAACCGCACCTGCTCGAAGCGCACCTCGCCGTGCCGGACCTCCAGCGGCCGGGCGTCCGGGCGATCGGTCACGTCCAGCGGTTGGACGATGCTGCGCATGCCATCCTGCACCGTGCCGACGTTGTCGAAGATGCCGCTGACCACCCACATGATCCATTCCGACATGCCGATGATGCGGATCACCAGGCCGGTGGCCAGGGCGATGGCGCCGGTGGAGATCTGCCCGATGCTCCACAGCCACAGCGCCAGGCCGACGGTGCTGGCGATCAGCAGGCCGTTGAGGCAGGTGATGCTGATGTCCATGCCGCTGATCACCCGCGACTGGCGGCGGAAGCGCTCGACCAGGTCCTGCATGGCGCCGCGGGCATAGCCTTCCTCCTCGCGGGTATGGGCGAACAGCTTGAGCGTCATGATGTTGGTGTAGCCGTCCACCACCCGCCCGGTCACTCGCGAGCGGCCTGCCGAGGCCTCGGCCGAGCGCCGCCGCACGCGCGGCACGAAGAGCCACAGCGCCAGCAGGTAGCCGAGGATCCACAGCATCAGCGGCAGCATCAGGCGCAGGTCGGCGCCGGCGAACAGCACCATCGCGCTGCCGGCGTAGACGATGACGTGCCAGAGCGCGTCGACCACCTGCACCGCCGAGTCGCGCAGCGACGGGCCGGTCTGCATCACCCGCTGGGCGATGCGCCCGGCGAAGTCGTTCTGGAAGAAGGCCAGGCTCTGGCGCAGCAGGTGGCGGTGGTTCTGCCAGCGGATCAGGCTGGTCAGGTTGGGCGTCAGCGCCTGGTGCAGCAGCAGGTCGTGCAGGGCGAAGGCCAGCGGGCGCAGCAGCAGGGTGACCACCGCCATCCAGATCAGTGCGTTGCGGTGCTCGGCGAAGAATTCGCTGGCCGGCGTCGTCTGCGCCAGATCGATCAGGCGGCCGAGGAACTCGAACAGGGCCACCTCGATCAGCGCGACGAAGAAGCCGATCACCAGCAGGCCGAGCATCACCGGCCAGACCTGCCGCAGGTAGTGCAGGTAGAAGCCGATGATCCCGGCCGGCGGCATCCCCGCCGGGCCCTCGCGGAAAGGATCGATCAGGCGTTCGAAGCGTCGGAATAGCATGCGCACGCTCGGCAGAGGCCGTCGTGGATCACGACGGCGTGAATCGTCACAGCCGCTTGGCCGAGAGGATGGTCACCGGCGTGCTCGGCACATTCTGATGCATGCCGCGGTTGCCGGTGGGCACCTGGGCGATGCGGTCGACCACGTCCATGCCGCGCACCACCTTGCCGAACACCGCGTAGCCGAAGTCGCGGCTGCCGTGGTCGAGGAAGGCGTTGTCGCGGTGGTTGATGAAGAACTGCGCGGTCGCCGAATCCTTCGCCTGGGTGCGCGCCATCGCCAGGGTGCCGCGCACGTTGTGCAGGCCGTTGTCGGCCTCGTTGCGGATGGGCGCGCGGGTGTCCTTCTGCCGCATGTCCTCGGTGAAGCCGCCGCCCTGGACCATGAAGCCCGGGATGACGCGGTGGAACACGGTGCCGTCGTAGAAGCCGGCGTCGACGTAGCCGAGGAAGTTCTCGACCGACACCGGCGCCTTGTCGGCGGCCAGTTCGATCTCGATTTCACCGAGGCTGGTGCTCAGCAGCACATGGGGGTTGTCGGCGGCCAGCAGGTGACCGGCCATCAGCAGGGAACAGGCAGCGAGAAGTAGACGTTTGAACATGGGACGTTTTCCTGGATGGGTGATTCAGCTCGCGCGGGTGACGAGCGGTTCGGCATCGTAGGCTTGATGAGTTCGATGAGAATCCGCGTCGCCGGACCGAGCGGCTTGTCCTTGTTGCTGTAAAGGTAGAAGGTCGGCCGGCGGATGCCGCCCTGCACCAGCGGCAGCGGCTTGAGCACGCCCTCGGCGAGCTCGCGCTCGATCATGTGCCGCGGCAGCCAGGCGAAGCCCAGGCCGCTGCGCACGAAGGCCACCGAGGTCGCCAGGCTGCCGACCGTCCAGCGCTGCTCGGCGCGAGCCAGCCGCTGTCGCGCGGCTGGCGGCGGCCGGAGTCGCGCACCACGATCTGCATCTGGTGCTGCAGGTCGTGGGCGCTGAGCTTGCGCTGCAACTGGTGCAGCGGGTGGTGGGCCTGGGCCACCGCGACGAACTCGACACTGCCCAGCTGGGCGCCGAGGTAACCGGTGATGTCCAGGCCGCTGATCGCCAGGTCGGCGGTGCCGTCCTGTAGCACGTCCTCGACCCCGGAGAGCACCTCCTCGCGCAACAGCACGCGGCAGCCGCGGCTGTCGGGCATGAAGGCGGTGAGCGCGCGGATCAGCTTGGCGTTGGGGTAGCGGCGTCGACCACCAGGCGTACCTCGGCTTCCCAGCCCTGTTCCATGTGGTGGGCCAGGTCCTCCAGTTGGCTGGCCTGGCTGACCAGTTGCCGGGAGCGGCGCAGCAGCGCCTGGCCGGCCTCGGTGAGCACCGCCTTGCGCCCGTCGATGCGCAGCAGCGGCACGCCCAGCTGCTCCTGCATCCGCGCCACCGTGTAGCTGACCGACGACTGCGAGCGGTGCAGCGCCGCGGCGGCCTGGGCGAAGCCGCCGTGGTCGACCACCGCCTGCAGCGTTCGCCATTGATCGAGGGTGACACGAGGGGCTTTCATCGTCGCGGGCCTGCCTTCGCCGTGCATGCGGGTCTGTTAAGCTGGCCGCCGCTCTGTCGAGGAGACGCCGTCCACATGAAGAAACTCTGCTCCGTCCTGCTTGCCTTGCTGCCGCTCGCTGCCTTCGCCGCGACCTATCCGGTGGAGGTGGACAAGTCGCTCAACGGCAGCGAGATCGGTGTCACCACCGAGACCATCGACCGCGACCTGGCCGGCCTGCTGCTGTACAACTACGGCGCCACCCCGGCGACCTGCACCGGGGTGTTCAGCAACGGGCCCGAGCCGGCGCGCACGCGCCGCGCGCAGATCCAGCCCGGCGAGCGCATTCCGATGACGGTGAAGTTCAAGCGCGACATCATCCGCCTGCGCGTGAAGCTCACCTGCGAGCCGCAGTCCTAGCGCAGGGCCGTGCCGAGGAGGCGCAAGCTTACCCGCGCTCCCACTTCTCCCGATAGGCCGCTTTATTTCCTATGGTGACGGGGTAACCTATGCGCCCGTTTTTCCAGCCCTGCCGAGGTGATGCCTTGTTCGCCCAATTCAAGCTGCACGAACGCCTGCTCAAGGCCGTCGCCGAACTGGGGTTCGCCGACCCGACGCCGGTGCAGGCCGCGGCCATTCCCCCGGCGCTCGAAGGCCACGACCTGCGTGTCACCGCCCAGACCGGTAGCGGCAAGACCGCCGCCTTCGTGCTGCCCATGCTCAACCGCCTGATCGGCGACGCCCAGCCGCGGGTCGACGTGCGGGCGCTGATCCTGCTGCCGACCCGCGAACTGGCCCAGCAGACGCTCAAGGAAGTCGAGCGCTTCGCCCAGTTCACCTTCCTCAAGGCCGGGCTGATCACCGGCGGCGAGGACTTCAAGGTCCAGGCGGCCATGCTGCGGCGCGTGCCGGACGTGCTGATCGGCACGCCGGGACGGCTGATCGAGCACCTCGACGCCGGCAACCTGGTGCTTGGCGACGTTGAGATCCTGATCCTCGACGAGGCCGACCGGATGCTCGACATGGGTTTCGCCGAGAACGTCATGCGCCTGACCGAGGCCTGCGCCAGGCGCCAGCAGACCCTGCTGTTCTCCGCCACCACCGGCGGCGCCGGGCTGCGCGAGATGAGCATGCGCATCCTGCGCGAGCCGCAGCACCTGATGCTCAACCGGGTCAGCGAGCTGAACGAGAACGTCCGCCAGCAGATCATCACGGCCGACGATCCGGCGCACAAGGAACGCCTGGTGCACTGGCTGCTGGCCAACGAGACCTACGAGAAGGCGATCGTCTTCACCAACACCCGCGCCCAGGCCGACCGCCTCTACGGGCACCTGGTGGCCAGCGGCAGCAAGGTGTTCGTGCTGCACGGCGAGAAGGACCAGAAGGAGCGCAAGCTGGCCATCGAGCGGCTCAGGCAGGGTGGGGTGAAGGTGCTGGTGGCCACCGACGTGGCGGCGCGCGGGCTGGACGTCGAGGGGCTGGACCTGGTCATCAACTTCGACATGCCACGCTCGGGCGACGAATACGTGCACCGCATCGGCCGCACCGGCCGTGCCGGCGGCGAGGGCCTGGCGGTGTCGCTGATCACCCACAACGACTGGAACCTGATGTCCAGCATCGAGCGCTACCTCAAGCAGCACTTCGAGCGGCGGGTGATCAAGGGGCTAAAGGGCAGCTACCAGGGGCCGAAGCAGCTCAAGGCGTCCGGCAAGGCGGCCGGCGCCAAGAAGAAAAAGACCGACAGGAAACCCGGCGAGAAGAAGGCCAAGGCTGCGCGACCGAAGGCCCCGAAACGCTCGGAGCCGACCGTGGTGGTCAGCCAGGACGGCCTGGCGCCGCTGCGACGGCGCAAGCCGCAGCCGACTGAAAGGCTCCGGCCGTTCGGCCGGGCGCGCTCAGCGCTGCTCGGACTTGGGCATGCCGGACTGCTGCTCGGCCTGCTCGAGATCGCGGATGCGCTGGTCGTAGGCCTCGCATTCATTGCCCAGCGTCCGCTGGGTGCGCTTGACGTTCATCTGCCGGATTTCCTCGTTCAGCTTCGCCGCCCGGTCGGATCGCTCTTGCTGATTTCGCTCACCCGGTCGGCCAGTTCCTGGGCCTTGCGCTCCACCACGTCGGTCGTGCAGTCCTCGTTCGCGCTGGTCGGCGCCTGGGCGTAGCGCCGGCGCTCATGGCGACCAGGCGCCGGCGATAACCGTTTGCAGTGCTTTCATGGGCGTGTTCCTCGCTCGCTGCCTTTCCCAGTGGACGGCGCCCGGCGGGCCTGAGTTCAGCCTCGGCGCCGGGCGCCCGAACCGCGTCCGCCGCCCGGCGGTCGGAACAGTAACGGTTGCCGTCGCGGCGCCGGGCACCATTCGACGGAGGACGTCATGAGCTACAACTGGGACCTGATCCAGTACCTGCTGCACGAGGTGCAGCATTCGGCCAACGAGAACTTCAAGCCGCGCCTGGCCGCCGAAGCCTTTGCGCTGGCCCAGGAAGACGCGGCCAGCCGCTGCCGAACATGGACCACCTGCGCGCCGAGGCGGCCGACTACGAAGATCTGCTGCTGAACGGCGGCTTCATCCAGCCGCGTCCGGAGGAAGCCGGCGGCACCGGCGAGAACTTCGTGCTCACCGAGCGCGGCGCCCGCCTGCTGGGCATGCTCGACAAGGATGCCGGCGGCGCGTCCATGCGCCGGTTGCTCGACGAGAAGGGCGAGGCGGTGCTGGTGCCGGAAGTCTTCGACCCGCTGGCCGAGGGGCGCTAGCCCGGCCGGATCAGCGTGCGCGGTCGCGGCTGCGCACCGTCAGTTCCAGCGCCTGGCGCATGTCCAGCCGCGCCGAGCGACCGACGTCGCGGTCGTCGAGCTGGTAGCCACGCTCCGACGGCAGGATCGGCGCGGTCAGGTCATCGGCGTCGGCGGCCTCGAAATCCGAATCACGGCCGATGGTCAGCGCGCTGCGACGCAACAGTTCGCGCAGTTGCTCGGGGCTCAGGGAGGGGTTGATCGAGGCCATGGCCGCCACCACGCCGGCGACCATCGGCGTGGCGTAGGAGGTGCCGCAGTGCGGCGCGCCCGGCTCGCCGGTCGCGTCCAGGCATGCAGGCAGGCCGCGGCGGCGATGTCGACGCGGGTATCGAGGTTCGACGAGCGGCGCCGCACGCTGTAGTCCGGGTGGTCCACCGGCAGGTCGCGTCGTTCGCTGCGCTCGTGGCCACCGACCACCAGCAGCTGCTCGGTGACGAACGAGGAGGGCAGGCGGTAGTCGTCGGCGCTGGAAAAGGTCGAGCCGTTGCCCGCCGAGTTGACCACCAGCACCTGCGGATGCTCGCGGCGCAGCCAGAGAAAGAATTCCTCCAGCAGTTCCTCGTAGCCACTCATGGCCACGCCGGAGCGGATCAGCGAATCCACCGGATCGCCCTCGACGTCGCGCATGCCGACCCGGTGGATGCCCCAGCTCCAGTTGAGGATGCGCACGCCATCCTCCACCAGGTTGACCGAGGCGGCGACGTTGGCGGTGATGCCGGCGTCCGAGTTGCGGTCGACGATCACCTCGAAGCCGGCGCCGGCCGGTTTCAGCGCGGCGAGAAAGCCCGGCGTCGAGCGGTCGTCGGCCATCAGGATGCCGGCCACCAGGGTGCCGTGGCTGTCCGGCTCGGCGGCGTCGCGCGCATACAGGCAGCCGTGGTCGCGGGCGCGTTCGCAGGGCCCGAGGTAGCGGCGGAAGGCCGGCAGGTCGAAATCCAGGTCGCGTTCGATCAGGCCGATGCGCACCGGCTCGGTGGGCACCGGGTCACGCTGGGCGGGAATGCGGTGGCGGTAGTAGCCACGGCGTCGAGAAAGCGGTTGGCGGCCCACTCGCCCTCCTGCGGCGCGTGCGGCCGCTCGCCGCCTTCGGCCGGCTCGGCGGACGAATCCTCGACCACCACGCATCGACCGTGACCTCGTTGCCGATACGCAGCACCAGCGCGTCACGCTCGATCAGGTCGCGCGCCGGCAGGCGCAGCTGGTAGGTATTCAGCGGGGGGATCGCCCCGACCACCTCGGCACCGTACTTGCGCGCCAGGTTGCGGGCTTCCTCGAGGCCGTCGTAGCGCTCCTCGATGACCACGCCGACCAGGTTGCGGTAGGTCTCGAT
>LZQQ01000134.1_pt1 | contig 12536 bp, 17 predicted proteins | sample 768581 | NCBI WGS metagenome assembly LZQQ01 (sample SAMN05207185, study PRJNA324510) | oil field metagenome | isolation source: sample BH-FW-20 from oil reservoir | place: India: Bombay High | collected 2015-11-25 | reverse complement strand
TTCCAAGTCCACCGTTTGCGTAGTCGGATTCCCCGGGAAGTTCAGCACCAGCATTTTCGGTGTCGGCCAGGATTCCTTAATGGCTTTTTCCAACTCTTCCAAAGAATTCCAAGTCCACCGTTTGCGTAGTCGGATTCCCCGGGAAGTTCAGCACCAGCATTTTCGGTGTCGGCCAGGATTCCTTAATGGCTTTTTCCAACTCTTCGAAGAAATCGACATCCGGCGTCATGCGCACATGACGAATATCGGCACCGGCAATCACAAAGCCGTAAGGGTGGATTGGATAAGCCGGATTCGGCACCAGTTACCGTATCTCCTTTATCGACCGTCGCCAACGCCAAGTGCGCCAAGCCCTCTTTGGAACCGATGGTAACGACCGCTTCGGTGTCCATATCCAAATCGACATCGAACTTGGTCTTATACCAGTTACAGATGGCTTTACGTAAACGGGGAATGCCTTGAGAAACGGAATAGCGATGGGTGCCTTCGCGTTGCACCACCTCAATCAGTTTGTCGACGATGTGTTTCGGGGTGTCCTGGTCCGGATTCCCCATCCCGAAATCGATGATGTCTTCACCGCGGCGTCGGGCTTCGGCCTTTAGCTCTCCGACGATATTGAATACATAAGGAGGAAGTCGTTTGATTCTTTGAAAGTCGCCAGTCACGGAGTGTTTAACCTTTAAATTGGTTCTGCCAAACGGGGCCTTGCCTTCGGTTTTTTCAGAAACGAGATTCTCCTTGTCTAGAACAACGACAATCGTTGCTTGTATCCGTGTTTTCAGGATGTATCAGACAAAACAGACGGTTTTGAAACCTCGAAACATCAAAGCGCGCACTCACAATTTCACTGTGCGGACTTTGCGGCTCCTATAAGCAGAAAGTGTAATGAGATTTAGTCTGTTTATGATACAGAAACATTTTTTTCGTCAATTGAAATGTGGGTATAATTCGTGGTAAAAAACCGACTGAAGGAGCCTGACTATGAAATTTACCGAACACCGAGATTCCAACATTCTTTCAGTCAAAAATATCAACCAGCCTGGTCAAATCAAATGAAACCGATGTCCACGGCAGCTGTTTTTGAATCAGCATGAATTGGTGACCGACTGGTCCTGCCGCACGCTGGATGAACTCAGCGAAGACCACCTGCAAGAAGTCTTTTCATTGCGGCCGGAAGTCATTATCTTGGGCACCGGCGAACGTCAGACATTTCCGGCGCCGAAACTGTTCGCGTTCTGTACCCAAAATGGTATTGGCCTGGAAGTGATGGATAACGCCGCGGCCTGCCGAACCTATAATGTCTTAACAACCGAAGACCGTGAAGTGGCACTGGCACTGATTATGGAACCTGCAGCCGATTAATGGCCGTCGCACCCGTGCAAAAACGCTTACAAATTCCGCACTTAAAGAGTTTTTAATGTCGATTTCCGGCCACGATAACGGGCTTCGACGTACAACTCTGGCTTTTCACACTACCGGTTTGCCCTAAGGTCGCGATGAGCTGGCCTTTCTTCACCCGCTGCCCTTCCTTAACCTGCAAGGAATCATTATGGGCGTAAACGGTTAAATGCTCGGTATCGTGTTTAATGACCACCATATTGCCGTACTGACGAATTCCGTTACCGGCATACACGACCTTACCGGCCGCCACCGCATACACTCCATCGCCGATACCACCATAAATACGCAAGCTGTTTAAACCGGATGCATCCTTCACGTATTCGTATTTGAGTTTCTTTTTGACCGGCCAACTGAAATTCGCTTTCTTATAGGCACTGGAGGAAGGTTGTGTTTTTGCAGAACGGTGGGAAACCGTGCTCCGGCTTGATGAACCGCTTGGAATGGTCAATTCTTGTTTGACATACAAGGTATAAGGCGGCACCAAATGATTTTTATCCGCCAGCGCCATCATATCAACATCGCAACGAGCGGCGATTTCACTCAAGGTATCCCCGCTCCGCACCACATACACCGAACCGCAACCGGACAGGTCATCGAAATAGGCCCGACTCCCGGCTTCACCACGGTATCTTGCCGGTGCACAGCCTGTAATCAGCCATACCACTTCTATCAGCAATAATCCGATGAGTGCCTGCTTCATGACGGGATAAAAACCTTACAACTGTTTGATTAAAAGATAAACGACCACCAATAGGATTAAACCATAACCGATCCAATCGATGTATTGACGAATCTTGGATTCATATCGCTCACCGCCGACCTTCATCAGCGCAGCCACCAAAAAGAACCGTGCGCCGCGGCCGATGAACGAGGCCAGAATAAACGGCAATAATGCCATATTAGTCGCTCCGGCGGAAATGGTAAAGAGCTTATAGGGAATCGGACTGAACCCGGCCAAGAAAACAATCCACACGCCGTATTCATCGAAAAACCTTCGATGGTTCGATATTTATCAACGTAGTTCACCGATTCTAACAGCGGCCAAATGGCTTCCAGCATCCAATAACCGATGGCGTAACCCAGCAGTCCGCCCAACAGCGAGGTAAACGGTCGTGATCCAAGCAAAAAATAGGCGCGATTCGGCTGAGACAAACTCATCGGCATCAACATCACGTCCGGCGGAATCGGGAAAAAGAAGCTTCGGCAAAACTCATCCCGCCTAGATACCACGGGGCTTTAGGGTGTTTCGACCACTGTAGGGTCTTATCGTACAATCGGCGGAACAATTTTTTTCCTTTTCATGACATATTATGTTTCGATGCCTGACAGCATCGGAACGAACATTACCGGCCCCAAATAGTCTTCGGTGTAACCGGTTTCGGTTTTGACAAAGCCGAACAATCCCTGCTCAGTCCCGCCGATTGGCATCACCAAACGGCCTCCGACTCTCAGCTGATCCAACAGTTCCTGCGGTACCGACTCCGGTGACGCCGCACACACAATACCGTCAAACGGCGCTTCAGAAGGAATCCCCCAAAAACCATCTGCCACATTGGCGTGGACATTGTTTAACCTTAACTGCTTCAATACCTGTTGCGCGCGGAGCAATAACGGTTCAATCCGCTCCACACTGTACACCTCGTCCACCAGCAAAGCCAATATCGCGGCCTGATAGCCTGAACCGGTCCCGACATCCAACACCTTATGCAAAGGTCCGTCCGCCAGCAACCAGGACGTCATTTTCGCCACCACCCAAGGCTGAGAAATGGTCTGACCGTGACCAATCGGCAAGGCCGTGTCTTCATAGGCCCGCGAAGCCATGGCTTCATCGATGAATAAATGTCTGGGCGTCACTCGAATGGCGTTCAAAACCGCTTCATCTGTAATACCTAAAGCCATCAAGCGTTCTACCAAACGGTTACGAGTGCGTTGTGATGTCATGCCAACCCCCTGAGCGTCAGAATAGGCTTCATTTGGGTATTCAATCGGCTGGTTTAACAGACTTTTCATGGATTCTCTTCAAACCAGCCTTTTAGCAGTGCTTGCATTTCATAATGGGTTAAGTCGATTTTCAACGGCGTGACCGACGCATAACCATTTTCGACCGCATGGAAATCCGTTCCCTCGGAAGCATCCTCCGCCTCACCGGCCGGGCCGACCCAGTAAATGGGCTTACCACGCGGGTCTTTGGTACGCACCACCTGCTCCGAACAATGGCGCTTACCCTGTCGTGTAATTTGAATGCCGTTCAATTCTTCAACCGGGATATCCGGGACATTGATATTGAGAATAGTGGATTTATCCAACGGCAATTTTTGAAAATCTTTGAACAGGCGTGTCACCACCTCAGCGGCGGTCTCAAAATGGCGATCCCCACACAAAGACACCGCAATGGACGGTTTACCTAAAAACGGCCTTCCGTGGCCGCGGCGACCGTACCGGAATAAAGGACATCGTCCCCCATATTGGCGCCGGCATTAATACCGGAAATCACCATTTCGGGTTGGAAGTCCAGGGCACCATTGATGCCCAAATGCACACAATCGGTCGGCGTGCCGTTCACACTGTAAATGGCATCTTCATGCCGGGTAATTCGAAGCGGTTCCATCAAAGTCAGAGAGTTACTGGCCGCACTGCGGTTTCGGTCCGGCGCAATAAGCCGAATATCGGAGTGTACATTCAGACGATGCATACACTGCCACAACGCTCGAATGCCTGGAGCGTCATAGCCGTCATCGTTGGATAACAAGATTTTCATAACCTGCCTTGACTAGGGTAAAATAACAGCTGTCCTTTAGACCATGTCATTATAGTATGTCTCACATTTCAGATGAAGATAAATCCCTGTTTGCGGAAGCCGTTCAAGGCACGCAAAACTGAATTCGCGTAAAACCGTCGCAACGGTTGCGCCGAAATCGCAGCCGCCCCTACGTCACAAACGCCGTTCGACTTCATCTGAACCCGGTCAATTATTTCAAGGAAACGACCAGGCCTGGCCGTCTCGCGTATCCGCCTTTGAATACATCGAGTACCAGCACCCAAACTGCTCGGCTCAGGATTTCAAGCGTCTACGAAAAGGCGACTTCAAAACACGGTTCTGTCTGGACTTACACGGCCATACCGAGTTGGAAGCCGAAAAGGCCCTAGAGCACTTCATTCACGAAGCACTGCAAAGCCAAGCCCGCTATCTGATTATCGTACACGGTAAAGGCTATCACTCGGAATCCGATTACCCCGTCCTCAAAAACTTGGTGAACTACCGTTTACCGCAAATTCCCGACTTGCTCGGTTTTGCAGCGCGCAACCCAAAGACGGTGGCACCGGAGCCGTTTACGTGTTTTTGAAAACCAGCGTTAGCCTTACGGCAAAGAATTCGAAGGCGTTTCAGTAGCCTCGTTACTTTCCATATCGGTTTGTTTTTCAACCGCTTTTGGCTGTGATTTCGGTAACTCGATAATCTTAATGAAAGCCTCATCCTCACCAATCATGCCCAGTTTTTGTCGGGCAATGGTTTCAATCGCTTGCGTACTGGATTGCAAATCCTTCACCTCTTTACGAAGCAAGGCGTTGTTTTGTTCCAACACATCGATTTTAGAATGCAGTTCATCGAGATTTTTTGAAGGGATAGCAGTTCGCCCACGCCACCGTCCGATGACAGTAAGCGAACCTGTAGAATCAAAATAACAATTGCGAGTGCAATGTAGATGATTTTCAAGATTAACCCGGATTATTTCAGGTTATAAAACGCGTCTTTTCCAGGGTAAACGGCCGCGTCGCCCAATTCTTCCTCAATACGAATCAATTGATTGTACTTGGCGATACGATCCGTTCTGGACATGGAACCGGTTTTGATTTGCCCCGAACCGGTCGCCACAGCGATATCGGCAATGACCGTATCTTCGGTTTCACCGGAACGGTGAGACACCACGGCCGTGTAACCGGCGTCTTTGGCCATTTGAATCGCTTGGAAAGTTTCCGTTAGCGTACCGATTTGGTTGATCTTGATCAAAATCGAGTTGGCGATGCCTTTTTCGATTCCTTCTTTCAAAATCTTAGGATTGGTCACGAACAAGTCGTCGCCCACGATCTGCAAACGCTGACCGTCTTTTCCGTTTGATATTTGAAACCGTCCCAGTCGGACTCGTCCAAACCGTCTTCAATCGAAATAATCGGATACTTGCTGACCCAACCGGACAACAAATCAACCATTTCATTGGAAGACAGGGTTTTGTTTTCCGAAGCCAGGTAATATTGGCCGTCTTTGTACAATTCGGAAGAGGCCGCGTCCATCGCGATCATAATGTCTTCACCCGCTTTGTAACCGGCTTTTTCGATCGCTTCCAAAATCACCTGAATCGCTTCTTCGTTGGATTTCAGATCCGGTGCAAAACCACCTTCATCACCGACGGCGGTGTTGTAACCTTTGTCGTGCAATACTTTTTTCAACGCATGGAAAATCTCCGCACCGTAACGAATGGCTTCGGACATGGATGGCGCACCAACCGGCATAATCATGAATTCCTGGAAATCCACCGAGTTATCGGCATGCTCCCCACCGTTGATGATGTTCATCATCGGAACCGGCATTTTGTAATCGTCGGTTTTCAAGTAAGCATACAATGGCAAGCCCTTGGATTTTGCCGCCGCTTGCGCCACCGCAATCGAAACCGCCAAAATCGCATTAGCCCCCAAACGGGCCTTATTGTCGGTTCCGTCCAACTCGATCATTGCATTGTCAATCGCCGCTTGGTCGGTTGCGTCTTTGCCTAGCAGGCAGGCTTTGATTTCGGTGTTAATATTATTAACCGCTTTCAAAACGCCTTTACCGCCGAATTTTGACGCATCACCGTCACGCAATTCAATGGCTTCACGAGAACCCGTTGACGCGCCAGACGGAGAAATACCACGACCTTTTGAGCCGTCTTCCAAGATGACATCGGCTTCCACCGTAGGGTTACCACGTGAGTCGATGACTTGACGAGCTTTGATATCTTTAATCAATGACATATGCCTTTCCTATTTTCTTTTTTACTCAGTTTCTTCGTTTCATCCGCCCCATTCTAAAGTCAGAATATGGCAAACGGATGACAAATTCGGTTTTATCGGCTCTTAAAGCCGTCTTTATGACAGGTTTTCAATAAAGCCTTTGTCCTTGACCACATCGTCAACCGCTTTCAAGGTTTCCAATAAAGGCTTCAAGTTCCCCAGCGGCCACATATTCGGGCCGTCCGACAAGGCATTAGCAGGATCCGGATGGGTTTCCATAAAGACGCCGGACACGCCAGCCGCCACCGCGGCACGTGCCAAAACAGGAACCATTTCGCGCTGTCCACCAGAAGTGGTGCCTTGCCCACCCGGTTGTTGTACGGAATGCGTCGCATCAAACACCACCGGGCAACCCGGTTTGGCGCATGGAGCCAAGCCGCGCATATCGGAAATCAAAGTATTGTAACCAAACGAGGTGCCGCGATCACAAACCATAATCTGATCGTTTCCGACTTCACGGGCCTTCAATACCACTTGATCCATATCCCACGGCGCCTGGAACTGTCCTTTTTGATATTGACCGGCAGGCCTTGGCGACAGACGTTTTGAATAAAATTGGTCTGGCGCACCAAGAAGGCCGGCGTTTGCATCACATCCACCACCGACGCCACTTCATCCAAAGGGGTGTCTTCATGAACATCCGTCAAAACCGGCACACCGACTTCGTCTTTCACTTTCTGCAAGATGCGCAATCCTTCTTCAATCCCCAAGCCACGGAAGCTTTTGGTGGACGAACGATTCGCTTTATCATAAGACGATTTGAAAATAAACGGAATGCCCAACGAATCGGTCAACTCTTTCAGTTGCCCCGCCGTATCAATCGCCAATTGTTCAGATTCGATCACACACGGACCGGCAATTAAAAATAAAGGTTGGTCGATACCAACGTTAAAACCGCATAAATTCATTTCAATGCCTTCTTAATTAAGAATTTTCTTTGTATTCGTTCGCCGCTTCCACAAACGCTTTAAACAGCGGATGACCGTTTCGTGGCGTTGAGGTAAATTCCGGGTGGAACTGACAGGCCACAAACCAAGGGTGATCTTCGATTTCAATGGTTTCGACCAGGTTTCCGTCTTCGGAACGCCCGGAAATTTTCAAGCCGGCCGCTTCCAATCTGGCGATGTAACCGTCATTCACTTCGTAACGGTGGCGATGACGCTCGCGAATCAGTTCCTGACCGTAAATCTGTTGCATTTTACTGCCTTTCGCCAGCAGACAGCCTTGGCCGCCCAAACGCATGGTGCCACCCAAATCAACGGTTTCATCACGTTCAATGACTTTACCGTCTTCATCGGTCCATTCGGTGATCAAAGCCACCACCGGTGTCGGTGTTTTCGGGTCCAGTTCGGTACTGTGTGCATTGGTCAAACCGGCGACGTGGCGAGCATATTCGACCACCGCCATTTGCATGCCCAGGCAAATCCCCAAATACGGCACTTTGTTTTCACGTGCATAGCGGATGGCTTGGATTTTTCCTTCCACACCGCGCTCGCCGAAACCACCCGGCACCAAAATCGCGTCCATTTCTTCAATCACGCCGGTACCGGATTTTTCGATGTCTTCCGAGTCAATGTAGTGAATATTCACTTGCGTCAACGTCTGAATGCCACCGTGCACTAACGCTTCAATCAACGACTTGTAGGCTTCGGTTAAATCGACGTATTTTCCGACCATGGCAATGTCCACCGATTTTTCGGGTTCAATTGCGCGTCAACCACTTTATCCCAGTCGGACAAATCCGCGACCGGAACATTCAAACGGAAGCGGTTGGTGACCAGCTCATCCAAGCCTTGCTCATGCAACATTCTTGGTACTTCATAAATGGTACGCGCATCCAGTGAATTGATAACCGCTTGTTCTTCCACATTGGTGAACAGCGCGATTTTGCGTTTTTCCGATTCTTCCAACGGACGCTCGGAACGACAGATCAAAATATCCGGTTGAATCCCGATGGAACGTAATTCTTTGACCGAGTGCTGGGTGGGTTTAGTTTTCACTTCACCGGCCACCGCGATGTATGGCAACAAGGTCAGATGCATGAACATGGCGCGTTCACGACCGACTTCCACGCCCAACTGACGGATGGCTTCCAAGAACGGCAAGGATTCGATATCACCAACGGTGCCGCCGACTTCCACCAAGCGACATCCGCACCAGCGGCGGCCAACTTGATGCGATGTTTGATTTCATCGGTAATGTGCGGAATCACCTGAACGGTGCCACCCAAATAATCACCGCGACGTTCATTGCGAATCACCTTTTCATACACCTGACCGGTGGAGAAGCTGTTTCGCTTGGTGAAGTTACGTTGTACAAAGCGCTCGTAATGCCCCAAATCCAAGTCGGTTTCCGCGCCATCGTCGGTAACGAACACTTCGCCATGTTGGAACGGACTCATGGTGCCTGGATCGACGTTGATATACGGATCCATCTTTAACATACTGACTTTGAGGCCTCTGGCTTCCAGAAGCGACCCGAGGGAGGCAGCGGCAATCCCTTTTCCTAAGGAAGAAACAACACCGCCAGTAACGAATATAAACTTTGTCATGAAATCACTTTAGTTTAGACTTTAATTCAGCAAATTGAGAGCTTTGTTTGGAATAAAGCACCCACCGGAATTGGGTAATCAGAATGGAAGCTAATTATACCGTAACCCCCAAGGCTTGAGCAATCTTTGATTGCATCAATCCCGGCCGGAAAAATTCGTATAACCGCCTAGAATCGCCACCGCTTTGCCGTCGATTTCCAAAACCGGCCAACGGTTACGATCCCACGAGGGGACACCACGCGTTTGAAACCACTTTTTTAATTGTGTTTTCGGGCCAAGCGCTTCAGCTTCCAAATCGGTCATGGCTCGCACCACCCAGTCCGAGAATTCCAGTTTCGGCCAGGCCTGGTCGATTTCCAACCGCTTATCGAACGGCTCGGAAAAATACCATTGCGCCGGTTCAAACGCCGACCAAGCGACACGATAATCGACCGGCAACGTTTTCGGCAACGCATACAGGGTTTGTCGGTAAACATAAAAGTCGAATTGCGCCTGTTTCAGCTTGGGGTGCGCCTGCGGGTTAGTATTTTGCAAACTGGTTTCCAGCCAATCGTATACTTTGGCATTAAGCGTTACCTGCGATGCCTGCGTTTTGGCCCAATAACGCAAGGCGTTTTTCACGCGCGACATCCCCAAACTGACGAGGGGCTCTAACGTCAACTGATAGTGATTCGCGGTACAATTTTGCAAATCCATTTCCGCTAAATCATCCAACAACCCCAAACTTTCCGACACTCGCTCTGCACTCTGCGACAACGATTGTTCCGGATTCGGCCAGGCCTGGTGGATTTTCGGCAATAACGCATGACGGATGAAATTGCGCTTTAAGGCCACATCTTGGTTGGATGGGTCTTCCACCCAGTTCAATTGATAATGCGCGGCATAGGCTTTTAAAGCCTGGTACGGCACCTGCAATAGCGGTCGACAATGTGAAAGGGTTTTGCGGCCATGAGAAACCGTCTTTTCAAACGGCATGGCCGCCAAACCGGCGACTCCAGCACCGCGCAAAGCGCCTAATAAAAAAGTTTCTGCCTGATCACGTTGATGATGCGCGGTCAACAAAACCGTTTTATCATCCAGCTGTGCATAAAGCGCTTCATAGCGCACTTGCCGAGCCACAGACTCCACGCCTTGGCGCGCAGCATCCGGTACCGCCACCGAAACGGATTGATATGAAATATGCCGAGCGCTACAAAAAGCCCGGGTAAAGGCTTCCCAATCATCCGCTTCGGACTGCAATCCATGATGAACATAAACCGCCCGTAAACGCTCGGCCGGAAAACGTTTCGATAGCGCATCCAGCAAAACCGTGGAGTCAAGCCCGCCACTGAAGGCCACCAGAAAAGAATATTCGGAGGGATAAAGGTCAGCCAGCGCCGAAACCGCCGACCCAACCTTTGAAAAGACATGCTATTCCTATTCGAAACGGCGATTACGCCACGTCGAAGTTACCGTATTGCATATAGCGCTGGTAACGGCTTTCCAACAAGGCATCCACCGGCTGTTTCGACAAGGTTTCCATTTGACTCAACAGAGCCTGTTTCAGCGCGGAGGCCGCCGCTTTCGGGTTGCGGTGCGCGCCACCCAACGGCTCATCGATAATAATATCAATCAAGCCTAGCTCTTTCAGTCTTGGCGCAGTAATGCCAAGTGCCGTAGCGGCATCGGCGGCATTGGCAGCGTCTTTCCATAAAATAGACGCACAGCTTCCGGCGAAATCACCGAGTAGGTGCTGTATTGCATCATCATGGTGACATCGCCAACTCCGATGGCCAAAGCCCCACCGGACCCACCTTCGCCGATGACGGTACAAATCACCGGCACCGTCAACTCGGACATTTCAATCAAGTTACGGGCAATGGCTTCGGATTGACCGCGTTCTTCGGCGTTGATGCCCGGATAAGCACCCGGCGTGTCGATAAAGGTTAAAATCGGCAAATTGAAACGCTCGGCCGTTTTCATCAGACGCAACGCTTTACGGTAACCTTCCGGACGTGGCATGCCAAAATTACGGCGGATTTTTTCTTTGGTGTCACGCCCTTTTTCCTGGCCAATCACCATGACCGGCTGACCGTCGATACGGGCCAGACCACCGACAATCGCCGCATCATCGGCAAACGCACGGTCGCCGTGCATTTCTTTAAAGTCGGTAAAGATTTCTTTCAGGTAATCCAGCATATATGGACGTTGCGGGTGACGCGCCACTTGAGCGACCTGAACATCCGACAAACGACTGAAGATGGATTGCGTCAGGTTTTTACTCTTCTCTTCCAACGCCGACACTTCTTTCAACAAATCCATGTCCTGCCCGTCCAAATGACGCAACTCGTCGATCTTGGCTTCCAATTCCGCAATCGGTTGTTCAAAATCTAAAAAATCCAGTTTCATTGAGGCTTCCTATTTCAATCTCAAGCAAGCACAGGTCCCATTTGGCTTCGGGCCTTTGCGTATTCTGCGTATAAATTCGGTTCATAAAATCTGGTCGACATTTTACCAAATTCCGACTTTTTGTGTTGATTTAAAACCCCGACAAGGGCTGAAAAAACTTCAACGCCATTAATTGGCCAGCTTCCAGGCTTCGGCCTTAACCGCTCGAACGCGTTGGTACACCGACAGTAAATTTTGATGACTGCGACTGCATTCAAAGGCCGCCATTCCCATCGGCAACCCACCAAAGAATTCTTCCCCGTTAATATTTTGCCAAACACGTTCCACCACGCTTTGCCAAACAACTGTTGCTGAACCGGCAAAGGATAGGCCGCCAAGTCGCCCTGCATCAAGATTTCCAATGCAAACCCAAGCGCTTTGTAAAAGTAAACATGCCGGCATCATCGACAAAGTACAGACTGGCCTGCAATAAATCGTAAGCGGTTTCATACTCACGATTGGCCAGCGCCAACCACATCTGCAATTCAACGATTTTCAGTTTTTCCAATACGAATCGGCGTCCGGCAGTAACCCGATCAAATTGGCTACACCTTGATGCTCGGAAAAACCGAGTGATTCGATGGCATCAAAAGCAGTTTCAAACCGATCCGGTGCGTCGGATTGCGCTAACGCCTCCAGCTCGTCCCGCAAAGCGCGTCCGCGGTTTTGGTTATTGTCCAACAACTCATGTAATGGAAACACCTCCGACATGCCCGGCACCACAATACGACAGGCTGGCACACCAAAGTGCGAATATTCGGCATAATAGACTTCCGCGCCCTGCTGATGGACTTTGGCCACCAAGTCGTCGAATTGAGCTTGCGTGTCGCCTTCAAAATCCCAGGCAACGAATTCGAAATCGTATTGATGGGAAATAAAACGTGCGTGAATCAAGCCACTGGAGTCAATAAAGTGGTTTTCAATGTTTCATCGTCCGCCACCAACGCTTCGTCAACACCGGCACGTCGTCTGAGCATCATCGATGTACAGCTACGACGTCTGAGCATCGTCCGTCAATAAAGTGGTTTTCAATGTTTCATCGTCCGCCACCAACGCTTCGTCAACACCGGCACGTCGTCTGAGCATCATCGATGTACAGCTACGACGTCTG
>LZQQ01000133.1_pt1 | contig 12581 bp, 14 predicted proteins | sample 768581 | NCBI WGS metagenome assembly LZQQ01 (sample SAMN05207185, study PRJNA324510) | oil field metagenome | isolation source: sample BH-FW-20 from oil reservoir | place: India: Bombay High | collected 2015-11-25 | reverse complement strand
GTTCGGGCAAAGGCTCCGTGCCCGTCACCCTCACCGCCCTTCGGGCACCCTCTCCCGGGGGAGAGGGGAAGACGCTTCGGGCAAAGGCTCCGTGCCCGTCACCCTCACCGCCCTTCGGGCACCCTCTCCCGGGGGAGAGGGGAAGACGCTTCGTGCGTCTCAGCCTGAAGCCTGAAGCCTGAAGCCGCCTTTATTTCACCCTCTGACCCGGCCTGGCGCCGCTGTCCGGGCTGAGCAGGTAGATTTCCTCGCCGCCGGGGCCAGCCGCCAGCACCATGCCTTCGGATACGCCGAACTTCATCTTGCGCGCGGCGAGGTTGGCGACATAGAGGGTCAGCCGGCCTTCCAGCTTGCTCGGGTCGGGGTAGGCGCTCTTGATGCCAGAGAACACGTTGCGCTTCTCATCGCCGATGTCCAGGGTCAGGCGCAGCAGCTTGTCGGCGCCTTCGACGAATTCGCACTTCTCGATCAGCGCGATGCGCAGGTCGACGGCGGCGAAGGCGTCGAAATTGATCTCCGGTGCCAGCGGATCCTTCTTCAGCTCGCCATTGCCGGCGGCCGTGGCCTCGGTGGCGGCGAGGTCTTCCTTGGAGGCTTCGATCATGGCGTCGATCTTCGCGGGTTCGATACGGGTCATCAGCGGGGTGAAGGCGTTCAGTTTGTGATTGGCCAGCGGCGTGGCCAGGTCGCCCCAGGCCAGCGGCGGCACGTTCAGGAAGGCTTCGGCGGCGCCGGCCAGGTTCGGCAGCACCGGCTTGAGCATGATCACCAGCTGGCGGAACAGGTTGACGCCCAGCGCGCAGATGGCCTGCACCTCGTCCTGCCTGCCTTCCTGCTTGTTCAGCGCCCAGGGTGCCTTGTCGGCGATCCAGGCGTTGGCGCGGTCGGCCAGCGCCATGATCTCGCGCATGGCGCGGGCGAAATCGCGCGCCTCGTAGGCCTCGGCGATGCTCGGCGCGGCGCTCTGGAAGGCCGCCCACAGCTCCGGCTCGGGGTCGGCGGCGACCAGCAGGCCGCCGTTGCCCTTGTGGATGAAGCCGGCGCAGCGGCTGGCGATGTTCACCACCTTGCCGACCAGGTCGGAATTGACCTTCTGCACGAAGTCCTCGAGGTTCAGGTCGAGGTCGTCGACGCCGCGGCCGAGCTTGCTCGCATAGTAGTAGCGCAGGTACTCGGGGTTGAGGTGCTCGAGGTAGGTGCGTGCCTTGATGAAGGTGCCGCGCGACTTGGACATTTTCTGCCCGTTCACCGTCAGGTAGCCGTGCACGTTCAGCGCGGTCGGCTTGCGGTAGCCGGCGCCTTCGAGCATGGCCGGCCAGAACAGCGCGTGGAAGTTGACGATGTCCTTGCCGATGAAGTGGTACAGCTCGGCGCTCGAGTCCTTCTTCCAGAAGCGTCGAAATCCAGCTCCGGGCGGCGCGCGCAGAGGTTCTTGAAGCTGGCCATGTAGCCGATCGGCGCGTCCAGCCAGACGTAGAAGTACTTGCCCGGCTCGCCGGGGATCTCGAAGCCGAAGTAGGGCGCGTCACGCGAGATGTCCCATTCCTGCAGGCCGGCGTCGAGCATTCGGCGATCTTGTTGGCCACCGCGTCCTGCAGCGCGCCGCTGCGCGTCCACTGCTGCAGCATCGCCTGGAAGTCCGGCAGCTTGAAGAAGAAGTGCTTGGAATCGCGCAGCACCGGCGTGGCGCCGGAGATCGCCGACTTCGGGTCCTTCAGTTCGGTGGGTTCGTAGGTGGCGCCGCATTTTTCGCAGTTGTCGCCGTACTGGTCCTCGGCCCCACACTTGGGGCAGGTGCCCTTGATGAAGCGGTCGGCGAGGAACATGCCCTTCTCGGGGTCGAAGTACTGGGTCACCGAGCGGGTGGCGATGTGGCCGGCGTCGCGCAGCTTGAGGTAGATCGCCTCGGACAGCTCGCGGTTTTCCTCGGAGTGGGTCGAGTGGAAGTTGTCGAAATCGACCAGGAAGTCGGCGAAGTCGGCGCTGTGCTCGGCCTTGACCTCGGCGATCAGCTGTTCCGGGCTGATGCCCTGCTTTTCGGCACGCAGCATGATCGCCGAGCCGTGCGCGTCGTCGGCGCAGACGTAGACGCACTGGTTGCCGCGCAGCTTCTGGAAGCGAACCCACATGTCCGTCTGGATGTACTCGAGCATGTGGCCAAGGTGGATCGAACCGTTGGCGTAGGGCAGGGCACTGGTGACGAGGATCTTGCGGGCTTCGGACATGGAAATCTGCGGTCGCGATGGCTGTAGGGAAGTCGGCCACTATATCGGGCGCAGAGGCATTTTTCATCCGCGCCGAGGCGAGCGGGCGGCGAACGTTCCAAGCCGCCTCCGGTCGGTTACCATGGCTCGCATTCCGCCGGCCTTGTAAGGGAGTTGCCATGTCCGTCACACGCGAAGCGGTCGAGGCCGCACTGCGCCAGTACACCGATCCCCATCTGAATCAGGACCCGGTCAGCGCCGGCTGCGTGCGCTCGATCGACATCAACGGCGACCGCGTCAGCGTCGCGCTGGAGCTGGGCTACGCCGCCGGGCTGTTCCGCAGCGGCTGGGCGCAGATGCTGGCGATGGCGATCGAGAACCTGGACGGCGTCAGCCGCGCCGATGTCCAGGTCGACTGCCTGATCAGGCCGCACAAGGCCCAGGATCAGCTGCCGTCGCTGGCCAACGTGAAGAACGTGGTGGTGGTGGCCTCCGGCAAGGGCGGCGTCGGCAAGTCGACCACCGCCGCCAACCTGGCGCTGGCGCTGGCCCGCGAAGGGGCGCGCGTGGGCATGCTGGACGCCGACATCTACGGGCCGAGCCAGGGCATCATGTTCGGCATCGCCGAGGGCACCAAGCCGGAGATCCGCAACCAGCAGGCCTTCGTGCCGCTGAAGGCGCACGGGGTGCAGGTGATGTCGATGGCCTTCCTCACCGACGACCGCACGCCGGTGGTCTGGCGCGGGCCGATGGTCTCGGGCGCGCTCATCCAGCTGATCACCCAGTCGCTGTGGGACGACCTCGACTACCTGGTGGTGGACATGCCGCCGGGCACCGGCGACATCCACCTGACCCTGGCGCAGAAGGTGCCGGTCGCCGGCGCGGTGATCGTCACCACGCCGCAGGACCTTGCCCTGCTGGACGCCAAGAAGGGCGTCGAGATGTTCCGCAAGGTGAACATCCCGGTGCTCGGGGTGGTGGAGAACATGGCCGTGCACATCTGCTCGAACTGCGGCCATGCCGAGCACCTGTTCGGCGAGGGTGGCGGCGAGAAGCTGGCCAGCCAGTACGGCGTCGAACTGCTGGCCTCGCTGCCGCTGTCGATGGCGATCCGCTCCCAGGCCGACGCCGGCAACCCGACGGTGGTCGCCGACCCGGAAAGCAACTGGCGATGATCTACCAGCAGATGGCGCGCAATGTCGGCGCGCGCATCGCCCAGAGCGGCGTCGGCGCCAGCGCCATGCCGAACATCGTGATCAGCGAAGACTGATACGGAGCACAATCATGAGCGAGCAGGGCGCACTGATCATCGGCGCGGACAGCCAGGGCCAGCCCCTCGCAGTCGCTGCGCCTGGCCAACCGCCACGGGCTGATCGCCGGCGCCACCGGGACCGGCAAGACGGTGACCCTGCAGCGCCTGGCCGAGCAGTTCAGCGACGCCGGCGTCGCGGTGTTCGCGCCGGACATCAAGGGCGACCTTTGCGGCCTCGGCGCCGCCGGCCAGCCGAGCGGCAAGATTGCCGAGCGCATCGCCGCCATGCCTGGCTGAACCACTAGCCGCGCGCCTATCCGGTGGTGCTCTGGGACGTGCACGGGCAGAGCGGCCATCCGCTGCGCACCACCCTGAGCGAGATGGGGCCGCTGCTGCTGGGCAACCTGCTGGCGCTAACCGACAGCCAGCAGGCGGCGCTCTACGCGGCCTTCAAGGTGGCCGACCGCGAGGGCCTGCTGCTGCTCGACCTGAAGGATCTCAAGGCCCTGCTCAATCACCTGCGCGAGCAGCCCGACCTGCTCGGCGAGGACCGCGCGCTCTTCGCCGGCGCCTCGGCGCAGGCGCTGCTGCGGCGCCTGGCGACGCTCGAGCAGCAGGGCGGCGACGGCCTGTTCGGCGAGCCCTCGCTGCAGTTGGGCGACCTGCTGCAGCCGGAGGCCGACGGCCGCGGCCGCATCCATCTGCTCGACGCCAGCCGCCTGGTGCACGAGTCACCGAAGATCTACGCGACCTTCCTGCTCTGGCTGCTGGCCGAACTGTTCGAGCAACTGCCCGAGCGCGGCGACGCCGACAAGCCGATCCTGGCGCTGTTCTTCGACGAGGCGCACCTGCTCTTCGCCGATACGCCCAAGGCGCTGCGCGACCGCCTGGAACAGGTGGTGCGGCTGATCCGCTCCAAGGGCGTGGGCGTCTACTTCGTCACCCAGTCGCCGGCGGACCTGCCGGACGAGGTGCTCGGCCAGCTCGGGTTGCGCATCCAGCACGGCCTGCGCGCCTTCACCGCCAAGGAGCAGAAGGCGCTGCGCGCGGTGGCGACGCTTCCGCCCAATCCCGCGCTGGGACACCCTGCAGACGCTGACCGGGCTCGGCCATCGGCGAGGCGCTGGTCGGCACCCTGGAAGAGAAGGGCACGCCGGCGATGGTCGAGCGCGTGGCGGTGGCTCCGCCGCAGTCGCGGATCGGGCCGTTGAGCGAGGCCGAGCGCGCCGAGCGGTTGCGCCGGTCGCCGCTGGTCGGGCGCTACGACAAGCCGGTCGACCGCGAGTCGGCCTACGAGATGCTGATGCGCGCCGCGGCCAAGCCGGCCGAACCGGAGAAGGCGCCCGAGCAGCCGGGCCTCGGCGACAAGGCCGGCGAATTGCTCGGCGATTTGGCCAGCCAGGCGCTCAAGAGCACGGTGCGGCAGATGTCCAACCAGTTCGCCCGGCAACTGGTGCGCGGGCTTATGGGGTCGCTGCTGGGTAGCAAGAGCCGGCGTTAGGAAGGCCCTTTCACCGCCGGGGCCGCGCCCGGTAAGATGTGCGCCCGTTCCCGCCCTACAGGACGCCGTCATGAGCATCAAATCGGACAAGTGGATTCGCCGCATGGCCCTCGAGCACGGCATGATCGAGCCGTTCGTCGAGCGCCAGGTGCGTACCGAGGGCGATGCGCGGCTGATCTCCTACGGCGTCTCCAGCTACGGCTATGACGTGCGCTGCGCCGATGAATTCAAGGTGTTCACCAACATCAACTCGGCCACCGTCGACCCGAAGAACTTCGACGAGAAGAGCTTCGTCGACGTCAAGAGCGACGTCTGCATCATCCCTCCGAACTCCTTCGCCCTGGCGCGCACGGTCGAGTACTTCCGCATCCCGCGCAACGTGCTGACCATCTGCCTGGGCAAGAGCACCTACGCCCGCTGCGGCATCATCGTCAACGTCACCCCGCTGGAGCCCGAGTGGGAAGGCCACGTGACGCTGGAGTTCTCCAACACCACCACGCTGCCGGCGAAGATCTACGCCAACGAGGGCGTGGCGCAGATGCTGTTCCTCGAGTCCGACGAGGCCTGCGAGGTTTCCTATCGCGACCGCGGCGGCAAGTACCAGGGCCAGCGCGGCGTGACCCTGCCCAAGGCCTGATGCCCGGCGCCTGAGCCGACGCCGGCCGACGGGGCGCCGCCGGCGCGGGGAACTCGCAGGGCTCCACGGGCTCCGTTTTAGCGAGACCGTGCGAATCCGGAGGCCCGCCATGGCCACACGCCGTCGTTTCCTGCAATCCTCCCTGGGCGTCGCCGCCGCGGCCACGCTGGGCGGCCTGCTGCCGCGCCTGGTCCTGGCGCAGCAGAACATGATTTCCCGCGCGATTCCTTCCACCGGCGAGCGCATCCCGGTGATCGGCCTGGGTACGGCCGACGCCTTCAACGTCGAGGCCGACGCCGAAGCCCTCGAGCCGCTGGCGCAGGTGCTGGACGAACTGTTCCGTGCCGGTGGCCGGGTCATCGACACGGCGCCGAGCTACGACAAGTCGCAGGGCGTGATCGGCACGCTGCTGACCCGCCAGGAGCGGGGTGACCAGGCCTTCCTCGCCACCAAGGTCGAGGGCCAGGAACGCAGCGTCGCCGACATCGAGGCCGAGATGCGCGACCTGCAGGGCGTGCCGATCGACCTGCTGCAGGTGCACAGCATGATCGGCTTCGACGAGGTCATGCCGCTGCTGCGCGAGATGAAGGAGCAGGGCCGGATCCGCTACACGGGCATCACCCACCACGACGAAGGCGCTCAGGACCAGATGATCGAGCTGGTGGAAAAGGAGCCCATGGACTTCGTGCAGATCAACCTCAACCCCAAGGAGCAGAAGGCGCAGGAGCATCTGCTGGGGCTGTGCCAGGACAAGGGGGTGGCGGTGATGATCAATCGCCCGTTCCTCGACGGGCAGCTGTTCGAGGTGGTCGAGCACGAGCCGTTGCCGGGCTTCGCCGCGGAGATCGGCTGCCGGTCGTGGGCGCAGCTGCTGATCAAGTACGCGATCGCCCATCCGGCGGTCACCTGCGTGATCCCGGCCACGTCCAGGCCCGAGCACATGGCGGAGAACGCCGAGGCCGGCAGCGGCGAACTGCCGGACGAGGCGATGCGCCGGCGGATCGCCGACTACTTCAGCTGAGCCACCGCCGGCGATCACCTCCGCCGGCAGTGGCCGCCCGGGCGGCGATCAGGCGCCAGGTAGGCCTCGCGGACCTTGGGGTCGGTCAGCAATTGCTCGCCGCTACCCTGCATGACGATCCGTCCGTTCTCCAGCACGTAGCCGCGGTCGGCGAGCTTGAGCGCCTGGTTGGCGTTCTGCTCGACCAGGAAGACGGTGACGCCGTCCTCGCGCAGCTGCTCGATGATCTGGAAGATCTGCTGGATGATGATCGGCGCCAGGCCCAGCGACGGCTCGTCGAGCAGCAGCAGCCTGGGCTTGCTCATCAGCGCGCGGCCGATGGCGAGCATCTGCTGCTCGCCGCCGGACATGGTACCGGCGCGCTGGTCGAAGCGCTCCTTGAGCCGCGGGAACAGCGCCAGCACCTTGTCCATCTGCTCCTGGAAGTCCGCCCGGGCGGTGAAGAACCCGCCCATGGCGAGGTTCTCTTCCACGGTGAGGCGGGCGAACACCCGCCGGCCCTCGGGCACCACGGCGATGCTGCGGCGCATGATGTCCGGCGTCTCGCGCCCGACCAGTTCCTCGCCCTCGTAGCGGATGCTGCCGCTGGCGGCCCGCGGGCTGCCGCAGAGCGTCATCAGCAGGGTCGACTTGCCGGCCCCGTTGGCACCGATCAGGGTGACGATCTCGCCTTTGCGCACCTCGATGCTGACGTCGTGCAGCGCCTGGATCTTGCCGTAGAAGGTGGAAACGTTTTCGAAGTACAGCATCAGGCTTCCCCCAGATAGGCCTTGATCACGTCGGGGTTGTCGCGGATCTGCTCCGGCGTCCCATCGGCCAGGGGGCAGCCCTGGTTGATCACCACGATGTGGTCGGAAATGCTCATCACCAGCTTCATGTCGTGCTCGATCAGCAGCACGGTGACCCCGTGCGCGTCGCGCAGGTGGCTGATGAGGGCCTTGAGGTCTTCGGTTTCCTTCGGGTTCAGGCCGGCCGCCGGCTCGTCGAGCATGAGGATACGCGGGCGCGTCATCATGCAGCGGGCGATCTCCAGGCGGCGCTGCTGGCCGTAGGCAAGGGTGCCGGCCGGGCGATTGGCGCAGTCGACCAGGTCGACCTGCTCCAGCCAGTGGGCCGCGCGCTCCATCGCCTCGCGCTCGCTGCGGCGGAACGCCGGGGTCTTCAGCAGGCCGGCGAGGAAGTTGGTGTTCAGGTGCCGGTGCTGCGCCACCAGCAGGTTCTCCACCGCGGTCATGTCCTTGAACAGGCGGACGTTCTGGAAGGTGCGCACCACGCCACGGCGCGCGATCTGATGGCCGGGCAGGCCCTGGATCGGCTCGCCGTCGAGCAGGATGCTGCCCTCGGTGGGCTTGTAGAAGCCGGTCAGGCAGTTGAACACGGTGGTCTTGCCGGCGCCGTTCGGGCCGATCATCGAGACCACCTGCTTGTCGTTTACGCTCAGGCCCACCCCGTTGACGGCCAGGAGGCCGCCGAAACGCATGGTCAGGCCGCTTACTTCGAGAATCGGCCGGGTCATCGCTTCAACTCCAGGTGGGGGCGCTGCATGGGCAGCAGGCCCTGTGGGCGCCAGATCATCATCAGGATCATGACCAGGCCGAAGATCAGCATGCGGTATTCGCTCAGCTCGCGCATCTCCTGCAGCATCACCATGACGATGGCGGCGAGGATCACGCCGAGCTGCGAGCCCATGCCGCCCAGCACCACGATGGCGAGGATCATCGCCGACTCGATGAAGGTGAAGGATTCCGGCGTCACCAGGCCCTGCCGGGCGGCGAAGAAGCTGCCGGCGAAACCGGCCAGGCTGGCACCGATGGTGAAGGCGGAGAGCTTGATCACCGTCGGGTTCAGGCCCAGGGCGCGGCAGGCGATCTCGTCTTCGCGCAGGGCTTCCCAGGCGCGGCCGATCGGCATGCGCAGCAGGCGGTTGACCAGGAACAGGGTCAGCAGCACCAGCAGCAGGGCGATCAGGTAGAGGAAGATCACCTTGTACTGCGAGCTGTAGGCGATGTCGAAGAAGCCGTGGAAGGTCGGCATGTCGGCCGGTACGCGGCGCTCGAAGGACAGGCCGAACAGGGTCGGCTTGTTCTCGTTGGCGATGCTGATGCCGTTGGGGCCGCCGGTGTACTCGGTCATGTTGCGCAGCAGGATGCGGATGATCTCGCCGAAACCGAGGGTGACGATGGCCAGGTAGTCGCCGCGCAGGCGCAGGACCGGGAAGCCCAGCACGAAGCCGAACAGCGCCGCCATCATCCCGGCCAGCGGCAGGCAGATCCAGAAGCCCAGGCCGAAGTAGTGGGCGAGGATGGCGTAGCTGTAGGCGCCGACGGCATAGAAGCCGACGTAGCCCAGGTCGAGCAGGCCGGCCAGGCCCACCACGATGTTCAGGCCGAGGCCGAGCATCACGTAGATCAGGATCAGCGTGGCGATGTCCACCGCGCCGCGGCTGGCGAAGAACGGCCAGACCAGCGCCACCATCACCATGGCCAGGATCACCCAGCGCTGGGTGGAGGGCAGGGTGAGGAAGTTGCTGGTCTTGCTCGAGACGCCCGGCAGCTTGGGCAGCCTGGCCCAGGACGGGGTCAGGCGGTCACGCAGCAACTGCCAGAGGAACAGGGCGACGGCCGCGGCGGCGATGCACCACAGTTCGAACGGCGTGGCGCCCTCGATGCGCAGGCCGATGCCGACGGTGGTCAGCTTCAGGCCGAGCACCGGGTAGGAGACCACCAGCACCAGCAGGGCGCTGAAGATCGCGGATTTAAGAGTCCGGCTCATACCTTCTCCACCTCCGGGCGGCCGAGGATGCCGGTCGGGCGGAACAGCAGCACCAGCACCAGTAGGCTGAAGGCCACCACGTCCTTGTACTGGTCGCCGAAGATGTCGGCGCCGAAGGCTTCGGCCACGCCGAGCACCAGGCCACCGAGTACCGCGCCGGGGATGCTGCCGATGCCGCCGAGCACGGCCGCGGTGAAGGCCTTGATGCCGGCCAGGAAGCCCAGGTGCGGATTGATCACGCCGTACTGCATGCCCAGCAGCACCGACGCGACGGCGGCCAGGGCGGCGCCGATGACGAAGGTCAGGGCGATGATGCCGTTGGTGTTGATGCCCAGCAGGTTGGCCATCTTCAGGTCTTCGGCACAGGCGCGGCAGGCGCGGCCCAGGCGCGAGCGGGAGATGAACAGGGTCAGGCCGAGCATGACGGCGAAGGTGACGACGAAGATCAGCACCTGCATGTACGACAGGATCACGCCGTTCATGGCGCTCTCGCCGAACACGAAGTTGCCGGGCAGCAGGTTGGGAATCGCCTTGTCCTTGGAGTCCTGCGACAGCAGGACCACGTTCTGCAGGAAGATCGACATGCCGATCGCCGAGATCAGCGGGATCAGGCGGCTGCTGCCGCGCAGCGGCCGGTAGGCGACGCGCTCGATGCTGTAGCCGTAGGCGCTGGTGACGATCATGGCGACGACGAACGCGCCGATCATCAGGATCGGCAGGGCATCGATCCCCATCATGGACAGCCCGACGATGGCGATGAAGGCCACGTAGGAGCCGATCATGTACACCTCGCCGTGGGCGAAGTTGATCATGCCGATGATGCCGTAGACCATGGTGTAGCCGATGGCGATCAGGGCGTAGGTGCTGCCGATGGTCAGCCCGTTGATCAGTTGTTGGAAGTAATGGTAAAGCTCAGGCATTTCGCTCTCCTGATGTCCCTGCCTGCCGATGAGGCATCATCGGAACGGCGGCCTGGATAAGGCTCGCCACGGTGTCCCTGGCGCGAGGCGGTGGCCCCGTGCGCCGTGCAGATGCAGAGATGGCCCGAAGGTTGGGTGGGCCGGCCCCTTTCAGCGGCTGAAACAAACAGAGCCCACTGCTGCCAGTGGGCTCTGTGCGGGGTCGTGCGACCTTACTTGGCGGCTTCGGTCTTGGTGCCGTCCTGGTGCCACTCGTAGACGACGAAGGAGAAGTCCTTCAGGTCGCCCTTCTCGTCGAAGGCCAGGGTCCCGGTCGGGGTCTCGAAGGTGTTGCTGCGCAGCGCCTCGGCGACCTTGTCGGTGTCGGTGCTGCCGGCTTTCTCGATGCCTTCGGCGATGACCTGCACCGCGGCGTAGGCCGGGAACACGAACGGGCCGCTCGGGTCCTGCTTGTTGTCCTTGAACGCCTGCACCAGCGCCTGGTTCTTCGGATCCTGGTCGAACGAGCGCGGCAGGGTCACCAGCATGCCTTCGGAGGCCGGGCCGGCGATGGCGGAGATTTCCGAGTTGCCTACGCCTTCCGGCCCCATGAAGCGCACGTCCAGCCCGCGCTCCTTGGCCTGGCGCAGCAGCAGGCCCAGCTCCGGGTGGTAGCCGCCGTAATAGACGAAATCCACGCCCTGCTGCTTGAGCTTGGCGATCATCGAGGAGAAGTCCTTGTCGCCGGCATTGATGCCTTCGAACAGGCCGACCTTGATGCCCTTGCCTTCCAGGGTTTCCTTGACCGCGGTGGCGATGCCTTCGCCGTACTGCTGCTTGTCGTGGATGACCGCGACGTTCTTCGGCTTGATCACGTCGGCGATGTAGTTGCCGGCGGTCGGGCCCTGCAGGCTGTCCAGGCCGATGGTGCGGAAGATCAGCTCGTAGCCACGCGAGGTGATCTCGGGGCTGGTGGAGGCCGCGGTGATCATCAGGATGCCTTCGTCTTCGTAGATATCCGAGGCCGGCTGGGTGGAGCTGGAGCACAGGTGCCCCACCACGAACTTCACCTCGTCGTTGACGATCTTGTTGGCCACCGCCACGGCCTGCTTGGGATCGCAGGCATCGTCGTAGACCACGCCTTCCAACTGCTGGCCGTCGACGCCGCCGGCTTTGTTGATCTGCTCGATCGCCATCTTGGCGCCGATGAACTGCATTTCCCCGTACTGCGCCACCGGACCGGTCACCGGACCGGCCAGGCCGATACGAATGGTGTCGGCGGCCAGGCTGTAGCTCGCCGCGCCGGTCAGGGCGATTGCAACAAAAAGCTTGGAAAGACGCTTGTGGGTCTTCATATGTGCTCCAAATGCATCGTTATTGTTCGATCCTGCAGGCTGGCGCGCGGGTGGCAGCCTGAAAGATAGGCAGCAACTGTACCGGTACAGTGTACGGTCGTCACCGCCTACTTGCACAGCCGACAGATATCGAGGTCGATGGGGCCGCGACGGCGGTATCATCGGATCGCGCAGATTCTCCGACGCCCCTCTTTTTCCATCGGAAAGCCCCATGACAGAAGAAGTTAGCACTCTCTATGCCAAGCTCCTCGGCGAGACCGCCCCCATCACCTGGCCGGAGCTGCAGCCGTTCTTCGCCCGCGGCGTATTGCTGCAGGTCGGCGCGCAGCTCGACCTGGTGGAGGTCGCGCTAGCCGTCGCCGAGGACGATGGAGCGGCGGTCGGGGCGTGGATGCGGGCCGGCGCACTCGGCCGGCTGGAGACGAATCAGGCGCAGGATTGGCAGGATCGTCATCCTTCCCTGTGGGCAGTAGTGGTCGCCCCCTGGGTGCTCGTGCAGGAGCGTGCCGCCACCCCTTCCGTGCACTGAACTGGTGCGCGACTAGCCGCGCACCCAGCGTTGCCGGGCCCAGCCGCTGGCGGCATCGACCGCCAGGACCATCGCCAGCATCGCCAGGATCACCGTCGCGGCCTGCGCTTCCTGGAACAGGCTGAGGCTCGTGTAGAGCATCTGCCCCAGGCCGCCGGCGCCGACGAAGCCGAGGATGCTGGCCATGCGGATGTTGTTCTCCCAGCGATACAGCGTGTAGGCCACCAGCTGCGGCCAGAGGCCGGGCAGGGTGCCGTAGACGAAGGCCGTGACCCGCCCGCTGCCGGCCAGGCGCAGGGCTTCGGTCGGTTGCGTGGGGGCGTTTTCCAGGGCCTCGCCGAACAGGCGGCCGAGCACCCCGGCGGTGTGCAGCGCCAGGGCCAGCGTGCCGGCGTTCGGTCCGAGCCCGGC
>LZQQ01000132.1_pt1 | contig 12581 bp, 15 predicted proteins | sample 768581 | NCBI WGS metagenome assembly LZQQ01 (sample SAMN05207185, study PRJNA324510) | oil field metagenome | isolation source: sample BH-FW-20 from oil reservoir | place: India: Bombay High | collected 2015-11-25 | reverse complement strand
TGCTGCATCACGGGCCAGCAGCACCGTTGAAATGCCGTTCCAGGCGGTCGGCCAGGCGTCCGAAGGCCACTAGCGGATGGGCCCGCTTCGGCTCACCCATCGATGCTCAGAGTACGAGCGTACATCGTCGAGTCGACGACGTGCTGCATCACGGGCCAGCAGCACCGTTGAAATGCCGTTCCAGGCGGTCGGCCAGGCGTCCGAAGGCCACTAGCGGATGGGCCCGCTTCGGCTCACCCAGCAGCGCATCCAGCAGCAGCGCCGCGATGACGCTGAGGAACACGCTCACTCCGGGCGCTCCGCGCACGCGCGAATCAGGCATGCAGCTGCCGCACGCCATCGGTCAGCACCGCCGGGCCGGGGTTGAGGATGTCCGGCGACTTGATCTCGTGCAGCTGGCCATCGCGTACCGCCGGGATCGCCTGCCAGCCCGGTCGGGCCGCCACCTGTTCCGGGCGGAAACGGCGGCCGCACCAGGAGCCGACGATCAGCTCCGGCGCGCGCCGCACCACGCCTGCGGATCCTCGATGATGCGTTGCTTGGCGCGCTTGAACGGTGCCAGCTCGGCGAAGCAGTCCTCGCCGCCGGCCAGTTCGATCAGTTCGCTGACCAGCCGATGCCGAATCAGCGGCTCGTTCCACTCCTCGAATACACCCGCGCCGGCGAGGCAAGCTGGCCGCGCTGGCGCGGATGACGTCCAGCCCGGCCTGGAGCTCGGCGGTCAGCGCCCGTGCGCGCTCGCTGACGTGCACCAGTGCGCCGAGCGTCTCGATCATGCGCAGGATGCCGGCAATGTCGCGCTGGTTGAACAGATGCACCTCCAGCCCCTCGCGGGCCAGCTCGGCGAGCATGCCGGCCTGCAGATCGCAGTAGCCCAGTACCAGGTCCGGTTTCAGGGCCAGGATCTGCTCGTGCTTGACGCTGGTGAAGCCGCTGACCTTGGGCTTTTCCTTGCGCGCCTGCGGCGGGCGCACGGTAAAACCGGAAATGCCGACGATGCGCGCCTGCTCGCCCAGCAGGTAGAGCGTTTCGCAGGTCTCGGTGGACAGACAGACGATCCGCTGCGGCCCCTTGCTCATGTCACCTCCCATCCGTTCTCGAAAACCAGTTCGTGCAGCGGCCTCGGCGTCGTCCAGCCCTCCAGCGCCAGCATCGGCGCCGGGTAGAATTCGTGCACCGGGCCGAGGCAGAGGATCGCCACCGGCTTGGCGCCTTCCGGCATGCCGAGCAGCGCAGCCAGCGCCAAGGGATCGAACAGCGACACCCAGCCCATCCCCAGCCTTCCGCACGGGCGGCCAGCCACAGGTTCTGGATCGCGCAGGCCAGCGAGGCGAGATCCATTTCCGGCAGGGTGCGGCCGGCCGAACAGGTGCCCCTCGCGGCCATCCATCAACGCGGCGACCAGCAGTTCGGCGCAGTCCTCGATGCCCTCGACCTTGAGCCGCAGGAACTCGGCGGACCGCTCGCCCAGCGCCACGGCCGTGCGCTGGCGCTCCTCGCCCACCAGATTGGCAATGGCCTGACGCCGTGTCGGACAGGTGATGCGAACGAAACGCCACGGCTGCATCAGGCCGACGCTGGGTGCCTGGTGCGCAGCGTTGAGCAGTTTCGACAGCAACTCCGGTGCTACCTCGCCGCCCGCGAAATGGCGCATGTCACGGCGCTCGGCAATGGCGCGGTAGACCGCGGCGCGCTCCTCGGCGCTGAAGGCGTGTGCGCTCATGGCCTGAGCAGCGCCGCGGCCGCCAGCGGATCGGACGGCAGGTAGAAATGGATGTAGGACGCGGTCAGCCGCCCGCTTCGATAGACCGCCTCGGCGGTGCGCTTGTAGTTCGGACACTCGCCGCGGGCCAGCGGCTGCAGCGGCGATTCCAGCGTCGAATGATGAAAGGTGTGGCCGCGCAATCGCCCTTCCGGCAGTTCCACTTCCTGCAGCGCCAGTGCGCTCAGGCGCTGCTGCATGCGCGCCTCGCCGGGCAGCAGGCCGAGCATCTCGCTCGCTCGTCGCCGCGATCGGTCAGCCCGTCGAGTAGGTAGAGCATCCCCCCGCATTCGGCCAGGATGGGTTTGCCGGCTGCATGATGCGCGCGGATCGCCTCGGCCATCGGTCCGTTGCGCGACAGTGCACGCAGGTGCAGCTCGGGGTAGCCCCCCGGCAGGTACAGGCTGTCCACCGCGGGCAGGCGGGCAAAGCGCAGCGGTGAGAAAAACAGCAGTTCGGCACCCAGCGCCTGCAACAGGTCGAGGTTGGCCTGATAGAGAAAGGCAAAGGCGGCATCGCGCGCCACACCGATGCGCACGCCGGCCAGCAGCGGCTCCAACGAAACGCGAGTCGGCGCCGCAAAGCTGACGGCCGGGGGCAGTTCGGTTTCCGCGCTCTGCGCGAGTGCGTCGGCCGCGGCATCCAGGCGCGCATCGAGATCGGCCAGCTCCTCGGCCTGCACCAGCCCGAGGTGGCGGCTCGGCAGCTCCATGTCGAGGCTGCGCGGCAAGCGCCGTACCAGCGAATCGACTCCGGCAGGCTGTCGCGTAGAATCTCGCCGTGCCGCGTGCTACCGACCCGGTTGGCCAGCACGCCGGCGAACGGCAGGTCCGGCTGGAAGCTCGCCAGGCCATGGGCCAGGCGCCGAAGGTCTGCGCCATGGCCGCGCCGTCGATCACCGCCAGCACCGGCACGCCGAAGCGCCGTGCCAGGTCGGCGGCGCTGGGATTGCGTCGAACAGCCCCATCACGCCTTCGATCAGGATCAGCTCGGCCTCTCCCGCGGCCTCCCACAGCAGGCGCCGCGACTCCGCCTCGCCGACCATCCACAGGTCGAGCTGGTAGACCGGCCGGCCGCTGGCGCGGGCGAGGATGGTCGGATCGAGGAAGTCCGGCCCGCACTTGAACACCCGCACGCGCTTGCCCTGGCGCGCATGCAGCCGCGCCAGGGCGGCGGTGACGGTGGTCTTGCCCTGGCCGGAGGCCGGCGCGGCGATCAGCAGCGCCGGGCAGGCTCGCACCGGCATCAGAACTCCACTCCCTTCTGTGCCTTCACCCCGGCCTTGAACGCATGCTTGACCAGCGTCATCTCGGTGACGGTGTCGGCGGCCTCGATCAGTTCCAGCGGCGCGCCCCGCCCGGTCACCACCACGTGCTGGCGCAGCGGCCGCGACTGGATGTCGTGCAGCACCCCGTCCAGGTCGAGGTAGCCGTACTTCAGGGCGATGTTCAGCTCGTCCAGGACCACCAGGCCGATACCCGGATCGGCCAGCAGTTCGACCGCCTCCGCCCAGGCCTCGCAGGCCCTGGCGATGTCGCGCTGGCGGTCCTGGGTTTCCCAGGTGAAGCCTTCGCCCATGACGTGATAGCGCACCTCCCCGGGGAAGCGCCGGAAGAAGTTTTCCTCGCCGGTGCTGGCCGCGCCCTTGATGAACTGCACCACGCCGACCTTGATGCCATGGCCCAGCGCGCGGGCGACCATGCCGAAGGCCGAGCTGCTCTTGCCCTTGCCGTTGCCGGTGTGCACCAGCAGCAGGCCGTATTCGTCCTGGGCTTCGGCGATCTTCGCATCGACCACCGCCTTCTTGCGCTGCATGCGCGCCTTGTGCCGGGCGTCGCGCGCGTCCATCAGTGCACCTGCCGCGGACGCATCAGGCGCAGCGCCGAGACGATGCCGAGGTGCAGCACCAGCGCCGTGCCGACGTAGAACGCCAGGTTGCCCAGGTGACGCGGCACGTACTGGGCGATGCGCGGCAGGAAGCCGGCCAGGGTCGGCTCCGGATAACGCCCGGAGAAGAAGTAGAAGGCCCCGCCGGAGATCAGGTAGGCGACGAAGCCCGCGACCAGCAGCGTCAATGCCAGCAGCGCCAGGCTGCACAGGTCGTCGCGCTGCCAGCCGGCGAACAGCCGCCCGGCCAGCCACAGGCTGCCGTAGGCCGGCACCAGCGCCCAGTAGGCCGGCGACAGGCACCAGTCGCTGATGGTGCCGCTGGCCAGGGAACCGAAGTCCAGCACGGATGCCTCGGCGAACAGCAGTACGAACATCCAGCGCGGACGCAGGTAGAAGCCGGCGAGGAAGAAGATCGACCAGCTGGCGCTGGGCAGGTTCTGGACGCTGGCGAAGTGCTGACCGCGGGTCATGGCCATCAGCAGGATCAGCGCGGCGCCTATTGCCAGTTGGGCGCGCGTGGACAGGACGTGCATGGGAGTGCTCCTTCGTGGGGTTACCGGTTACAGGGCCTGGTAGCGGACGGTGAAGTACAGCGCGCGGCCGGGCTGCTCGTAGGTCTGGGTGGTTTCGTATTCGCGGTCGAACAGGTTCGCCAGCCTGGCCTGCAGCCGCCAGGCGTCGTCGAGGCGGTACTCGCCGCGCAGGTCCACCAGGGCATAGCCGGGCATGCGCGAATCCTCGGCGTTGCTCGCCTTGTCGAAGCGCTCGCTGGCCGCGTACAGCGAGGCGCCCAGGCCGACGGTGCCGAACTGGCGATCCAGGTCCAGGTTGAACTGGCGCTTGGCGCGGCGCTGCAGCAGGTGCCCATGGTTGGCCTTGCTGCGGTCCTGCGGGTCCATGAAGGTCAGGTTGGCGGCCAGGTCCCAGCCGGCCAGCACGGTGGCGACCGTGGTCTCGATGCCACGGATGCGCGCCACGTCGACGTTTTCCGGGCGCATGGGGCTGGTGCCCGCCCAGACGATCAGGTCCTCGATCTGGTTCTCATAGGCGTTGAGGCTCCACTCGCCCCAGCCGTGGCTGCCGCGGATGCCGATCTCGTAGCTTTCCGACTCCTCCGGCTTGACGTCCGGGTTGCCGGCGGTATAGGCGCTGGCCGGGTAGTAGAGGTCGTTGAAGGTCGGCGCGCGGTAGGCGGTGCCGTAGGCGGCGGTCAGCGTCAGTGCCTCGCTCAGCTCGAAGCTGTAGCCCAGGCTGCCGGTGTCGTGCGAGCCGAAGAATTCGTCCTTGTCGCGGCGCAGGCCGGCCTGCACGCCGTGGCGGCCGAAGGCGGCCTGGTACTGGACGAAGTAGCCACGGTTGTAGCGGCTGTCCTCGACATAGCTGTCGCTGCTGTCGATGCGGTCCTTCTGGTAGTCCATGCCGAGGGTCAGCAGCTGCGCCTCGCCGACATGGAAGTCGTTCTGCCAGGTGGCGCTGTCGCGGCGGGTGTCGAAGCGCGAGTAGAAGCGGCCGTCCTGGAAGTTGTCGCTCAGGTCCTCGCTGTGCCCGGCCTGCAGGGTGACGTCCCAGAACGCCTGCGGCGAGAAGCGCGCACGACCGCTGATTGCCTGCAGCGAGCCGTCGCTGTACGCATCCCGGCCGCTGGCGCCGCTGCTGGAGCGGCTGTCGAAGTCGCTGTGGTTCTCGCTCTGCAGCCAGCTGCCGTCGAGCTCCAGGCCGCTGTCGAAGCGATAGCCGGCGCGCAGAAGCCCGGACAGCTCGCGATAGCCGTCCGCGTCCGGCTCGAAGGCCCCGGGCGCGCTGCTGCGGTAGGCGCGGGCATTGATGCCGTCGGTGGACTCGCTGGACACGCCGAGGTTGAACCAGCCGTTGCCCTGCACGCCCGCCACGCCGGCCGAGCCGCTGTAGCTCGAGCGCGAGCCGCGCCCGCCGAGAAATAGGCTTGAAGCCGTCGCCGCCGCGACGGGTGAAGATCTGGATCACCCCGCCCATCGCCTCCGAACCGTACAGGCTGGAACGCGGCCCGCGGACGATCTCGATGCGCTCGATCTGCTCCACCGGGATGCTCTGCAGCGCGGCGCTGCCGGAGGTGGCCGAGCCGACCCGGACGCCGTCGATCAGCACCAGCACGTGCTTGTCGCTGGTGCCGCGGATGGACACCGAGGTGCTTTTGCCGCGCCCGCCGTTGCTGGTGACGCTCACCCCGGCCAGGCGTTGCAGCAGTTCCGGCACGCTGCCCGCCTGCAGGCGTTCGATGTCGTCACGGGTGATCAGGCTGCTGGACGCGATGGAAACCGGGGAGTTGCCGGTGCGGCTGGCGGTGATCAGTTGCTGGCCCAGCAGCAGGGCGCCGTCGTGATCGGCCAGGACACAGGAAGGGAAACCCAGCAGCACCGCCGCCAGGGAAAGGGAATTGCGCATCGATCGAGGTTCTCCGTCGTGCCCGCCGCACGACTCAGGGTCGGTAACGACAGACGGAGGAACCCGCATGAGGAGGGAATACCCGCAAGGGCATGCACCCGCCCAGCGCCCGCCGCACTGTCAGTGAATGCGACAGGCCGGTCTCCGGGCTTGCGAGCGGCGGCGCGGATGCGCCTGCCCGAACCACACCTTCCCATGCCGAGCACAGTGGTATTCGTGGTTCACTACTCGCCTACCGTTGCGGGGGCAGCGCCGGAATCGTCGTTGCGACTGGACCGGCTTCCCTGTTTCACTCCTGGCACATGGCCAGGGGCACCTGAGGCGCGGCGAAGGTTAGAGCACCGCCGGCAGCGACGCAACCGCGGCCGGGTCAACCGAGGTTGAGCCGGTTTCACGATGACCGGGCCGTTCATCGGAACGCCGGCCGCCCACAGGCTTCGAATACAGCAACAGCGACCACGAGGCGACAGGATGCGAACCGAATGACCACCCTGCTGCAGATTTCCGACACCCACTTCGGCACCGAACTTCCGGACGTGGTGCAAGCCCTGGAGGACCACGTGCAGGAGCACGGCGCCGATCTGCTGGTGTTCTCCGGGGATATCACCCAGCGCGCCCGGCGCAGCCAGTTCGACGCCGCACAGGCCTTCCTGCGCCGCTGGAAGGCCACGGCATCCCCCGCTCGCTGGTGATTCCCGGCAACCACGACATCCCGCTGTACAACCTGTTCGCGCGCTTCTTCGCGCCGTACCGCAATTACCGTCGGCACTTCGGCGACGACCTGGAGCCGAGCTACGAGAACGACCAGATGCTGGTCATCGGCCTCAACACCACCGCGCCGCGCCGGCACAAGGACGGCCTGGTCACGCCCGAGCAGGTGGAGGCGGTGTGCGAACGGCTGGCGCGCACGGACCCGGCCAAGGTGCGCATCGTGGTGGCGCACCAGCCGTTCGGCGCGATGGAACTGAGCGATCTGAGCAACCTGCAGCACGGCGCCGAGCCGGCCCTGCAGCGCTGGTCCGAGGCCGGGCTCGACCTGGTGATGGGCGGCCACATCCACCTGCCCTACGTGCTGCCGCTGTCCAAGCAGTACCCGACGCTGGCGCGCGAGATCTGGATGGTGCAGTCCGGCACGGCGCTGTCCTCGCGCATCCGCGGGCGCACGCCGAATTCCTTCAACCGGCTCAGGCTCAACCCGCACCGCCACGGACACAAGCACGTCTGCGTGGAACGCTGGGACCTGCTCGACGGCCGCTTCGTGCCCGGCTCGCACTTCAACCTGGAATGGTGAACGCCGCGGGCCTGCCCTGACCGGCCTGCGGCGGCTTGGGAGAGTTCAGACCGGCGTGGCGGGCATCAGCAGGCCGACCAGGTAGACCCCGACGAACCCCGCGTTGAAGGCCACGAACAGATAGACGAAGTACTTCAGGTAGCTGCCGAAGGTCAGCCCCTGCACCTTGCTCATGGCGACGATGCCGGCGGCCGAGCCGATCACCAGCAGCGAGCCGCCGACGCCGACCGCATAGGTCAGCATCATCCACTCGGCCACGCCCATGGTCAGCCCGGACTTGAGCAGCGCGGCGGTCAGCGGCACGTTGTCGATCGCCGCCGAGAGCACGCCCATCAGGTAGTTCGCGACCACCGCCGGGACCTGGTCATAGATGTGCACCAGGCCCTCGAGCACCTGGATCTCCTTCAGCATGCCGACCAGCAGCAGGATGCCGAGGAAGAACAGCAGCGTCTCGAACTCCACCTGGCGCACGTATTCGAGGATCGGGTCGGCATCGTTGTCGTCGCTGAAGAAGCGCGCCACCAGGAACATGACCGACAGGCCGGTGAGGAAGGTCAGCACCGGCGGAATCTCGAAGAAGAAGTTGCCGGCGATGGTGCTGAGGATGGTGCCGAGGAAGATCAGCGCGATGGCCACGTCGACGCCGCGGACCTCGGTGCGGTGGCTCCTGACCAGAACCTCACCATTCATGCCGATCGACAGCATCGCCGCCAGCAGCATGACCGCCAGGAAGGCCGGGATCGCCAGGATCAGCAGCTGCAGGATCTGCACCTTGCCGGCGAGGAAGATCATCAGCGTGGTGACGTCGCCGGTGATCAGCGCCACGCCCCCGGAGTTCACCGCGAACACCACCAGCGTGGCGAACTTGAGCGTCTTGGCCTGCTCCAGCTGCAGCGACAGGATCAGCGTGATCGACACCAGGGTGGCGGTGATGTTGTCGGCCAGCGAGGAAAACACGAAGCAGAACAGCGCGGTGAGGAACAGCAGCGCGCGCTCGCTGATGCGCTTGGGCAGGATCAAGTAGATCAGGTTCTCGATCATGCCCTTCTTGTTGAGGTAGGCGACGAAGGTCATGGCGGCGACCAGGAAGATCCACAGCCCGGCGATGTCGGCGATGTTCTCGTTCAGCGCCTCGAGCACGCCTTCGCGCGCGGTGCCGGGCTCGGCGAAGACGAACAGCAGCACCCATGACAGGGTGCCGAAGAACAGCGTCACCTTGGCCTTGTTGACATGGGTTTTTTCTTCCAGGACCACGCCGGCCAGCGCGGCGAGCGCGAAGCCGATCAGGAGGTAACTTAGGGTGGGCATCGGAAATACCTGAGAAAGGGGTTCGGTTCCATGCGCCAGAACGGCGCACACCAGAAAAGGGCGCCTGATGGTAGTCAAACGGCTGAGCCGCGGGTATCGGCCGGAAGGATAATTTTTCGAGATATTTCAGCGCTCCGTCGGAAACCGGACGTCACTGGCGCGGCGCGAAGCCGTGCGCGCGAAGGCTTCGGCCCTTTTCTCCCCGGGCAGGATGGCCAGCCGCCAGCCATCCCAAAGAACGAGCCCCCGCCGGCCGCCGCCTCATGCAGCATGCGCGGCCTCGCTCCCGACGGGCGGTCTCGCTCCAAAGAGCGAAATGCAGGGCCTCCCCTGATTTGAGCCGAAACGGGATGACGGCGCGTCCGGTCTCATCCAGGGCCAGTCGTCCACGTATTCGCAGGCGGGCCGGGCGGCGCTCCGCTTTAGATCCGTAGGGAGGGCTCCAGCCCACCATCACCCACACGCAGGCGAGGGAGTGGTGGGCTGCCGTCCATCCACTGCCTCCATCACAACGACAAGCAAGGGCGTAGGCCGCCAGCCCTGCCCGACGAACCGAGCGTGGCCGACTGCCTTCGGCCGCCGCGGCACTACAACAACAAAAATAAGGAGACACCCCATGTTCCCCAACAAGCTGACGATGGCCTGTGCCGGCGTGGCGCTGGTCGGTGCCCTGGGCCTGACCGCCGACGCCTTCGCCCGGCAGAAATCCATCCTGCCGCCCTACTCCGGCAGCGAGGCGCGCGAGCAGGACGGCCGTACCTTCACGCCGGTCGTGTCGCCGCTCGACGCCCTTCCCGGCCTGCCCAGCGAACGCTGGACCGGCCTGCTCGGCAACGCCTCGTACCAGATCGAGGTGCCGGCCAACTGGAACGGCATGCTGGTGATGTACGCCCACGGCTATCGCGGCGAAGGCCCGGAACTCACCGTCGGCCCGCCGGCGATCCGCGCCTGGCTGCTGCAGCAGGGCTACGCCTGGGCCGCCTCGAGCTACAGCGCGAACTACTACGATGTGCGCGCCGGCATCGAGGACACCAACGCCCTGGCGCTGGCCTTCTCCGAGCTGACCGGCCGACCCGAGCCGCAGAAGATCTACATCACCGGGCACTCCATGGGCGGGCACGTGGCCGCGGCGGCGGTCGAAGCGGAGACCTACGCCACCGCCAACCACAGGGTGCGCTACGCCGGCTCGGTGCCCATGTGCGGCGTCACCGGCGACACCTTCGAGTTCGAGTACCTGATGGACTTCACCCTGGCCGCCCAGCACCTCGCCGGACTCGGCCCGACCGGCTTCCCGGCCAGCGACTTCCAGCAGAAGCTGCCGCAGATCATCGCCGCCCTCTGGACCAGTATCCGACCCAGCCTCGGCGCTCGGCGAGAAGCTCGAAGGCATCGTGCGCAACCTCACCGGCGGCCCGCGGCCGATCTTCGCCGAAGGCTTCCGCACCCAGCTGCAGAGCGTGGTCCTCGGCACTGGCGGGCGCGACGGCACGGTCAACGGCATCCTTGCCGACTCGCTCACCGGCAACATGGACACCCGCTACCAGTTCGACGACCACGCCGCCATGTCCCGCGAGGAACGTGAGTTCAACGACTCGATCATCCGCGTGATCGGCCGGCCCTCGGCCAACAACCTGCGCCCGGACGGCCTGCGCTGGATTCCGGTGGTCAACGGCGAGTTCAACGTGCCGGTGGTGAGCATCCACACGCTCGGCGACCTGTACGTGCCGTTCAGGCACATGCAGATCCACCGCAAGCGCGCCGAAGCCAACGGCAACGGCGACTGGCTGGTGCAGCGCGCGATCCGCGCGCCGAGCCATTGCGACTTCAGCTACCAGGAGCAGGTCGAGGCGATGGCGGCGATGCTGCAGTGGGAGCAACAGGGCATCAAGCCGGCCGGCGACGAGGTGCTGAGCCCGCGGGTGGTGGCCGACCCGGCCTACGGCTGCCGCTTCACCCGCAACGAAGGCGTACCGACCGCGCGCTGCTCCCGGCCTGCCCGGAGACGCCCTGAGGGTGCTGAGAGCGCTCGAGCCCGCTGTTGCGTGGACCCAGGTTGGGTCGAGGCGCCTGTGCCGAAGCCCAACGAGGATGGGGCGCAGGACTGGAGCCGGTCGTGTCGGGCTTCGCTGCGCTTCAGCCCAACCTACCCCACCGCATTCGCCGCGAGGGCGCACAATCCACAGGGATGTGGTGATGCCGCAAGCCCGTCGGGAACGGGCGCGGCCTTCCATTGGACTCGGTGGGCGACGCCGCTTATGTGGGAGGCCCGACCTCGGGGCGAGCTTGTCCAGGTGAACAACGTCGCGCCAGATGCCGGGCGTTTTCACGCTCGCTCAGGGATTGCGCGCCAGCGCCTCGCTACCCAGCACGCGCCGGGCGTCGAGGTAGCTCTTCTGCCAGTAATGGCTGGACAGGCTGTCGAGGCGGACGGTGCCGCCGCTGGATGGCGCGTGGACGAAGCGCCCCTCGCCCACGTAGATGCCGGCATGGCTGACACGCCGGCCGCCGGCGGTGGCGAAGAACACCAGGTCGCCGGCGCGCAGGGCATCGGCCCGTACCCGCTCGGCGCGCATGCGCATCAGATCCGCGGTAGTCCGAGGCAGCGCGAGGCCGGCCCCATGGCGATAGACATAGCCGATCAACCCGCTGCAATCGAAGCCGGAATCCGGCGTGTTGCCGCCGTAGCGATAAGGGGTGCCGACCAGGGATAGCGCGTTGAACAGGACGTCTTCGGCGGTGCCGGGGTATTCGCTGGCGGGGCCGGCGATCGGCACCGGGGCGACGGGCTCCGGGGCCCGGCCGGCACAGGCGCCCAGCAACAGGGTGGTGATCACGAGCATCAGGTGGGCGGAACGGCGCATCCGGGCATCCTCCAGCGAGGCTGTCACTTTGCCGGCATGTGCGCGCCCTGGCAACCGCCGGGCCCCGAAACAGGGCCCTCGGCGAGCCTTTAGTGATCCGCCGGCGCGAGGGCCAGTACGCGCTTGCTTCCATGAAGCTGCTGCGCCAGTAGCTGTCGTCCAGGCTGTCTACCCGTACCCCGCCGCTGCGCCGGCTCGCGGAATGGATGAAGCGGTCGTCGCCGATGTAGATGCCCGCGTGGCTGACGCGCCCACGGCCGCGATCGTTGAAGAACAGCACGTCTCCGGGCTCGAGGTCCTCGCGGGCGACGAGCGGCGCATCGACGCCGATCATCTGCCGGGTCGAACGCGGCAGCTCGATGCCCGCTTCCTTGCGGAACAGGAAGCCGACGAAGCCGCTGCAGTCGAAGCCGGTCTTCGCCGACGCGCCGCCATAGCGGTACGGCGTGCCGACCAGCCGGTAGCCGCGCTCGATGATGCTGTCGGCCAGTTGCGGCAGGGCGTAGTCCTGCTCGTCGGTAAGCTGGGAAACGGTATCGGAGGAAGGTTCGAGGTCGTGGGCCGGTTGCGGCGCAGCGCGTTCGGCGACCGTCGGGGGCGTTGCGGGCTCGGGCGCAAGCGCGGCGGGTTGGGGCGTTGTCGCGCAGGCGCCGAGCAGGACGGCAAGCGTCAGAGGCACGAGGGGTGCGAAGCGTCGAAGCATGGGCACAGCCGTGTCGGATTATGGAATGGCCGCGACTATGCCTTGTCGGGCATCGATCGGCAAATTTCATTGCTCGGAAATGTGACCGATCGCCTGCGGCAAAACGTCTAGGGCCCTCCCCGGGACATGCAGGTCGACCCAGGCGGCCAGTTCGGTGGTGGCCGGGTTGATCTCGACGGTGAAGCCGCCGGCGGTGCGGCAGCGCAGCAAAGGCTCGACCGATCGCCTGCGGCAAAACGTCTAGGGCCTCCCCGGGACATGCAGGTCGACCCAGGCGGCCAGTTCGGTGGTGGCCGGGTTGATCTCGACGGTGAAGCCGCCGGCGGTGCGGCAGCGCAGCAAAGG
>LZQQ01000131.1_pt1 | contig 12593 bp, 13 predicted proteins | sample 768581 | NCBI WGS metagenome assembly LZQQ01 (sample SAMN05207185, study PRJNA324510) | oil field metagenome | isolation source: sample BH-FW-20 from oil reservoir | place: India: Bombay High | collected 2015-11-25 | reverse complement strand
CGCCAGCGCCTGCTCCCAGTCAGGCCCGTCGAGCAGTTGGCCGTCGAGCACCCGCGCGGCCTTGGCGGCCAGTTCACTTTCGTCGCGGCATAGCTGGGCGGTTGCGTCCACTACGACCCTGGGCAATTCCGGCGCGCGAATAGGCGCCAGACCGCTGCACAGTTGCAGGTAAGCGTCGATGGTGCGCGCCAGGTGAAACGGTCACGGAAGCGCGCCAGCGCCTGCTCCCAGTCAGGCCCGTCGAGCAGTTGGCCGTCGAGCACCCGCGCGGCCTTGGCGGCCAGTTCACTTTCGTCGCGGCATAGCTGGGCCGGCGAGGCCACCACTTCCGGATGCGCGGCGAGATCGAGCACCAGGACCGGGCGGCCCAATTGCTGCATTTCGGCGAGCGGGAGGTTAAAACCTTCCCAGCGCGATACGCTGACGCCCAGCGAGGCCTGGCTCATGAGGCGGGCCAGTTCGGCATCGTCCGGATGGCCGAGCGGCACGATGCTGCCCCGGAGGTCCTCCGGCACCAGCAGTTCGTCACTGCTGGCCAGCACGCCGAAGCGCAGGCCGGGGTGGCGGCTCAGCAAGGTGCGGGCGAGTGGAAACAGGGCCTCGCTGTTTTTGTAGTTGGCGGTTTCCCAGCGCCCCAGATTGAGCACCTCTGGCGCGGTGCTCAGCGGGCCGGTGCCGGCTCTGGCTGTATCGCGCTGCCATAGCAGCGGTGCATTCGAGGCCAGGTGATCGGCGCCGAGGTGGATGGTGACGATTTCGGCTTCGCCGGCCGGGCCGCGTCCGCCCGGCTCTGGGTACGGGCGATGAAATCACTGATCGGGGTGATGGCCCGAGCCTCGGGGAAGAACTCGCGCCGCCGCGAGCGGAGCAACTCCTGGGTGCGCCGCGCCTGGCCTTGCATGTCTTCATAGGGCACGCCGCCGCAATCGAGCGCCACGGGGGCGACGCCCCACTGGCGAAACAGCCCGATGGCGCTGTAGAACGGCCAGCCGCCGATCAATGCCACGGTGCCAGCTGGGGCTGGCCCCGGCGGCAGGATGAGGTGACGGTTTTCCTGCAGCCAGGCCGCGCTGCGCCGGTCGAGATCGGCGTAAGGCGCGGCGGCAGCGGGCAGGATGTGGATATCGTCGCTGATCCGCCGCAGCACCTCGTGGTCGGCGCGCTGGGCGATCAGGGTGATGCGCCAGCCGGCCGCCTTGAAGCCCTGGGCGAGCAGCAACAGGACACGGTCGACCCCAAAACGGAAAAGCAGGCGTTCGTTACAGATGATCAGGTGCATGGGTTCGCTTCAATCAGGGCGCATGGCCGATGGCGGCATAGTCCTGCGGGCCGAAGAGCAGGCGGTTGAGCGGCTGGACGAGGTCATCGTCCTGCCCTTGCAGGAGCAGTTTCGGGTCTGCCGGGTGGCGCCGGTCGATTTCCACGCGGACGAAGCCGCGCGCTCCAGGAGGAAGGCCACCAGTGCCGGCGGCAGCGGATTGCGATGGGTCGGATCGGTGTAGAAGTTGCAGGCACCGACGATGAGGTTCTCCGGGTTGGGGGTCTCGAACAGGACGATGCCGCCTGGCCGAACCACTCGCCGCGCTTCGTCGATCAGCCGCACCAGCACGTCCAGCGGGACGTGTTCGATGACGTGAAAGGCGGTCAGTCCCGCCAGGCTGTGATCCGCTAGCGTGGCCAGATACGCCAGGCCATCACCGACGCTGGCCTGCAGGCCGGCGTCCAGGCAGCACTGGACCATGCTTGGATTGCTGTCGACGCCTACCGCCGCGATGCCGTTCTCGCCCAGCAGTTGCAACCACTCGCCACGTCCGCAGCCGAGGTCGAGGACCGGCTCGGAAAACAGCGCGGCGACGGCCTGGAAGCGCGGGATATTGGCGGCCAGGCGCTGGCGGATTTCTTCGCGACTGCCGCGAAAACGGGCCTCGAAATCCACATAGAGGTCGGCCGGCATCGATTGCACCTGCTCCATCGCTTCTGTGACCGGTGCGGCGGCGCTTCGGGCTGCCTGTGCCTGCTGCTCACGCACCCGCTGTTCGAGCCGTTGCAGACGATCGAGCAGGTACTGCTCGTTACGCTGAACGGCCAGTGCATGGGCATACAGCCCCTGGTTGGCCTGGTATTCGAAGCCGGCCAGACGACCAGGCAGGTAACGCCACTGTTTGGTCTGTTCCAGCAGCCGTGCCAGCGCCGGGATGCGGTAGGCGATACCGCGCGCCATGATGTAGGCGAAATTGCTCAGGCGCACACCACCCGGCAACCGACTGGCACGGGTCAGCAGGCTGTAGACACGTGGCCGCTGGAGTTGCCGGGCAAAGGGGGGGCGCTTGAGCAGGTTGTAAAACCGGCCTTCGGGTAGCAGCTCGGCGACCCGCTCAGGCGCGATGTGCTGATGCTCTTCGGGCGGTTCCGGCAGGTAGCCTTCGAGGTCTATCGGTTCGAAGGCGGCCACGCTGTCGACCAGGCCCTCGGCTGGCAACCGATCATTGCCATGGGCGGGAAGGCGCTCGAATTCGCGCCGGTTGACTTCAGCTTCGATTGCCGCGCGCAAGGTGTTGAGGTCGATATCCATTGAACGCCAGATTACCTTCTGTTGGGTGCCGTTCCGATTGGGTGGCGATTATCGTCGATGAACGAGGGTCAGGGGCCATGCTGCGGCACGTCGGCGAGCTCGATACTGGCCTGCAGCGCACAGGCTCCGGCGAAGTGTGGCTGCTGGTTGTCCGCCACGACCTGGAACACCGCCGCCTTGTCCCACCAGTCATAGTTGCCGGCGACATGGCTGGCGCCCGAATGCAGCGCCAGCGTGAGACTGTAGCTTCCCGGGCCGAGCAGAAGTGCGGGGATACGAATGCTGACCTGCCGCGGCAGCCCGGGGCGATGCCCGAGATCGGGCAGCTCGCCGCGCAGCCAGGTGTTGCTGCCAAATACGTCGTAGCCGGTACGGTCGCGAATCATGAAGCCAACAGACAGGTCGGCAATGTATTCGTTCGCCTGCAGCTGTAACGTCAAGGTGAGCGGCGCGCCAACCGTGAGCACCTGCGCCGGGTTGCCGGCCGAATCAAGCGTGAGCTTCTGGATGCAGGCTTTACCACTGCCGGAGCGGCCGGCGTAGGCAGCTTCGCCGGGTTGCAGCTCGGCCTCCTCGCGCTGTGCAATCAGTGCGTTGTAGTAATCGAGTACGGCATCAGGGCGGCCATCCATCAGCAGGCGGCCATTCCCGAGCAGAATCGCCCGGTCGCACAGGCTCTTGATGGTGGTCGGATCGTGGGAGACGAACAGCAGCGAGGTGCCCTGCTCGCGGAACTCCCGAATGCGCGCGAAGGACTTGTGCTGGAAATAGGCGTCGCCGACAGCAAGTGCTTCATCGATGATCAGCACCTCGGGGCGCACCGCTGTGGCGACACTGAAGGCCAGCCGCACGAACATGCCGGACGAATAGGCGCGGACCGGCTGGTCGATGTACTCGCCAATGTCGGCGAAGGCCTCTATGCCCGGCATCAGCTTCAGGATTTGATCGCGTTCCAGCCCCTGCATACGCCCCGCCAGCATGACATTCTGGCGCCCGGTGAATTCAGGGTGAAAGCCCATGCCCAGCTCCAGCAACGCAGCGATATTCGCCGGCGCGGTGATTTGCCCCGTGGTCGCAATCGAAGTACCGGTGATGAGTTTGAGTAGCGTGCTTTTGCCCGCGCCGTTGACGCCGATGATGCCAACGGCCTCGCCCTGTTCGATGCGAAAGCTCACATCACGCAGCACCCAGTGCGGCTGGCGCCGGCACAAACCGAGCCATGTCCCCAGGGCGTGCAGGCGATTGTTGAACTTCGGGTAGGCCTTGCTACCTGGTCGACGACGATGCTCATAGTCAGATCTGATCCAGCAGATCGGCGTAGCTGCGCCGATAGAGGACGATGGCCAGGGCCAGTATCACCACGCTGACCGCCAACGGATACAGCAGCGACTCTATCCCTGGCGCCTCGCCGAGCAGCGCACTTTGTGCGGTACGGACAAGCGGAAAAAGAGGGTTCCAGGACAGTATTTGCTGCATAGGCTCAGACAGAATCGTAAGCGGATAGACGATCGGCGTAGCCCAGAACAGCGCCTGGAATGCAATATCGGTCAGTTGGCCGACATCCCGGAAAAACACGTTCAATGTCGCGAGCAACGCACCCGTGACGATCCCCAGCAGTGTCGTTGCTGCCAGGCTGGTAGTAATGCGAAAATACCGGCATTGATCGGAAAGCCGGACAGCAGCATGAAGCCAAGCACGAGCATCAGCAGAATGCAGCTGTTGAGCAGCGCCACTGCCAGCACCGGAACGAACAGAATGAACTTGGGAAAGTTCGATTTCTTGATGATATTGGCGTGCTCGATGAACAGGCCCTTGCTGCGCTGTACCAGTTCCAGCATGAGGTTCCAGGTGATCAATCCGGCGCAGAGGTAGACGCTGTAGGCGTACTGATGCTCGACGCCGGGTATGCGGGCACGCATGATTTGGGAAAAGATTACCGTGTAGATAAACACCATGAATATCGGCGGCAGCAACAGCCAGAGCGGGCCTAGCGTCGAGCCAATGTAGCGGCTCTTGAGGTCGCGCACGGTAATGGCGTAGATCAGGCCGCGGTAACGGAGAATCGGCGCAAGCATTGCTCAGTTCTCAGGCGTGTAGTGAAGTACTGCTGTAGTCTGGCACGCCAGGTATTGGCCGAGCTGCATCGCCACTTGGTCCCAGGTCCGGCACAGGGGGTCCGGTAGGCCGCGTGCCGGCGGGTTCTGCAATGCCTCCATCAACTGCCGAACGTCTGGTTGCACATAGCACGGCCAGGCGCCGCCCGTCTCATGCAAAACGGGGATATCCGCGCAGATAACCGGACAGCCTTGCCTGGCAGCCTCCAGCACGGGCAGACCAAACCCCTCATCGCGCGACATGTAGATCAACCCCGCTGCGTTGGCGAATAGCCACATCAGTGCCGAGTCATCGAGATCGCTCGTCAGAATCAGCTGCTTGCCCAGCAGGGGATGATTGTCGATCCGTGACAGCAACGCCTCGACCTCCCAACCGCGCTGTCCCACGAACAAAAGCCGTGCGTGATGCCTATCCGCCCAGAGACGCTCGAAGGCGTCCAGCACCAACGCCTGATTCTTGCGCGGCTCGAGCGTGCCAAGCATGAAAAAAACGGACCTTGCTGGCCGCTTGCAAAGCCTCGTAATTGCTCGGGGAGCACAGTCGGTGCACGCGCTACAGGGAAGAAGTCAGCACCATGACCCAGCACGCGCACCGATCGGTAGCAGCCCAGGTACCGCCAGGAGCTTGTCACGCACGACATTGGTCGGCACTAATATCTGCTCCGCCCGCTCGCATAATGCGTAAAGATGCGTGCTGAAGCGCTCCTGCAGTCCATTCCTGAACCAGGCGGAGCGCTGCAGCGGCAGCAGGTCATGAACCATGCCGCACAAGCGTGCTCCCCGTGCCAAGCAGCGTCGACAGCTGGCCACGGGTCGCAGTACCAGGACGCATCGAACATTAGCAATATATCGCCGGGCCCAGGCTCAAGTAGCTCGCCCGCAGGCTGCAACTGACTCTCTCGCGCCTCGAGTGGGTGCGGTGCCAGATAGGGGTAGGCGCGCCAGGCGCAACCTTCGAACGAGACCGGCATGATGGTGCATTCTGGCGAGGCAAGCACGCGCTGTGACGCGCCCAGCAGGCTGCGCACTACACGCTGAATACCTGTATGAAGCCCTGATTGCAGCAGGCGGGTGACGTCAAACAACAATCTACATCTATCACCATCGCCAAGAACAAAACCGACGTGAACTCAACCTAGCGGACTCACCAATAGCATGGTATGAAACCGACATCACCTGTCGTCGCGAACCTGCCCTGGGCATAAACAGCTCCAGCACTCGGGGGGGGGGAGAAACATCGGCCTGACACTGACCCTTACGGCGCCAGAATCATTGACCGCTTTGAGCACGCTTAAGATCGGTGCTTACCATCAGCTGGCAAAGCTGCTCCAGCGTGACTTTCGGCTCCCAACCAACACCGCCTTGGCTTTTTCGGGATTTCCTATAAGCAACCCCACTTCAGCGGGGCGGTAAAACCGCGGATTGACTCGAACCATGGTCTTGCCGGATCGGCTATCAATGCCTCGCTCATTCTCGCCGCTGCCCTGCCAGTCCAAGTGAATATCCACTGCTTTGAAGGCAAGCGAGACAAAATCACGGACGGTCTCCGTGCGGTTGGTGGCTAGTACAAAGGTATCCGGCCGGTCGATCTGCAGCATGCGCCACATACCTTCGACGTACTCCTTGGCGTAACCCCAGTCGCGCTTGGCGTCAAGGTTGCCAAGTTCTAGAACATCCCCCTTGCCGAGAGCGATGCGTGCCACGGCGTCGGTGATCTTGCGGGTAACGAATTCCTTACCGCGCAGTGGAGACTCGTGGTTGAAGAGAATGCCGCTCGCGCCGAATATGCCGTAGGACTCACGGTAATTGACCGTCATCCAGTGGGCATACAGCTTGGCCACACCATAGGGGCTGCGCGGATAGAAAGGCGTGGCTTCGGTCTGCGGTATCTGCTGAACCTTGCCGAACATCTCAGAGGTCGAGGCCTGGTAGTAACGAATCGCCGGGTTGACGATACGGATAGCCTCGAGCAGGTTTACCGCGCCAACACCGGTAATCTCAGCGGTGGTGATCGGCTGGTCGAAGGACACGCCGACGAAACTTTGTGCGGCAAGGTTGTAGACCTCGGAGGGCTGCGCGCGCTGCATCAGGCGGATGCTCGATGACAGGTCCGTCAGGTCATGCTCGACCAGCTCCAGTGAGGGGTGCTCGAGCACGCCGACCTCCTCAAGTCGCCAGAAGTTGACCGAGCTGGTCCGGCGATAGGTGCCGTAGACCTTGTAGCCCTTGCTCAGCAGCAGTTCGGTCAGGTAGCGCCGTCCTGGCCGGTGACGCCGGTGATGATCGCGGTTTTGCTATTCATGCTCATTCCGTTGTTTTTCTTCCAAGGCCCGGGCCGATTCGCTGCGAGCCAACCAGAGATTAACGTTGGCAACGCTCTGCTCGGACAAGCCGCCGGCCCAACGATTCAACACCAGAAGGTTGGTGATGAAATCGTACTGAGCCTTGAGCAGATCGCGACGCGCCTTGTATTCGTTCTGAACGGCGGTCAGCACATCTACGGCGTTGACCACACCAAACTCGAAACCTCGCTCGGCTGCGGCGCTGGACTTCTCCGCAGACTCCAACGCATTGCGCGAGGCGCGTATCTTTTCAACGCTGGCTTGGGCAGTCAGGTAAGCGCTGGTTGTCTCTTTGACAACCTCGCGCCGAACCGCCTCCATCTGCTGCTCCGTGCTGAGCTTGTCGTTGTACAACGCGCGACTGCGCGCAGATGTGGAGCCACCACTATAAATGGGTATCTGTACGCCAAGGCTGGCGACATAACTGTCTGAGCGGGGTGCAAGCGTATTGTCATAGCCGACGTCGCTGCGCTGCGCGCTGAGGTTCAAGCTCAGAGAAGGATAATGCCCGCCGCGACCTTCGCGCAGTGCCGCTTCAGCGGCAGCTAGAGCCTGCTCCTGCGCCTTGAGTCCGGGATTGGAGGCAGTGGCACGACGCACCCAGGCCTCGACGCCTCTCCCGGCACTTGAAGCTCGACATCCTCACGCACCCGACTCAGCCGCTCGGTCACCGGCCGACCGATGATTTCGGACAGCTCTTCGCGGCTAACACGCACTTGGTTGCGGGCTTCGACCTCTTGCGCCGCGAGCGCATCGACACGCGCCCGCAGGTCCAAGACGTCAGTAATCATGGCGAGTTTTTTCTCATACAGCGCCTCGACCCGATCAAGGTTCTTTTGGGTTGCACGCCGCTCGGCCAGCACCAACTCCAGTTCGTCATCGGCCGCAAGCGCCATGAAATAACGCTGCGCCAGGTCGACCGTGGCCTCAGCCTGGGCATCCTTCGCCTCGAATTCACCTTGACGCGCTCGCGCACGAAACTCCTGGTAATTCTCCCAGGCCTGCTTGTTGTAAAGATGCTGGCTAAGCGTCAGAGCGTAGCGTTCGTTGTTGAAACTCTCGGTATAGGTCTGCACGTCACGGTTCGTTCGGTTGAACGAGCTGCTGGCGGTGATCTGCGGCAAGAGCCCACCCAGCGCCTCACGCTCGCGATCCTTACCCGCCTGGGCACGCGCATAAGCAGCAAGTACTCGGGGGTCTTCTAGGCGCGACTCGCGGTATAGCTGCATAAGGTCAGCCGCGTATTCTGTCGCGGTAACACTCGCCATAGGAGGCGGCGATTCTGCGGGTTGCGCATAGAGGGGGTGATGGCTACCACGAGGTATAGAAAAGCAATGCGGCGCACCGTCAGTCCTCAATCAAAGATCTGGCGAAGGCATCCGTAGCCGGCTGCATCAGGTATTGCAGCATTGTGCGGTTCCCGGTATTGATCAGCACTTCGGCTGGCATGCCCGGCTGAAGCGTAAGTGATCCCAGCGCCTGCGCCCCCTCCTCGGTAATTGCCACTCGCGCGAGGTAGTAAGGCATGCCGGTCTCCTCATTTATCAGACGATCCGCCGACACCTGCCGAACAACGCCTTTGATTACCGGAGTCGTTGAGTTCTTGAATGCACTGAAGCGAATGTCAGCAGCTTTGCCAACGCTGACTCGATCGATATCAATGGGAGAAACCTGCGCCTCGACAACCAGATCCGAAACAGACGGCACGATATCAAGCAATGGAGTTGCCGGACTGACGACACCGCCTATCGTATGGACCTTCATACCGATGATCATTCCGTCCTCCGGAGCTCGGATGACGATGCGGCTCAAGCGATCTTCGAGAGCCGCTTTCCGCTCCTGCAGATCGAACACCTTGGTTTGTACTTCCGAGAGCTGCGAGACGACGTCAGCATTGAAGTCCTTGTTAAGCTGGACGATCTGCAGTTCGGTTTCGCTGATCTGCAAATGAGTCTTCGTCACTTCTGACTGATGGTCGGCAATTTCGGCCCTGAGCATGTCGAGCCGACGCTGCTGCTCTAGCAGACGCTGCTTATCAACGTAGCCTTCGGCCAGAAGCTCGGTCAGCTCGCCGATCTCGTCCCGATAGGATTTCTCTAGGCTACGCTTGGTGGCAATCATCGACTCCAAGCCCGTGATCTGCTCACGCAGCTGGCCAACCCGCTTCTGCAGGACGGCCACTTCGCCTAGCCTTGATCCACGACGGGCATTGAACACTTGGGTCTCGCCTTCTTGAGCCTCAAGCGCGCGGTGGCTACCAGTCTCGATCATGCCGGTGAAATCAATCTTCTCCAGTCCGTCGCGCTCGGCCTGCAGACGCGCTTCCATGGCCTGCGCAGCCACTAACTGACTAAGTGTCATGCCATATTCGGCGCGAACCTGAGTGTCATCGAGCACAATGAGTGGCTCTCCCGCTGCGACAACATCGCCGTCACGCGCATGGAGTTCCTTGACGATGCCACCCTCCAGATGCTGAACGGTTTTGCGATAGGATTGAACGGTGACTACACCTGGCGCCAATGCGGCGCTGCCCAAAGGGGCGAAAGTCGCCCAGGTGCCGAACAGACCGAACGTGATGAAGACGATGGCGAAACCAATCATGCGAACCTTCCGATCCGACGAGGGAAGGCTGGCGAGGCTGTCGTTGATGGCGCTGTTCATGCTACTCATGGTTCCCCCGGTTATGAACGAGCCGAGGTCGCACCAGGCATGACCTGGGCAATCTTCTGGGCGCTGGCTTGCTGCTTGTTGAGTTCGGCCATTACTTTCTCACGCGGGCCGTACAGGGCGATCGCGCCATTGCTGAGCACCAGCAGACGATCGAGTTGGGCCAGAATGCTGGTGCGATGGGTAATAATGAACACTGTCGCACCGGTTGCCTTGAGTTGCTGAATCGCCAGTGCCAAGGCGCGCTCACCGACCTCGTCGAGGTTGGAGTTGGGCTCATCGAGAATGATCAGCCGCGGGTTACCATATATGGCCCGCGCCAGACCGATACGCTGGCGTTGTCCTCCTGAGAGATTGACGCCGGCAGTGCCAATCACCGTGTCATAACCTTCCTGCAGCTGCAGGATCATCTCGTGCACGCCGGCCGTCTTGGCAGCCTGAATCACTTTCTCGGGGTCGACGTCGCGAAAGCGCGCAATGTTCTCGCTGATACTGCCCTCGAACAGCTCGATGTCCTGCGGTAGATAGCCGACATAGGGGCCAAGCTCTCGCTTGTCCCAATTATTGATGTCGGCTCCATCCAGGCGCACCACACCATGCTGCGGTGCCCACACACCCAGCAGCGCTCGAGCCAACGTCGACTTGCCAGACGCACTCGGCCCAATCACGCCCACGACCGAGCCTGCTGGCACGGCAAAACTGACATTCCTTAGAATCGGAGCCTTGGAGCCTGGCGCGCTGACGATCAGATTCTCTACCAACACGTGACCTTCAGGCGCCGGCAGCGACATACGCTGCGGCTCGGCCTGCTGCTCATCAAGGATATCGTTCAAGCGAGCGTACTGGGACCGAGCCGAAATGAAACCTTTCCAGCTACCAATCATCAGATCAATCGGCGCCAATGCACGCCCGAGCAGGATCGAACCTGCGATCATCAGCCCGGGTTGATCTCATGCTCGACCGCCAAATAGGCGCCAAGACCCAGGATGAGCGACTGCGACAGCATACGAAACGTCTTGGAAAACGAGGTAACCATACCTCCCTTATCGCTGGCCTGGGACTGCAGCAAGAGAACTTGGCGCTGACGCTCGCCCCAACGCCCCATGAGCGTCTCCAGCATCCCCATAGACTCGATCACTTCAGCGTTACGCAGGGTCTTATTTGTGTGCAGATTGGCAGCAATATTTTGCCTATTAGCCTCGGCAATGGCCTTTCCGGTCAGCTTTTCGTTCACCACCGCCAGCACAAGCAGGACGATGGCACAGGCAATTGCGAACCAGCCATACCAAGGATGGAAGAGAAACATGACGCCGATATAGACCGGTAGCCAGGGCGTATCGAAAAAGGCGAACAGTCCATTACCGGTTAGGAACTGTCGCAACCCCGTAAGGTCATTGAGAGGCTGCGCAGAAGCGTCCATGCCACCGCTATCAAGCGCCTTGCGGAAGCTGGCGCGATAAAGGTCTCGACTCAGCAGAACATCGAGCCGAGTACTCAGGCGTACCATAATCCGCGAACGCACCCACTCCAGCGAGCCCATCGTGCCTAGCAGTATTGTCATGATCAGGGTCAGCATGACCAACGTGGGAATGCTGCCACTGGTCACCACGCGACCGTAGACTTGAAGCATATAGAACGACGGCACAAGCATTAGAGCATTAACGAAAAAGCTGAAAAAGCCGACCGAGATGAAACTGCCCTTGCACGCTTTAAGCGCGGCCATGAGGCTGTTTTCATGAGCGTTACGCATGGGTTCGGTACTGCCCGGACGTTAAAAAGGGGCCGAAGTTTAGCACCGATACATACCCGGGAGAATGTGACCCGCTCGGATGCGATGAAATGACACTCTTGCCGGCTATAGGCGCAGGCAGTAGATTCCCGATCTCGGCTTTTCGGCTCCACGCCTGATGCCGCCAAACATCTTGCCGCTCATGCGCGGCACGCCTCCTAGCTTGAGCTTTCATGCGCGTACTGCATTTCTTCAAGACCTACCTGCCCGATACCACCGGCGGCATCGAACAAGTCATCTATCAGCTTTGCCAGGGCAATCGCCAGCAAGGCGTAGATAGCCGCGTGCTGACCTTGAGCCCAGCCGCAGAGCCGCAGCGACTGCAGGTCGGCGATCATGAAGTCATCCGCGCGCGTCAAGATCTGTGTATTGCCTCCACTGGATTTTCCCGCGAGGTCTTTACTCTATTCGCGGAGGCAGCGCAGCAAGCCGATCTGGTGCACTTTCATTTTCCCTGGCCGGCAATGGATGTCGTTCATTTTGCGACACGCCACCGCCGTCCCTGCGTGCTCAGCTACCACTCCGATATTGTCCGCCAGCGCGCCCTGCTCACACTTTATCGCCCCCTGATGCATCGATTCCTTGCAGGCATGGACCGCATCATCGTGTCCTCGCCGAATTATCTTGAAAGCAGCGAGGTCCTGGGCCGGCACCGAGACAAGACGGTAGCCATCCCCTTCGGCCTGGACCGTCGGGCCTACCCCGAGCCTTCGACCGAGCGCCTGACCTATTGGCGCGAACGCCTGCCGGCGCGCTTTTTCCTGTTTGTCGGCGTGCTGCGCTACTACAAGGGGCTGGAGTATCTGCTCGAGGCGGTGGCTGGCACTGGCTGGCCAGTAGTCATCGCCGGCGCAGGCCCAGAGGAAGCCAACCTCAAGGAACAGGCACGCCAGCTAGGGCTTGATCATCTGATCTGGACCGGGCGGATAGCCGACGAGGACAAGGCCTGCCTGCTGCAGCTGTGCCACGCATTCGTCTTTCCGTCCCACCTGCGCTCGGAGGCATTCGGCATCTGCTCGAGGCGGTGGCTGGCACTGGCTGGCCAGTAGTCATCGCCGGCGCAGGCCCAGAGGAAGCCAACCTCAAGGAACAGGCACGCCAGCTAGGGC
>LZQQ01000130.1_pt1 | contig 12621 bp, 18 predicted proteins | sample 768581 | NCBI WGS metagenome assembly LZQQ01 (sample SAMN05207185, study PRJNA324510) | oil field metagenome | isolation source: sample BH-FW-20 from oil reservoir | place: India: Bombay High | collected 2015-11-25 | reverse complement strand
CAACGACAAGGTCGCCTCACCGGTGCGTCAACGACCGCGCCGGGCGTTTCGAATTGGCGACGGCGGTTCATTATTTCTCGACGAAGTCGGGGAAATCCCGATGGAACTGCAAAGTAAATTATTGCGCGTATTGCAAGAACAGCAATTCGAACGCGTCGGCGATTCCAAACCCGCTCGGTGGACGTCCGCATTATCGCCGCCACCAACCGTGATTTAAAACAAGCGGTTCAAGACCAAACGTTTCGCGAAGACCTCTATTTCCGACTGAACGTGTTCCCCATCGAATCCATTCCATTGCGCGACCGGATTGAAGATATCCCTCTGCTGTCCAATCACTTCTTGAAAATCGCCTGCCAGAAATTCGGCAAACCGGAACGCAAGCTGACACTGGGGCACATCCAGAAAATGCAAGGTTACGCCTGGCCTGGTAATATTCGCGAATTGGTCAACGTCATTGAACGCGCCGTCATTCTCAGTCACGACCAGAAACTGGAACTCAACCTACCGCGCTTGAACGACACAGCGACCAATACCTCAAACGATTCCGACGGCGCCCCGATTGTCATTCAGACCCGTGACGAATTATTGGAACTGGAAAAACAGAACATCATCAAAGCTCTGAAGTGCTGTAACGGAAAAGTGTTCGGTGATGACGGCGCCGCCAAATTGTTGAAAATGAAACCCACCACCCTGACATCGCGCCTCAAAAATTGGCCATCAACCGCCATCAATTCGTGCAACTCGATGCCTGAAAAAATACCCAAACCGCAAGCCGTTTCAACCGAAAACCCAAATAATCGAAACAACACCGATAATTTTCAAATAAAGGTTTGACAGCGCCTTGGGCATCTCTATAATACGCCGAATTAATTCAGGCCACATAGCTCAGTCGGTAGAGCGATTGAAAATCTTTTCACACACTCCTTTCCTCCCTTACCTAAGCTTATTTAAACTTACTTAAATCAACATCTTATACTGACTTTTTGCGTTTAATGTTTTGCATTAATTGCTTTAGATTTACCTTATTCACCATAAAAAATGGAAATTTAATAAGGTAAAAAATGAGCAAAAGACTTATCTCCAATGGCAAAGTATCCTCTAAAGGCCCCGTATATTTTTTACTTATAGCAGCACTCTAAGTTAGTGGCGATTCACAATGATGTTATTTCGCTTCATTAATCATTTGGATTAATTGCTTTTCAACCTCTTTTGCGATTTTATTTAAGGCCTCATCTGTTGATAATAAGCCGAGCATTTCGGAGGGTTCAATCATGCCAATAAAGGTTTTGTTGTTTTCTGTAAAAACAGAGATACGGCAGGGGAGTGCCATATTCAAACGCATATCGATTGCTAAAACCTCCACGGCCTTAACAGGGTTACATACTTCAAAAATTTTGCATTCATCCTTAAACTCAATACCCTTACTTCGTAAAGTGCTCCTAAATCATGGATGTGTAACACACCAAAATTATGATTTTTAACAGCGGCTTCCAAATCCACCACTGCCTGCTCAAATGTTTTGTGACTTTCTACTTGAAAAAACATATCTCTTCCTTTGTCTAAAATGTACCTAATAAAATATTGAACCTTAACTAACGATTATTAGATTGAAATCTAAATATTGACCAGGCCTGCTTAAATTCGACCTGGATTTTTATTTGGATTTGATTCCGCTCTAAGAGTGCAGTGTTTTTTCTGCTCTTCAAATTCCTCTTTTGTTATTTCGCCTTTGGCATATCGTTTTTTTAAAATATCCAAAGCGGTTTCATTTTGTTCTGAAGCAGAATTGGAAGATGTGTTGAAGTTTTTTATTAGTAAAAATATAACAATAATGAAAATTAACCAGAGTAACCACATTCCGCCTCCCATGAATCCCCAAGTATGATCGTAATTAAACATAGTGTTCTCCTTTTAAGTTGTTACGATAAATTGTCCCATCATTCCCGCATCTTCATGCTCTAAGATGTGACAGTGGTACATATAAGGTTCTTGATTGTTATAATAAGGACCAGTCGGTAACAATATGCGAACTGTTTCATCGCGATGAACAGTCACTGTATCTTTTAATCCTTGTTCCCATGGATAAGGCGCTTGGCCATTTCGATCCAAGACTTTGAATTGAGTGTTATGAATGTGAAAAGGGTGATGCATCATTGATGGGTTTTTAAGGTGCCATATTTCAAAGCTATTGGCGGTTAAACGTTCATTTATTACCTCCATTTGCATAGCTTGTCCATTGATTGTAAAACCACCTGAACCAAACATCATTCTAGGTCCCATTTGCATTTCTAAATTCATGGTTCGCGTTTGCGCTATTTCGACATTGGACCAGTCAGGTAATGGGATTAAACGCTCAATCATCGAGGGTTTAGTTGCTTCGGATTTTCTGGGGTCGATGTGAAATAAATCATAGTCTTGATCAAGCTTTGATGTATCTCTCATCATGCCGCCCATCCCCATCGATAAGTTTCCATAACCCGCTAGGGTTTTAGTGAGACGGGTTGGTGATCGGAAAGATCAACCAGAATTTCGGCGCGTTCTGCTGGCGATAATCGAAGGCGGTTGAGGGTTTGTGGTGTTTCCAATAAACCGCCGTCTCCTGCAATGACTTGAAAAGAACGCTTGTCTGAAAACACCAAATCGTAAAAACGTGCATTGGAAGCATTGTGCAGTCTTAAACGAATACGATCTTTTTGAGGACGTAAAACGGAGTTGGCTCGGCCATTCACCAGCATGGTGTCGCCGTGCATGCCTTGCATTTTGTTCATCCGTTCATTGCTGTAGATGAATTCTCCGGTTTCGTCAAAAGCGCGATCCATGAGTATGACCGGGAAATCATCCATTCCATATTCATGAGGCAGCCCCAGTTCGGCATCGCGTTCTTCATCAACACTTGCATCTGTCCGCCTAAACCACGCCAAACTTGGGATCCGGTATGTTGGTGCGTGTGTGAATGGTAAAATAATGTGGAGGGTTCATTAATCACGTCCCATTCGGCTATCCAGGTTTTTCCGGGGGAGATGGGTTGGTGAGGCCCGCCATCTTCTGTTGCAGGCAAAATCATGCCATGCCAGTGAAGTGCCGCCACTTCATTCAGTTGATTGGTGACTTCCATGCGAAGCTTTTGGCCTTTTTTGATCCGAATGACGGGGCCTAAAAATTCTTGATTGATGCCAATGGTCTGAGTCGTGACATCGGGCAGGATCTTCGTTTTTCCCTGTTGCAGTGTTAATGTAAAGCGCTGCTTTCCATTAAGAGGTTGACCCTGTTCTAAATCCGGAAGGTAAAAGTCCACTTTAGGAAAACAGGATGGATAAAATCGTCCTGTCCAACCCCGCCAAGTAACGTTCCCATGGCATTGCCTGCCTGAGGAAGGAGCGTCAGCCCAATCAGGCTTTTTTGGATAAATTGTCGTCTGTTCATATTTTCTCCTGTCGTACGCTGTGAGGATTGATTGTTAGCGGTCATTTTTTAACCCTCCTCTTTCTAGCCAGGCCTGGTAGATTTTATTCGACCAGAAACTTTGAAAATAAGCGATGGCTTGTAGCCGTTCTTCCGGTGTTAATTTATTCTTAAAAGCCGGCATTGTTCCGCCAAGTGGAATTCCACCTTGTAAAATAGTTCTGTTAAGTCCGTTGAGAGAATGGTGCCATGCGTGCGCGGTTCCGTTGAGAGGTGGAGCAGGGTAACTGCCATCAACGAGTGGTTGCTTCCAGTCGGCGGCCAGCCCTTGAGCTTCTTCTCCATGACAGACAGCACAATGCTGTTTGAAGAGGTGCTGTCCTATTTTGACATCACTTGATGAATACCAACGTTTTGTGTTTTGGCTGGCTTCAGAGAGATCGTCTTTGGAAGAACAAGCAAATAGGTTCAAACTTGTTAATATTAAAACCAATAACTTCATGTCATATTCCTTGATTTAAAACAGAGAAAGTCTATTTTGACTTTCTCTTGTTGTTAAGTGTTAAAACCAAAAACGCAGTCCTGCCACAAGGCTGGTCTCTGATGTTTTAGCACCTTCCTCTTTTTTATAATCAGCCGTTGTTGCATAAGCCTGGTTCCATTTCACACCAATATAGGGTGCAAACTTTCGACTAAATTCATAACGTAGCCGCATCCCCAATTCTGTAGACGATAAGCCTGACCCAATCCCCATTTTTTATCATCTGATGTATAGGCATTCAATTTAAGACTAGGAGTTAAAATCAATCGTTGTGTGAATAGCGCTTCATATTCTGCATCCAAGCGGAACCCTGCATTCTTGTCATTAACAAGTAATCTTGAATTTATTTCAAAAAAGTAAGGTGCTAAGCCTTGAAAACCAACTACTCCCCAAGTTTGGCTGTTTTCGGGGGTTTCGTCATAGCCTATCCCCGCCTGCAAATCCCAAAACCTTTCAACAGGGGTGCTGTATAACAACTGATTTTCGGATTCGGTCGAACCATTTGATGATTCCCCTTCCGAGGTTAGGTAAACCTTATGCCAGTTTTTTCCAGCCCAGGCTGATGCATCCCAGGATAACGGCTCACCTTGTTGGGTGGATTTTTCAAGCTGATTGACTCTTAAGCCCGCCAACAAAGGATCGTATTCGCTTAGCGCAAAAGAGGAATGGCTGTAAGTTGATGTGAAAAGTAATAATACTATCGGTAATTTCTTAATATGTGTATTCATGATGCTTCCTTCAAATAGGGTTGGTTCTTTAAACATGATTATCGGATTTGTACCTTTCTGAACATTCCCATCATGTGATAAAGCAAATGACAGTGATAAGCCAGTCGCCTTTTGCGTCCATGGTGACTCGATAACTTATTTTAGAGCCAGGCTGGACAATGACTGTGTGCTTACGGGGAATATGGTTTTCATCTCCCGTTTCAAGGTCACTCCAAACGCCATGAAGGTGCATAGGGTGATTCATCATCGTGTCATTAATAAAGGTAATACGAATTCGATCACCATATTGAAAGTTAAGTGGTTCGGCCTTTTCAAAAGGAATGCCATTTATCGACCACATGTAACGCTCCATATTTCCGGTTAAATGCATAACCAGCTCCTTGGTCGGTTTCGGGTCATGACGGGTCGGGAAGCGATTTTTTAGGTCGGCATATGTCAAAACCTTCCGGCCATTTTCTCTAAGTCCGACCCCCGGATCATCCAGCCTATATTGAGGAGCCATTGCTCTCATACCAATTTGAGCACCCTCTGCTGAAGGTGTTTTTATTTGAGGTAACTGAGGGTTCATGTCCATCGGAATCGTAATATCATCCAGATTCACGTTCATGTTATCCATTCCATGAGCATGCTTGGAATGGTCAACATTGCTGACATCCATCCCCATTTGGCTTTTCTCCATAGCCAAAGCATGGCCATAGTCTTGTTGTTGCATGGAACTCATATCATGCTTCGTTCCATTCATCGAATTATGATCAGAATGTTTCATACTCTGGGAACCGTTACTCATGTCCATTGATTGAGATGAAGGGTTCATTCCTTCCATTTCACCATCCATATTCATTGGGTGTGACGTGGAACCCATGTCCATTTTCATGCCCATATCGGTCATGCTTAAGATGGGTAAAGGGTCCATTTCAGGCGTGTCGGCTAATTGAGTCGGATCCGATGTGATCGAACCCATAGCGAAGCCAGAGCGGTCAATTGCTTGTGCAAAAATTGCATAAGCCTGTTTCGACGTATCCGGTTCGACAATGACGTCATAAGTTTCGGCAACGCCAATACGGAATTCGTCAATTTCAACCGGTTGGACTAAATTTCCATCTGCTGCAACCACTGTCATTTTTAAGCCCGGGATACGGACATCAAAAAAAGTCATTGCAGAGCTGTTTACAAATCGTAATCTCACTTTTTTGCCTGATTCAATGACGGTACGCCAATGCGCTTTAGGCGACAGTCCATTCATTAAATAGGTATAGGTTGCTCCCGTGACATCGGATAAATCACGGTCTGTCATGCGCATTTGGTTCCACATTTTCCGTTTTTCCCATGCTTTGGAGAAGCCGTAGGTTTTGACTTCATGCCAAAAGTCACCCACCGTTCTTTGGCTGTAATTGTAATAGTCTCCCATTTTCTTTATGTTTGAATAAAGGGTCTCGGGCGCACTGTCTGACCAGTCTGACAGCTGAATCACGAAATCATGGTCGTAATCCAGTGGGTCTGCTTTTTTGGGTAAAATAACCAGTGCTCCATACAATCCGGTTTGCTCCTGAAATTCGGAATGACTGTGATACCAATAGGTCCCATGTTGCTGCACAGTAAATTGATAGGTGAATGTTTCACCAGGTTTGATGCCGTCATAACTTAAGCCCGGCACACCATCCATTTGAAAGGGAAGAATAATGCCATGCCAGTGAATTGACGTATCAACCGACAAAGTATTTTTTACGCGAATGGTTACAGTCTCTCCCTCACGCCAAACCAATGTTGGGGCGGGTAAAGAGTTGTTGATTAAGGTTGCTTTGACAGGAGAACCTGTAATATTGACAGGGGTTTCTGAAATAGTTAAATCAAATTCAGGTCCAATTAAAACGGGCTGTTTAGGGTTCAAATTCCCTGTACCGATTGCTGAAAATTCTTCTTTAGCCCAAGCTGAAGGCAGATGAGATCCTATGGCAGCTGAAATGGTGCTTAAAGCAATGCCTTTTACAAACTGGCGTCGGCCCAGTTGCGGTTGTACGCTTTTATTTGATGTATTCATGATTAACCTCTTAAAACATTCAATTAATTTAAAACAGATTTGTTTTGCAGTTGAGTGTTTTGGCAAAGTCATTGACTGAGTTTTTTCAATATGTCATTGAATACGTAACAATAAACGTTTCCAAATTTTTGAAGAGAGCTCTAGTGAATAAAGTTGCCGAGATTAAGCGGATGGTGGTGGGGTTTCTGGTTTTATTGCGTAATCGCGAACAGCGATTGTCAAGGTAGGGTAACCGGTTTGAATATTGGGGCTAGATTGCCATTGTGGAATGTTATTAAAATAATAAATTGGCGCAGCGTGAATGGAATAACAAAGTAAGTTATGACATTGACTGTCATCACAATTGGAACAATCCATTCCAGAAACGTTTATTTGTGCAGGCATAATACTACTGTCAATGGAACTCATTTTGCCAGCATTAACTTGCATTGTTTCAGGGTTTATATCCATCATTTGATGCATGATTTGCATTCTTGTTTTTTCAACATGGGTAAAATCCGACATAGAAACCCCACCCCAGGCAGTTGATGCCAGAGTTTGTGAGATAAAAATGATAAGGAAAAACCGTTTAAACATGATGTTTATTGCAACGCTTATTTGATAAATATGGTTTGATTCTAGTTGTTTAAACTAATAAATGCTAATTAATTTTTTAAATATGTTTTATTTTTTATATTTATCTAAAAAATACGGGGTTGCCCTAGATAACTAAAATTATTTAAAGATAGCACTATAAAAAAGTAAACTTAGCAGGTACAAACAAAGTAAGTTAATTGAGTTGTTTGTTGCCGATACAGCTGCCAGAATAACTTCATCACTTGTGAGTATTAACAAAGATTACAGCCAGTTTTTATTTTCAACTGTAGTGACATCACTTTACAATGATTTTAAGATCAAAAAAGACAATTGAAAAGTGTAACAAGATTCTAAAAACCTTTTATTGTGGGGTTTTTCATACGAACCTGTAAATAATTTTGTGTAAATGCTCACCGTTAAAAAATAAAACTAGCTTCCTTTAGGAAAATCTTTTAAACAGCATTTTCCTGAAGGGTTTTGAACTTCGCAAGCGCAATGTTTCAATTTAGTTTGCTCAACTACAAATTCTCTAGTTCCTGGGTTATCTAAATAGTCTGTTTTAGACACTCCAAAACAATAGCATATCAAGTCATCATTAGTATCTGCTTTCGTATTCTTGAACAGACTTCGAATATCTGGTTTTTTGAAAATTGAACCCGAGTCAGAAAAGTAAATAACTTCACAGTCAGGGTCATCACAAAAATAATAAGTTACCTCTGCGGAAAAATTTTCCAAGGCGCTAGCAGGTTATGAAGTACTGTAAGTGGAGATACGCTTTGATACAGCTTATTATTTACAGGGCATGTAAGCTTATCAGCCGCTTTGAACAAGAATCGTCACTCGTGGAACAACAGCTCATACTAGTCTCCTTCGCTATAATTCTTACAGATACTTATCTAATCTATCTTCGTGAATAATCATAAACTGGTTCATAGCAGAATTCCAATCTCTAATTGGCATTGTCCACTTTTAGAGGTTAACTCAATCGACAAAAATACAATTTTAAATGCCGAATTGTCATGATTGAAAATCTTACGGTTTTTAATGGATTTACGAATTACTGAGTTAAGTGATTCAATGGTATTGGTGGTATAAATCACTTTTCGAATCGCTTCTGGATACAGGAATAAAGTGGCAACTGAATCGCCACTAAAATCCTAGAGACTTTTTAGCCTCATTTCGTACTGTTTCTCGTATTCAACCGGTGAGAGTTGATTGTTAGAAGAATGACGTCGTTTAGGATTGTAAAACATTTCGATGTAATCAAAAATGTCTTGTCGTGCTTCATCCCGGTTTTTGTATATCTTTCGCTTGATGCGTTCTCGCTTCAATAATTGAAAGAAACTCTCCACCACAGCATTGTCGTGACAATTTCCTCTTCTGCTCATGCTGGCTTCTAAATTATGGAACTTTAAGAAGTGGCTCCAATCATGACTGGTGTATTGGCTGCCTTGGTCTGAATGAACCATTACCTGTTGTTCTGGGTTACGTTTCCATACCGCCATAAGCAATGCATCAAGAACTAAGTCTTTGGTTATTCTGGATTGCATCGACCAACCAATGATTCTTCTTGAAAACAGGTCAACTACCACCGCTAAGTACAACCATCCTTCGTGGGTTCTGATATGAGTGATATCCGTTACCCAGGATTGATTGGGGGCTTTTGAATTAAATTCTCTGTTCAATCGGTTCGGTACAACAACGTTTTCCGTTCCTGACCGCTGCCTTGGTTTTCTATAACCAACCTGGGCTTTCAATCCAGAATCATGCATAAGCTTGTGTACTCGGTTAATACCGATAGATTCGCCATGCTCAAGCATGTCAGCAAATATCTTACGGTAACCATAAACACCGCCTGATTCCAGCCAGAACTGTTTTATCAATCCGGTCTGCCGCTGATTACGCTTTTGGCTTTTCGATGCCGGTTTATTCAGCCAAGCGTAATAACCGCTGGGATGAACATTAAACAACGCACATAATCGTCGGATGGATTGTCCTTTTGCATTGTCTCGAATAAAGGCATACCTCAGTCGGACTCTCTTGCGAAGTATGCCGCCGCCTTTTTTAGAAGGTCTCGTTCTTCTGTCACACGAGCCAATTCTTTACGAAGGCGCTTTAATTCAGCTTGCTCATCTGCTTTAGCCTGATGTTGGTCTTTATCTGGCCCATACTTCTTTACCCAGGCATACAGACTGTGGGTGGTGACATCTAATCTTTGGATACTTCTGATACGGGATAACCTCGTTCGATTATCTGTTTACTGCTTCAATTTGAATTCTTCAGGGTAGCGTTTACTGCTCATTTAACACCTCGTTTTTGACCATTATAAAATGGCTAAGAAGTGTCTAGTAAATTAGTGGCGATTCACTCTTCAGAAACTGTTGATGTCGCGAACAACAACATTCCTGCCAATTTCATCGTCTTTCTGTCTACTGAAGATGTCATAAGCGGTGATGGTTACACAACTGACCTTACGCGTAGTCTAATAAAGGAAGTTAGAGACTCTGTGGCTAACGAGTCTAAAAAAGAGGCTCCACCAATAGAATTGGCTTCGGACAATAAGAAAGTTTTTGTTGTCCATGGTCATGATGACGCTGCTAAATCAGAAATGGCCCGTTTTTTAGAGAAAGCTGGCTTAGAACCAATTGTGTTGCATGAGCAAGCAAGTTCAAGCCGGACAATTATCGAAAAAATTGAGGCAAATAGTGATGTGGGATACGCAGTAATTTTGTACACGCCTTGTGACATAGGAGCTAAAAAATCTGAATCGCCGGAATTGAAAGCTAGAGCGCGACAAAACGTGATATTCGAGCATGGATATTTTATCGGTCGGCTCGGGCGCCCAAGGGTTTCGGCTTTGTTAGTGGATGGTGTCGAAGCGCCCAATGATATTAGCGGTGTTGTCTACATTGATCTCGATCTTAGAGGCGCTTGGAAGATCGACCTAGCAAAGGAATTGAAGGAAGCTGGATATAAAGTTGAGCCTTCTGCTTTGTTGTAAACATAAAAAGGCCAATCACGCGACGCCTACTACATTGCGGCTTCGCCTTCATTTCGTAGCCGAGCATGGTTGGCTGGCGTTAGGGAATAAAAGATGACAGAGGATGAGCAAAAAGAGCTATATCGCTTAAATATTGGCAAGTGGGATATTGATAAGGCCGTATCCATGCTAGAGGCAGCATTGAATCATGATCCCAGTACGATTGAGTATGAAGCTTAGTAGGAAGTGCAATTGTTCTATATGCTCGTCCATTTTCTGCCAATGAGAAGAAAGAAAAAGCAAAGTCAAATGCAAGGGTACCGAGGCGCGTCATAGATAATTATTCTAGCGATGAGCTTGAATTGCACAAAAGAATACTAAATAGGAGAAATAAAGCAATTGCCCACGCTGAGTGGAACGACTATCCGGTTGGGGTAGACCTGGAAACACGTGTGGTAAGTAGTCGAAGGTACTCTATTTACCCTGAATTTTTGGATATATCGCAATTTCTTAATTTGGCAAAAAAGCTTCTTGATAGGTTGCATAATGAAGTTGCAGATCATTTATATAAAATTCCCTAACCATGCGCTCCACCCGACCAAAAACCGCGTTGCGGTTTTCGTCGGGTGAGCTTGGTCGTTATGTTTTCTAAAGGAACACTATGCCTTATAAAGTTTATGCCGCTTTAAAAGATGATATTAACTCGGGTTGGATATGGGCTGGTGGTTTAGATTATAAACAAAGGTCAATAATCAAGATAAAAAACAATGAAAACGGGAAATCAGTGTATTGCGAATTTTTAAGGATTGATGAAAATTTTAAGAAGCAATATAAAAATGGAAACACTGTTCAAATTGAAAATGAATATAACGCAATAGTTGCTAATGAATGGTATAGGACAAAATTAGGAGTGAATAAAAATAAAGACGTGAATCTTTCCATTTCAATTGAAAACCATTTATTTGGAAAATTCATGGCTAGTATTGAACATCCTCAAATAGTTGTAAGGCTTGCTACATGGTTAGGCTCTATAAGTATTGTTCTTGGAATTATTGGCATTCTAAAATGAAACATAACAATTCGCTAAACCCCGACCGCGCTAACGCGCGGCGGGTTAGCTTAAACGTTAGGAGTTATATGAACACAGTATCTAAAGGTGATGAGCTTGAAAACAAGACTTACAATATCCTCAAAGAAGAATTAAGTAAAGGGCGTCTAGGAATAGATGCTGCGTCTGGCAGAATATTTCAGAAGAAAGAGTATTTTTCTAAGGAACGTGAAAAGGATATTGTTGTCGATATATCCATTGAGGTTTGGCCTCAGGGAGCTGAGAATTACTCATTGCTTTGGGTCTGTGAGTGCAAAAATTACGAACATAAAGTACCTGTAGATGATGTGGAAGAGTTTAAGGCAAAACTTGATCAAATAGCTGGGAAAAATGTTAAAGGTGTTATTGCTACAAAAAATTCATTTCAAAGCGGGGCAATTTCTTATGCAAAAATCAAGGGATAGGATTAGTTCGTATTATGCCTGATGAGCAAGTGACCTGGATGATGCATATGATGACATCATATTCATTTGAACCAACTAAGTTAAACCCTAGAGAGTTTAACAGTGCTTTGTCAAATGAGAGCTATCAAGCAACACAAAGGGATTTTTATTCAGCATATGATGGATACATCTTTGGCGATTGGCAAAGCCTTGTTCGCCATTCACTGAAACCTAGCCCCTAACAATACACTAAACCCGACCGCGCTAACACGCGGCGGGTTAGCTTAAACGTTAAATGGAAACCCAAAATATGTCCGATAACGAGATAAATTTCGAATTTGCAAACATGAGTACATTAGTTCACAAGGATACCTGTAAAAGATTTTCAATAAAATCCTGTAATTTAGCCCTCTCACAACAAAATATTTTTGATAGGGATTTAACCTATTTTGTTGTTAGTTCGAACGAAGAGCTAGTAAAAGAAGACTGCATTTTATGAGCGATATTTCTAATGCCAAAGAGTACTACCCAGAATATTTCATTTAACAAAGCACTCAAGCGGACTGCGCTAACGCGCAGCTCGCTTAGTTTAATCGTTATGTTTCAAAGGTGTCTAAGTTTTTAGGACTTTACCACAGAGACGATTTGAGTTTAGTAGCTGTTCTTTGCTGCCCAACCACCAAAATGCATAAATACCAGCTTCATTTGGCAAGTCAATTTATAAACTTTTCAAGACGCCCTTTATTAGCCTAATTGAACCTTTAGCGAGCCTGTAAATAATTCTGTGTAAACGCTCGGTTGATCAAACATAAGGTTTCAAGCGTTCTTCATGCAGAATCATAAACTGGTTCATGGCTAATTTCCA
>LZQQ01000129.1_pt1 | contig 12647 bp, 16 predicted proteins | sample 768581 | NCBI WGS metagenome assembly LZQQ01 (sample SAMN05207185, study PRJNA324510) | oil field metagenome | isolation source: sample BH-FW-20 from oil reservoir | place: India: Bombay High | collected 2015-11-25 | reverse complement strand
CAGCGGCGGCACTGGCGAGGGGCCGCGAGACCGGCACGGTCAAATGGTTCAATACCTCGAAGGGATTCGGCTTCATCTCTCGCGATTCGGGGGAGGACATCTTCGTCCACTTCCGCGCCATTCGCGGCGAAGGGCACCGCGTGCTCGCCGAGGGGCAGCGCGTGGAGTTCTCGGTCACGCAGCGCGAAAAGGGGCTGCAGGCCGAGGACGTGGTCTCCCTGGCCTGAGCGGGCCGGATTCAGTAGTGAGGGGGCGGCGCTTCGTCGCCCTCCTCGATCCGCCTGGACAATTCCTCCTGGCGCCGGGCAAGCACGGTGAGCTGCGCGCCCAGCCGCTCGATCAGGCCCTGCAGCCTGACCACCTCGTCGTTCAAGGCCTGGATGGTGTCATCCTGAAAGGCCAACCGCACTTCCAGCTCCGCGATTCTCGACTCCAGCTCGTTCATGCCTCGCTCCAGGTAAAGTCTCGGGTCAGCACCAGCTTGAGCTTCTGCCGTATGGACGCGACCTGCCCGGCGTCATAGGGAACCGCAGCCCCCCGCCCCCAGACCGGCGCCGGCCAGGCGGCATCGTCACGGCGGCGCGCCACAACATGGACGTGCATCTGCGGCACCATGTTCCCCAGCTGGCGATGTTCATCTTCTGCGCCCCGAAGGTGTCCTTGATCTTTTCCGCCAGCATTGCCACCTCGCCCCACAGGCGGGCCTGGTCGGCGGCATCGAGCTGAAAAACCTCGGTCACCTCCTCCCGCCGCGGCACCAGGATGAACCAGGGGTAGCGCGCATCGTTCATCAGCAGCAGGCGGGACAGGGGCAGGTCGCCAAGCATGAGGGTATCGCGGGCAAGCTGTGGATCGAGTTCGAACATGGCTCGACTCCTGTGTCGAAACGGCATGGGTTGGATCACCGCGGCAGGATACCGCAGGCCCGGGGAAGCGAGCACCAAGGGCACGCGCACCAACAAGGCGCACTCGCACGAAACTGGTGCGCAAGTGCTACCGCAATTCCCACTTCCTTGTTATAGAAACAGCGCCCACCAGCGAAAGTGCGGGCCTGACAACGGCTGGCGCGTTCTGTGCACGGTAATTGCTACTGCCCCAAACAGCCGGCAAGTGTTTCCACTTACCGGCAATAAGGGCCGCCTGAAGTCTGCCGCTTTCTCCGTGAAAGCAGGCCGAATCAGGAAAAAACCCCTAAAAAATTGCCGTTTAAGCTGACGCACAAGCTAGGGCTCGCGTGTAGAATCCCGCCGAGAATAAGAAAGCGCAGCTTCTCTTCGGTGGGAAGTGAGCATTATTTGAAAAACCAATGGAGCAAAACTCGATGCAAGTGATGAAGTGGAGTGTCATCGCCTTGGCCGTTGCGGCCGGCACAACCCAAATGGCCGTCGCGAGCCAGCAATCCGAGTCCAAGGGCTTCGTCGACGACGCCAGCCTGAGCCTGTTGCTGCGCAACACTTACTACAACCGTGATTTCAAGGATGGCGAAGGTGACCTGCGCAGCTGGGGCCAAGGCTTCATCGCAACCTTCGAGTCCGGCTTTACCCAGGGCCCGGTCGGCTTCGGCGTAGATGCCTTCGGCCTGCTGGGTGTTCGTCTCGATGGAGGCCGTGGCCATAACTATCAGGCAATGTTCGAAGTTGACGACGAAGGCAATCCGGAGGACAACCTGTCCCAGGCCGGCGCCGCAATCAAGGCGCAATTCTCGAACACCGTAGTCAAGTTCGGCGACCAGATGCCGTCGATGCCGGTTCTCGCCTATGACGATTCCCGCCTGCTGCCGCAGTCCTTCACCGGCACCCTGATCACCAGCAGCGAAATCGAAGGCCTCGAGCTGAACGCCGGTCATTTCACCGCCGATAGCGGCATGCCGTCCTCGAGCCGTGATTCGGGCGGCCTGAAAAGCATTGATGTTTTCGGTGGTAGCTACAGCTTCACCGATGCGCTGAGCGCATCGCTGTACTTCTCTGACGTCGAAGATGTCTATAAGAAGAAGTACGCCAATGTGAATTATGTAATGCCGCTTTCCAGCGACCAGGCGCTGAGCTTTGATTTCAACATCTATCGCACCGATTACGACAAGGATTACATCCTTGACGCCACCACCAGTTACAACGATGACGGATCGATCGATCAGTTGGGTGTGCGCGAGTCGCAAGACAACACGATTTGGAGCCTTTCCGCCAAGTACTCGATTGGCGCGCACGCGTTCATTCTGGCGCACCAGCGCAGCACCGGCGATCGCGGCTACGATTACGATTTCGGGGATGGCGGCAGCGCAATCTGGTTGTCCAACTCCTTCTACTCGGACTTCAACTCCAAGGACGAACGTTCCTGGCAGGCCAGTTACGAGCTCGACTTCACCGATTATGGCGTTCCGGGCTTGTTCTGGAAAACCGCCTACGTTTACGGTGACAACGTCGATACCGGAGCCGGCGAAGGTAAAGAGCGCGAGTTCTTCAACCAGGTCCAGTACGTGGTACAGGAAGGCGCCGCAAAAGACCTGTCGGTCAAACTGCGCAACTCCATCTATCGCTCCAACCGCGCGATGCGGGACTTCTACAGCCCCGACCTGAACGAAATTCGCGTGTTCGTCGAATATCCGCTGAGCATCCTGTAATACAGCGCACGGCGTATTTGCTTGTCGAGCCCGGCCTAGTGCCGGGCTTTTTATTTTCGGCTTTCGTTATCCGATCGTTTGCCTGGGAAGCCGCGGGACACTTCTGTACGCGCCTACCGCCCCGCCGTACAATGCCCGGCCAACCCCGCCTGCAAGCACGAAGACGGCCACCATGCGCACCAGTCAGTACCTGCTCTCGACCCTGAAAGAAACGCCCTCCGATGCGGTTGTCATCAGCCACCAGCTGATGCTGCGCGCCGGGATGATCCGCAAGCTCGCTTCCGGCCTGTACACCTGGCTGCCGATGGGCCTGCGGGTGCTGCGCAAGGCCGAGGCGATCGTGCGCGACGAGATGAACAAGGCCGGCGCGCTGGAAGTGCTGATGCCGGCCATCCAGCCGGCCGAGCTCTGGCAGGAATCCGGCCGCTGGGTCCAGTACGGGCCCGAGCTGCTGCGCCTGAAGGATCGCCACGACCGCGAGTTCTGCGTGGGCCCGACCCACGAGGAAGTGATCACCGACCTGTGCCGCAACGAGCTGAACAGCTACAAGCAGCTGCCGATCAACTTCTACCAGATCCAGACCAAGTTCCGTGACGAGATCCGGCCGCGCTTCGGGCTGATGCGCGGGCGCGAGTTCATCATGAAGGACGCGTACTCCTTCCACCTTGACCAGGCCTCGCTGCAGGAAACCTACGACCGCATGCACCGGGCCTACTGCAACATCTTCACCCGCCTGGGCCTCGATTTCCGTCCGGTCCAGGCCGACACCGGCTCCATCGGCGGCACCGGTTCGCACGAATTCCACGTGCTCGCCGAATCGGGCGAGGACGACATCGCCTTCAGCAGCAGCTCCGACTACGCGGCCAACATCGAGAAGGCCGAAGCCATTCCGCGCGAAACCGAACGCGCGCCGGCGAGCGAAGAGCTGCGCCTGGTCGACACCCCGGATACGCGCACCATTGCCGACCTGGTCGAGCGCTACCAGCTGCCCATCGAGCGCACCGTGAAAACGCTGGTGGTGCGCGGCATCGAACCGGGCCAGCTAATCGCCCTGCTGGTGCGCGGCGACCACGAACTGAACGAAATCAAGGCCGCCAACCTGGCCCAGGTGGCCAGCCCACTGGAATTCGCCTCGGAAGCCGAGATCCGCAGCGCCATCGGCGCCGGCCCCGGCTCGCTCGGCCCGCTGAACCTGCCCATTCCCTGCATCGTCGATCGCTCGGTCGCGCTGATGGGCGATTTCGGCGCCGGCGCAACATCGACGGCAAGCATTACTTCGGCATCAACTGGGAGCGCGACTGCCGCTGCCAGAGGTCGCCGACCTGCGCAACGTGGTGGCCGGCGACCCCAGCCCCGACGGCCAGGGCACGCTGGAGATCAAGCGCGGCATCGAGGTCGGGCACATCTTCCAGCTCGGCACCAAGTACAGCGAGGCCATGGGCTGCAGCGTGCTCGGCGAAAGCGGCAAGCCGGTGACCCTGGTCATGGGCTGCTACGGCATTGGCGTGTCGCGCGTGGTGGCCGCGGCCATCGAGCAGAACCACGATGCGCGCGGCATCCTCTGGCCGGCCGCCCTCGCCCCGTTCCAAGTGGCGATCGTGCCCATGAAGTACGAGAACGCCGCGGTACGCGAGGCCACCGATCGCCTCTACGAGCAACTGGTCGCCGCCGGCCTCGACGTGCTGCTGGACGACCGCGACAAGAAGACCAGCCCCGGCGTCAAGTTCGCCGACATGGAGCTCATCGGCATTCCGCATCGCATCGTGGTGAGCGAACGCGGGCTGGCCGAAGGCACCCTCGAATACAAGCACCGTCGCGACGACCAGCCCCGTGCCGTGGCCATCGACGACATCCTCACCTTCATCAACGAAGCCCGTACTTCTCGCTGATCGGAAATCATGCCCCACCCACGCCTGTCGGTCCTGACCGTTGCTGTCTGTACAACCCTTCTGCTGGGTGGGTGCGCCAACCAGCTTCCGCAGCGTAGCGAGCAGGAGGCACGCGCCGAGCGCAAACTGCTCGACCACGGGCTGCGAATCGAGGTCGGCGAGCCCGGCGTACTGCAGCTGCCGCAGCGGCGCGTACGGGTGCTGGAGCAGAAGACCTTCGAGGTGACCGACTTCGAGGTCACCCGGCACTACGACCGCTACACCCCCTACCAGGCCTGCGCGAACTCTACGAGATTCCGCTCGGCGCGGTGGCGGTGGTCGCCGGCATCGGCGCAACGTGCTGAACGTGGTGATGCTCGGCACCCTGCCGGAGCAGGCCACGCGCAACTGGATCAGCTACGGCTTCGCCGGACTCAACCCCTTCCTCAACGTCGAGTCCAACGGACGCTCGGAGCAGAACCTCTCCAGCCTGGTGGAAGACCGTCGCGACGCCCGCCTGGAATACACCAGCCTGCCCTGGGCCGAGCGGCCGGTCACCGTGCTGGCGGGCGAGGAGCGCCACGAACTGCTCACCGACCGCAACGGCATCCTGCGCCTGAACCTGCTCGACGGCCCCTTCGCCGAGCAGAACATCGCCAGCATCGGCAAGCTGGTCCTGCAGGTGCGCGACCCGCAGGACGGCACCGAGGCCGAAGCGCAGCTGCTGGTCAGCCGCGACCTGCGCGCCAAGCTCGGCGAGGCCCACGACCTGGTGTTCCGCGACCTCGAGGGCGACGACGTCGACCAGTGGGTCTACCGGGTCAAGCGGCTGTCCGAGCTGGGGCTCGAGGAAGAAGCCAGCGAGCTCGAGCAGAGCCTGATCGAACTGACGCGCAACGACCCGGAACTCCAGCAGGCCTTCCTGCAGCGCCTGCTGCAGGACACCGGACGCGTCGCAACCGATCGCAACGAAGACGACTGAGCACCAGCGGATGGCCCGGTCCCTGCTGCTGGTCGCCCTGCTCGCCCTCGCCACGCCGCTGGCCGCCAGCGTGCGCCAGGCGCCGGAACCGGAGCTGCGCGAACTGCTGCAGGAAACCGTCGCCCAGGCCGACAGCTTCGAGGACCGCTTCGACGCCGAGGTCTGGCTGCTGGACATGTCCACCCGCCTGGCGCGCTACCTGCCCGATGCCCGCGAACGCCTGACGCTGCTGCAACAAGTTCATCGCGAGGCCAGCCGGGCCGGGCTGAGGCCCGACCTGGTGATCGCCCTGATCCACGCCGAAAGCCGTTTCGACCGCTTCGCCGTATCCAGCGTGGGGGCACAGGGGCTGATGCAGATCATGCCGTTCTGGAAGGCCGAACTCGGCCGCCCGCAGGACAACCTCACCGACAACGCCACCAACCTGCGCTACGGCTGCACCATCCTCAGCTACTACCTGAAGAAGGAGAACGGCGACCTCAGCCGCGCGCTGGCGCGCTACAACGGCAGCCTCGGCCAGCTCCGCTATCCGACCAAGGTGATCGGCTTCTGGCAGGACTACTGGTACGTCAGGCCCTGAGCACGGCCGAGGCGATTCGGCGTGCCTCCCTCATCCGGCCCTGCGGGCCACCTTCTCCCGGCGGGAGAAGGGACAGGCTCGGCGCCACCGCCCGCAGGGTGCGCCACGCATCTCCTGCTCCGGCGAACCGTCTCCAAGAGGAGAAGGGAACGACATCGCAACGCCTGCGCCTCGGCAACCGGCTGCGGTCCGAAATCTGCCGGCAGGGCTGAACCGGGTCGCGGCCGGGACCACACCCACCAAATGCGCTTTTGTAGGAGCGGTCTTGGCCGCGAACCGGGCCTGCACTCGGCCAGCACCAACACAAACCAAACCGCGCGCCAAGGTGAGGACTAGGTGACGGCGCGGTCTCCCTCATCCGGCCCTGCGGGCCACCTTCTCCCGGTGGGAGAAGGGACAGGCTCGGCGCCGCCGCCCGTAGGGTGCGCCACGCACCTCCTGCCCCGGCGAACCTTCCTCGGGGGCGAAAGGAAAGACATCGCAACGCCTGCCGCCTCGGCAACCGCCTGCGGTCCGACATCTGCCGGCAGGGCTGAACCGGGGCGCGGCCGGGACCACACCCACAAATGCGCTTTTTGTAGGAGTGGCCTTGGCCGCGAACCGGGCCTACACAACGCCTGCCACCTCGGCAACCGCCTGTAGGAGCAGGCTCTGCCTGCGACCGAGGCCTGCACCGTACCCTGCACCGGCACCCGACCAAACCCGTCTCCTTCCGGGAGACGGCAAAGCTGCCGGGCAGACAGCCTCCTAGCCGTCGCCCGAAAGCGCCGCAATGCGCTGACGCAACCCTTCTGCCGTCTGCTCGCCGACCAGTTGCTCGCGCACCCTGCCCTCGCCGTCGACCAGGTAGGTCACCGGCAGCACCGGACTGCGCGGCAGCTCGAGCCGCTCGGCCGGGTCCTCGGTGAGCACGCGGAAGCGGATGCCGAGCGCATCGGCCGCTTCGCGCAGCTCGCCGCCCTGCAAGCCGTCGAAATTCACCCCGAGCACCAGCGGCGCCTCGGCGGAGGCGGACAGCCTGTTCAGCTCCGGCACCTCCTTGCGACAGGCGCGCACCACTCGGCCCAGTAGTTGATGACCTTCCAGCGGCCGTCCATCTGGTCGGCGGTCACCGCCTGCCCGTCGAGGTCCGTCCCCCAGTCCTCGGCGCAGCGGCGAGCAGCAGGGCGGCGAGCAGCCCCAGCCAGGGCCTGCGTGGCGATTGCATTTCACTGTCCTCCTTCGGCCGGCGTTTCACGTCCCGCCCGCAACCAGTCTGCCAGGCTGCCGCCGAACAGCGCGCCCTGCTCCTGCCCGAGCAGCGCGAGCGAGCGGCGCAGGGTCGGATACCAGGGTTCCTCGAGCTGCTCCGGCAACTGGTCGAGACGGGCGAGCGGCCAGGGATTGGCGCGCATCAACTGGTCCAGGCTGTATTGTCCCAGGTCGCGGCACAGCACCCAGCCACCGCCGCCCGTGCGGCAGACCAGGTGCTCGTGGGTGAAGAATTCCATGATCTCGTCCCATTCGTCCTCGGGCAGGTGCCACCCAGCGCGATGCGCGTGGCCGAGGCGCAGTTCGCGTCCCGCCTGCTGGCAGTCGTGCAGCATCCGCAGCAGCACCAGCATCACCACCAGCCGGGGAATGTTGCGGCAACGCCATTCCCGCGAGGAGGACAGGCCGCAGACGATCTCGGCGCCGAACAGCACGATCAGCCAGGACAGGTAGATCCACAGCAGGAACAGCGGAACCGCGGCAAAGGCGCCGTAGATCAGCTGGTAGCTGGGGAAGAAGGTCACGTAGAGGCTGAACGCCTGGCGCGCCAGCTCCAGCAGCGTGGCGGTGAAGGCCCCGCCGATGAGCGCGTGCCGGATCGGCACCCGGGTGTTCGGCACCGCGGCGTAGATGAGCGTGAAGGCCAGCACGCTGAGCACCAGCGGCATGACCTTCAGCAGCGCCCCGGTCCCAGCAGGGCGTCGGGCCCGGAGATCAGCGACAGCGAGGTGATGTAGGTGCTCACCGCGAAGCCGGCGCCCAGCAGCAGCGGGCCGAGCTGAGGATCGCCCAGTACAGCAGGAAGCTGGACATCCCGCGCCGGGGCTGACGCACGCGCCAGATGGTGTTGAAGGTCTTCTCGATGGTCACCAGCATCATGAAGGCGGTGATCATCAGGAAGCCCACGCCGATCCAGGTGAGCTGGCGCGCCTGCGTGGTGAAGGCGCCCAGGTACTCCTGCACGGTGGCGCCGGCCGAAGGCACGAAATTCTGGAAGACGTACATCTGGATCTGCTCGCCGACGCCCTGGAACGCCGGAATCGCCGCCAGCATGGCGAAGGTCACGGTCATCATCGGAACAACCGCGAACAGCGTGGTATAGGTCAGCGCGGCCGCGCTGTAGGGGCCCTGGTCGGCAAGGAAGCGCTGGACGAGGAAGCGGCTGAATTCGAAAAAACCCTGTACCCGCTGGTGCATGCCTTCTCCTTAGCGTTCCGGCTCGGACCGGCCTGTACGGCCGATCGTTCCCGCCGCCCTTCCGGAACCGCGCCTGCCGGGAAGATTGATTACCGCAACGAGCCGGCGGTTCCGGCCGGATGCCGAGAGCGGTAGAGAGAGGGGTAGAATACCCAACTTTCCCGACGAGACACCTGAGGCGATGACCGAGCTGACGCTGTACCACAATCCTCGCTGTTCCAAATCCCGCGCCGCGCTGGAGCTGCTCGAGCAGCGTGGCCTGGCGCCCACCGTGATCCGCTACCTGGAAACTCCGCCGAGAGAAGCTCAGCTCGCCGAGCTGCTGCAGCGCCTGGGCATCGGCGCGCGCGCCCTGCTGCGCACCGGCAGCCCGAATACCAGGCGCTCGGGCTGGCGGAGCGTCGCTCAGCGAGGCGCAGCTGATCGCCAGCATGGCGGCCCATCCGAAGCTCATCGAGCGACCCATCCTGGTGGCCGGCGACAAGGCGGTCATCGGCCGTCCGCCGGAGCGCGTGCTGGAGATCCTGCCGTGAGCGCACCCTACATCTTGGTGCTCTACTACAGCCGCCACGGCGCTACGGCGGAAATGGCCCGGCAGATCGCCCGCGGCGTCGAACGGGCCGGCCTGGAGGCGCGCCTGCGCACCGTGCCGGCCGTCTCCACCGAGTGCGAGGCGGTGGCGCCGACGATTCCCGACAGCGGCGCCCCCTACGTGACGGCGGAGGACCTGCGCCAGTGCGCGGGCCTGGCGCTGGGCAGCCCGACGCGATTCGGCAACATGCTGCGCCGCTCAAGTATTTCCTCGATGGCACCAGCAGCCTGTGGCTGACCGGCGAGCTGGTGGGCAAGCCGGCGGCGGTCTTCACCTCCACCTCCAGCCTGCACGGCGGCCAGGAAAGCACCCTGCTGTCGATGATGCTGCCGCTGCTGCACCACGGCATGCTGCTGCTCGGCCTGCCCTACAGCGAGAGCGCGCTTCTGGAAACCCGAGGCGGCGGCACGCCCTATGGCGCCAGCACCATGCCGGGAGCGACGGCAAGCGCCCGCTGGACGAGCACGAAACCACCCTGTGCCGCGCGCTCGGACAGCGCCTCGCGCAAACCGCCCGCAATCTGGAGTCGACCCGTGGCTAAAACACCCAAGCCGTTGCCCGCCCTGGAATGGCTGAGGCCACGGGTGAAAGCCAGCCGCGCACTCGCCCTCGCCGCCTTCGTCGCCCTCGCCGTGCTGGTCGCCGGCTACACCCTGCTGTTCGCCGACCTGCACGCGCCCGCACCTGGGTGGTGCTGAGCATCCAGCTCGTTCCGCTGCTGCTGGTGGCGCCGGGGATGCTGGCCGGCAGCCCGCGCGCGCATGCCTGGACCTGCTTCATCGTCAACCTGTACTTCATCCAGGGCGTGCTGGCCGCCATCGACCCGGCGCGGGCGGCCTATGGCTGGATCGAGGCGGTCCTCAGCGCGGTACTGTTCAGCGCGGCGCTGCTGTACACCCGCTGGGGCTACCAGTACCAGCGCCGGGCCGCCGGCGAGCAGTGAGCAGTGAGCAGTGAGCAGCCGGACTACCAGTCCAGCGTCTCCTTGAGGAAGGGAATGGTCAGCTTGCGCTGAGCCTGCAGCGACGCGTGATCGAGGCGGTCGAGCAGTTCGAACAGGGCGCTCATGCTGCGCGAACCACGGGTGAGGATGAAGCGCCCGACGTCGTCGGGCAGGTTCAGGCCCCGGCGCGACGCCCGCAGCTGCAGGGCGCGCAGCTTGTCCTCGTCGGACAGTTCCTTGAGCTGGAACACCAGCGCCAGGGTCAGGCGCGACTGCAGGTCCGGCAGCGCGACCGGCAGTTCCCGCGGCGGCTCGCTGGCCGCCAGCAGCAGCCGGCGGCCGCTGTCGCGCAGCCGGTTGAAGAGGTGGAACAAGCCCTCCTCCCAGGCGCTGTCGCCGACGATCGCGTCGAGGTCGTCAAGGCACACCAGGTCGCACTGCTCGAGGTTGTCGAACAGCTCCGGGCCGTAGCCCGCCACCTCGGCCAGCGGCAGGTAGATCGCCTGCTGGCCGCGCTCCTCAATACGCAGGCAGGCGGCCTGCAGCAGGTGGCTGCGCCCGGCGCCCACCTTGCCCCAGAGAAAGATCAGCTCGTCGGACCAGCCCGCCTCGGGCGAGCACAGCCGCTCCACGTAGCCCAGCGCCGCGGCGTTCGCGCCCGGATAGAAATTGGCGAAGGTGGCATCGTCGCGCAGGCGCACGCCGAGTGGCAGCTGGATCGGCTTCATGGCTCGGGAAGGTCTTCGGTGGACACCGGCTCGGCGTAAAGGTCGGAGAGTTTATAGAGATCGTGCACGTGGCGCAGCAGGACCATGATCACCGCCGCCACCGGCAGCGCCAGCAGCACGCCGGTGAAGCCGAACAGCTGGCCGCCGGCGAGCACCGCGAAGATCACCGCCACCGGGTGCAGGCCGATACGGTCGCCGACCAGCCAGGGCGTGAGCAGCATGCCCTCGAGGAGCTGCCCGACGGTGAAGACCGCCGCGACGCCGAGCAGCGGGTAGGGATCGAGGCCGAACTGGAAGAGCGCCGCCACCACCGCCACGCCGATCCCCACCACGAAGCCCATGTAGGGCACGATGCTGGCCAGCCCGGCGAGCACGCCGATCAGTAGCCCGAGGTCGAGCCCGACCAGCATCAGCCCGCCGGCGTAGATCACCGCCAGCGCCAGCATGACCAGCAGCTGCCCGCGCAGGAAAGCGCCGATGACCTCGTGGCACTCGCTCATCAGCCGCACCACCAGCCCCTCGCGCCGGCGCGGCAGCAGGCCGCGCAGCTTGGCCATGATCAGGTCCCAGTCGCGCAGCAGGTAGAAGCTCACCACCGGAATCAGCAGCAGGTTGCCGACCCAGGCGAGCAGCGCCAGGCTCGAGGCGGTCGCCCGGCTGAGCACCATGCCGACCAGATCGGTGGTGCTGCCCAGGTGGCCGGCGAAGGCCGTCTTCAAGCGGTCGACGCGCCAGAAGTCCGGATCCAGCCCCAACTGCGACTCGACCCAGGGCAACAGGCTCTGCTGCAGCCAGTCCAGCGCCAGCGGCGCGAGCTGATACAGATGCACCAGCTGCCGCCCGAGCATCGGCACCAGCACCAGCAGGGCCAGCAGGCACAGCAGCGAGAACAGGGCGAAGACCACCACCACGCCCCAGGTGCGCGACAGCCGCCAGCGTTCCAGCCGGTCGACCAGTGGGTCGCCGAGATAGGCGAGCAGCATGCCCACCAGGAACGGCGTCAGGATGGGTATCAGCAGGTAGATCAGCCAGCCGGCGAGGGCCAGGCCGAGCAACCAGGGCCAACGGGCGGGAGGGGTCAGGGACATGCCTTGTGCCTTCTGTAGAGCGTGGTCCATTGCCACACATAATGGGCGCCGCTGGACAGCGTCAGCAACGCCACCAGCGGCAGGAGCACGTGGTTGGCCGGGCCCATGCCCGGCAGCAGGCTGGTTTCCAGCAGCAACGCCAGGACCAGCACGATCTGCAGCACGGTCGAGCACTTGCCGAGCCAGGTCGGACGGATGTCGAGCGCACCGACGCGATAGCGAAAGCGCCCGCGCCGCCGACGATGACCAGGTCACGCAACAGCAGCACGGCGGTCAGCCAGACGGGCACCAGCCCGTTCAGCGTCAGACAGACATAGCTGATCACCAGCAGCAGCTTGTCGGCGATCGGGTCGAGCCAGGCCCCCAGCCGGCTGGTCCAGCCGAACCGGCGCGCCAGCAGGCCGTCGAGCGCATCGCTGAGACCGGCGAGGAGAAACAGCCAGAGCGCCTGCGGGTACTGCTGGCGCAGCAGCAGCCAGGCGACCGGCAGCACCAGCGCCAGGCGCAGGCAGGTCAACAGGTTGGGCAGATGACGCATGGCATCCCTGACATAGGTTCGCGCCCGGCCCGCCGTCCGAGGCTACGGCCTGCAGCGGCATACGGCCGGGCGGGCCTACCAGCGGTAATGCAGCACCTGGCGTCCGCCGGCAGGATCGACCAGCGGGCGTTCGGCAGGCGGCTGCGCGGCGTCCACCGATGGCTCCGACAGGGGCGGCACGGGCATGGCAGGCACCTGCACCGGCACGGGCGGCGTCTCGCTGGCCGGCACTTCCTGCAGGCGCGCCAGCGCCAGCTGCGAAC
>LZQQ01000128.1_pt1 | contig 12700 bp, 11 predicted proteins | sample 768581 | NCBI WGS metagenome assembly LZQQ01 (sample SAMN05207185, study PRJNA324510) | oil field metagenome | isolation source: sample BH-FW-20 from oil reservoir | place: India: Bombay High | collected 2015-11-25 | reverse complement strand
TCACCTACACGGTCAGTGACGGCAATGGCGGCACGGATACGGCGACGGTGAACCTGACGGTCACCCCAGACAACGACATGCCGGTAGCGGTCGATGACAGCGCCAGCACCACAGAAGACACCGCCTTAACGATCAGTGCGGCGGACATGCTGAGCAACGACAGCGATATCGATGGTGATACGCTGAGCATCGACAGCTTCACCCAGCCAGCGAACGGCACCTTAGTGGACAATGGCGATGGCACCTTCAGCTACACGCCAAATGCGGACTACAACGGAACTGACAGCTTCACCTACACGGTCAGTGACGGCAATGGCGGCACGGATACGGCGACGGTGAACCTGACGGTCACCCCAGACAACGACATGCCGGTAGCGGTCGATGACACAGTGACGTTAAATGAAGACGCTGTGATTACGGGGCAAATGGATGCGACGGATGTGGATCTACCGCTAGGTGAGAACCTAACATTCAGCACGACTGCCGATGTGGAAGGTTTGACTTTTAATAGTGATGGTTCTTATACCTTTGATGCATCTAGTTATGACGATTTAGATCAGGGTGAAACACAACAGATTATTATTCCTGTGACGGTTACAGACGATCAAGGGGCAACAGCTGATGCAACATTGACCATTAACGTGGAAGGTTTGAACAATGATCTGACCTATGTTTCTGAAGCGGCCAGCTACCATAATGTTGTTGGCTATTTTGAAGTCGATGAAAATGGTCTCCCGGTCGGAGAGGGAACAGTTGTTATTGATAACCAAAATGGCATGACAGGCGGTACTCACTTGGCCGATTTGGACCCAAGTAAAGAGTACGGTTTCTTTATCATTTCGAATGCGGCGAATGACGTTAGCGGAAATAGCACGATTACATTTGATGTATCGGGCGATACCCCTGTATTGCTAATTGATGGTGCTGAAGCGACACAACCTGTTTACTATGATACGCCGTCTTTTAATCCAGATGGAAAAGATCATTTCATCTTGGAAAATGATGGACAGGGCGGAACGACCATATCAATTGAAGATTTGAATTTAGGGGATGCAGACTTTAATGATATTGTTATGCACACAAATTTTGAACTTCAAAATAAAATTGATGTGACAGCGGATTTAGCGGCTTCGAGTGATACAGGTGACAGTTCTACCGACGATTTGACGAAGGATAATACGCCTTTGATTACAGGGATGACCGAATCAGGAGCCTCTGTAGTGATTACAGATTCGTCCGATAATGTTGTCGGTCAGGGTGTGGCAGACCAATATGGAAATTATTCTATAACGACCACTGCGCTACCGGATGGCGAGCAGACGTTAACCGTGACGGCAACCGATGTGAATGGAAATGAAGCCGTAACGACTCAAACCGTCACAATCGATACAGTCGCCGAAGCCGGTGTGGTGACGGTGAACAGCATTACCGACGATGATGTGGTGAATGCAACCGAAAGTGGTCAGATCATCACCGTTTCGGGTACGGCAACGGGTGGTGACATCAGTTCGGGTGACCTGGTCGTCATGACGATTAATGGAACCGATTATTCAACCAGTGTCGATGGCGACGGAAATTGGCATGTCGATGTGAGTGGTGCTGATTTGGCCAGCGATACGGCTTTTGACGTTAATGTGGTATCGAACGATGCGGCCGGTAACAGCGTGACGACCACTGGAAATTCAACGCATACCGTTGATACCCAGGCCTGGGCACATATCGATGTATTGACCATTTCGCCCGACAATGTGATCAGTTCGTCGGAGCTTTCACAGAATATTCCAGTAATCGGTTATGTTAAATGGGATGCGAAGCCTGGTGATCCAATCAAATTGTATTTGGATGGAGAAATGATTGCCGAAGGTACGGTTTCCAGTGACACAAATGACCAAGGTTTCTATACCTTTAGCATTGATGTTCCAGGTTCTGTCCTGGCTCAAACCGATCAAATCATACCGGAGTTGACAGCTGTCGTCACTGCGACAGATTCAGCCGGTAATTCTTTCACAGCCAGTACCACGGAAGTATATGGTGTTGATACCGAAGCAACGCCGGGTACGGTCACCATTGATAGTGTGACCGGCGACAACGCAGTGGACACGGATGAAAGTACTCAAATGGTCCCTATTTCAGGAACCGCCAATGGTGGAGACATCCAAGCCGGTGATGAAGTGACCGTTACCGTCAATGATCAGGAATATTCCACAACGGTCGGCAGCGATGGGCGTTGGAGTATTGATGTCAGCGGAAGCGATTTGGTCGCTGATGCGGACTTGACGATCACTGCAAATGTGCTTTCTTCGGATGCATATGGTAACCAAGTGGAGAGTGAAGGCAGTCGAACGTACGATCTAATCGAAAACACCGCTCCGGATGCACAGGATGACGGTACGATTTCATCTTCTTTGTTCTTTGGTCTACAGGGTGAATACTTTGGTACCAATACGCAGTTGTCCAATATTTCTCAGTTTAGAGAGTTGGTTGAGAACAACACGCCGGATGCGACCTTTAAAGCCCAAAATATTGATTACCAATATGGTTCGGGCGACGTTGGGCGTGGCACCAACCTGCAAACTTTCCTGGGAAGTGATGCTGATACCTTGAGCAACGATCCGGGTAATACGTCAGATGCGGGTATCCATTTGTATGGATCGATTTATCTTGAAGCTGGCACCTACAACTTTAAAGTCAATGCCGACGATGGTTATCAGATCATGATTGACGGTAATGCGGTGGCTGAAGTCGACTATAACCAGTCTTCGACAACTCAAACGCACGCCGCCTTCACCATCACGGAAAGCGGTTACCACTCCATTGATATGATTTGGTGGGATCAAGGCGGCAGCTATGTCTTCCAGCCTGAGTTAAGCTCGGATGGTGGTCATACCTATTCGACGTTGGATCCGTCCAGTCTACTGTCTTCAGAAAATGCGTCAGATGGACTGATCGTCGCGGAAGATAATACTTGGAGGTTGCGCCAGAGCAATTGTTGGCGAATGATACGGACGCCGATGGCGATATCTTGTCCATTACGGATGTCAGTAATGCCCAAAACGGCCAAGTGGTGTTAAACGGAGATGGTTCCGTGACCTTTACACCGGCACCGGACTTCTTTGGAACAGCATCGTTTGATTACACCATCAGTGATGGAAATGGCGGGACGGATACCGCGACAGTAACCGTCAATGTCTTGCCGGTTAATGATGTGCCGGTGGCCCATGATGAAACGGTTGAGATGGACTTTGAAGCTGCTTCATCGAACCCCGGTTCTGGAGACGGAAGTACGACAACACCGATTACGACAAATGTCGTGATTGCGCTGGATATCTCCGGCAGTATGGACAGCGATAACCGTCTTGAATTGGCGAAAGATGCGCTGGAAAACATGATCAATGCCTATGATGGCCAAGGCAGTGTTAATGTAAAACTGGTGACCTTCAATTCGTCTGGCGAAGTGCAGACCAATACTCAAAGTGAAGTTTGGATGACCGCGGAAGAAGCGATCAATGTCATTGAAAGCTTGGATGCGAATGGTTACACCAATTACGAAGACGCGGTGTACGAGACGTATCATAATTATTCCGAACCGCAAGCGGATCAAACAGTCGCCTACTTTATCTCCGATGGCGAACCGACAACTGAACGGTCCGGCGATGGCGATTACGATTACTTGAGCTCGTGGGCGCAAGATGGTTGGAATGCTTTCGTCGGCCAGTATGTGGACAGCTTGAATGTCGTGGCCTTAGGTGATGGTATTTCGGACTTGTCTTACCTGGAAACCTTAGCCGGTGCCGGCAACGATGTTTCAGAGGTCATTGAAGTGCGAAACGCATCCGAACTGGATGAGGCATTAACCCCTGCCGGAACAACTTTGTCCGTGACCGGTGACCTGACGGATAATGTCACGGATCAGGAAGGCGATGTGTCCTTTACGTCCATCAGTGTTGGGGGTGTGGCTTACACCGCATCCGACTTTGCGAATGGCCAGACCATTGCATTGGATGGCGATGGCCAATTAAGTGTCGATTTTGCAAACGGAACCTATACCTACTCTGCTTCGGCTTCCGAATTTGATTCGGATGTGGTCAAAACCTTTACGGTCAATGCGCAGGATGAAGATGGCGCGACGGTCAGCTTTAATGTCAACATTGACGTCAATGTTGACGATCAGGCTTCCGCGCCGAACGTGTCATTGAACATCGGTGATGTGGTTGAAGTTCAGGAGCCGGTTTCAAATCAGGATGTCTGGCAAGGGTTTGATAGCAAATCGGATGTCATTACCAATCCGACCTATTCGACCGAGAACTATAACCATTGGAAAGATTTCTCGGATGCCAATGATCAAATCGACATCGGGAATAATCAAACCAATGGATTAAAACAGAGGGTGGGATGATGCCGTTTACATCGGCAACGATGACAAGGGTGGAATCAACACTGGTGACGGTGATGATCGTGTCCTGATTGGTGACGATGCCAACGCGACCATTGAATTGGAAGGCGGGAACGATCAGCTGGATATCCGCGGGGAGGCCGATTACATCAATGCCGGCAGCGGCAACGATCAAGTCCACATTGGAGACGATGCCACGGGTACGATTGAACTTGGTGCGGGCGATGATGAACTGAATATCGGCGATGATTCCGACTACATCAATGCCGGAGAGGGCAATGACCGAGTCTACATCGGTGATGAAGTTAAAGGTACCATCGATATGGGCAGCGGGAACGATTACCTGTTTGTCGGTGGTCGACTGAATGGTTATATCTACGGTCAATCCGGTACCGATTCCTTGGTTCTGGACCATTATTCCTTGGCCGACTATCAAAATAATGTCGACGGTTTACGCTGGAAAGTGAACGGTTTTGAAAACATTCTGTTTGGAGATGGAGAGGTCATCGGTGACAGCAGTGCTTTCGCTTCCGGAGAAGCGACTTCATACCACTATGCATTGGACGTCTCGGCGAGTCTGACCGATCAGGACGGTTCCGAAACTTTATCGGATGTCACCATTAACGGTTTGCCTGCGGACAATTCCGTCAGCTTGCAAGGCACGGGTGTGTTCGACAATGGCGACGGAACCTATCGTATTGAATTGCAGGAAGACGGTTCCATTGCCGATGACGTCACTATGGTGTCTTCGCGTGAGTTGACCGAACCGGAATTGTCGGATGTGCATGCCGCGGTCACCGCGACGGAAACCGTCGGTGGCGATACGGCGACCACTGAAGTCAATGAAGACGAGGTACACTTCCTGTATGGTGACGATAATGAAGCCGAGCACTTTGTCATCAATGACGAGGCTCAAAGCGTCGAAATCGAAAACTTCGATATCGAACACGATACCTTGGACTTGAGCGAAGTCATTGACGATACACCGGTGGATGCCGACGACCTAAGCAATTATCTGAATATGATTGATAATGGCGACGGCACCACGACAGTCAATATCGATTCTGATGGTGACGGAGACTCTAGTACCGGTGAGCAGACACAGGTAGTGCTGGATACTTATGTCGACACGAACACCGACTTGAACATTCAAATTGACGATCAGAACATCGATTATCAAATGAGTGATATAAGGCACCGTCAGGTGCCTTTTTTATTCGAGTGTCAGGAACTAGGTTGTCAGCAAAAACTTAATTCGTTGTTTCATTTTTTTGATAATATGATTTTTCATAAAACTGCGTAGGTTCGTTTGTTATGTCTCAGACCCGGTCTGTCAAAAATCCGATTTACATTCAGGATGATTTATCGGACATCAAGTTGCTTTGTGAAGAAGGTTCCTTATCGGTATTCACCGCCAAGCAAACTTCTGAAAGTGGAGACAGCAAACAAACCGTGCGGGTGTTGACGGACATTCACAACCACTATGCACTGAAGCGCGAAAAAGACCTGCTGCATTATCTCAACAAATTTTCCGACGATTTTCCCAAGTTCAACGAAATCCGAAAGGAAGGCTTCAGTTACCTGAAGTTTTTCGATTTCGTCGGTAAAAAAAGCTTAAAAGACGTTGTTAAGAAAAAAGGCGTTTTTTTGTCACCGGAAGAAGCCAAAAAACTTCTGGAACACATGGTTTCCGCACTTGATAAGGTGCACGGCGTCGGGTTTGTGCACACGCGCATCCGCCCGGAAACATCATCGCCGGAAAAGACCATTATTATCTGGTCGACTGGGGCGGCGCGATTCCCGCCTTGTCATCGTTTGAAACCGAAGTCCTGCTCGGCGACCAAAATATTGCCCGCCGGAGCGTTTAAACGGTGAATACGATGCCGCCGGCGACATTTATCTTTTGGGGTGTGTTCTGTATTTTGCCTTGACCGGCAAACACATTTATCGCCTGAATAAGGTGGAGCATTACTTCGACCAATTGTATGCCCATGCGTTCCATACGCCGCGTAAGCTGAATGTGTTGCCGGTGTTTTGGCGGACAATTGATTGTCTGGATGACGCAAAAATCGCCCAAAGATCGGCCAGGCCTGGTCGATTTACAACAATGGTTGAAAGATGAAAGTGTGCCGAAAGAAATCCGTCAACAAAAACCGGAAACCGTTAAAGGCTTTCCGGAAGACAGTTTGGCGGTTCTGGCCGACTCGCATTATCTGTACGCGTTGTTCAAAAAGGCCACATTGCACGATGCTTCCGGCGACGTTGAATCGGCCTTTAACCTCTATGAAACCTGCGCTTTCCGAGGCTATACCCGAGCCGAAAACAACCTCGGGCTGATGTATGAAAAAGGTAAGGTTGTGCGTCAGTCTTACATCAAAGCGATGAATATGTTTTATCAGGCTTATGAAAAGGGTAACCCTTATGGCGCTTACAATCTGGGCTATATTTTTGAAAAAGGCTGGGGCGTCGACGTTAATTTAGCCAAAGCGTATCAGCTTTATAAATACGCCGCCATGCGCGGTCATCTTGCGGCGCAGAACCGGTTGGGAGAATGTTACCTGGACGGCAAAGGGGTGGATGTCGACGTGGTTCAGGCCCGTTTCTGGTTCGGTATGGCGGCACACTACGGCAATGAGATGGCCTCTCAAAATATCCGTCGGTTGCTGACCGAAACCCGCCGCGCGGTCTGACATCAAAGGCCTGTGTCGGATGTTGCTTTCGGCTTGTCGCCGGTTTTGAATAAAGCGCTGTTCTCTTTTAAATCCGCCGTCAGACGTTTCAACCATTTATTCAAGACCGGCATTTCGTGATGGGTGATTTCCAATACATCCGCCAAACGGTAAGACGATAATGGATAACCGGCACTCATACAGGCCGCTTTAATCAAAAATAAGCGCTCTTCCTGGCGAAATTCCGAGTTGGGAATGAAGTAGGTGCATTTTGCCAATAAAGTCGCCTTGAGGATGGGTTCCCAGTAGCTGGACGGGACTTTTTTGCGTTGCAGTAATTCTTTATCCGGTTCATTGGTTTGCAGAGCCATCAAGAGTTCGCCCAATGAATAGGTGCCCATGAAGTCCAGCGCAATGTCGCGGGCATGGGGCGGCAACTCATGAAGCAAGGCTTGCTCGAATTCGTTTTCGATTAAAGGCATGGAAAAAGTCTTGTATAATGCAAAAAGTTCAAATCAATAAGTTTATTTTACCAATTCACAACTCGGTAGGATAACTTTAAACAATAACGTCAAATCAAGCCGAATAGACTGAAAACCAACCTACTGAAGACAGGTCATTATGAGCCAGCACCCTCTTGCACAATACTTAGATGCCGTGCCCGATTTTCCGAAGCAGGGTATCTTGTTTCAAGATATTTCACCGTTGTTGAAAACCCATTTCAAGGAAACCATCGACGCCATGTCCGGCCTTTTTACCGAAGCGGAATGGGCCGAAGTGGATTATCTGGTCGGCATCGAATCCCGCGGGTTTATTTTCGCCTCCGCGCTGGCCTATAAGCACGATAAAGGTTTTATCAAAGTGCGCAAGCCGGGCAAATTGCCGAATGTGCATTCTTCAATGGAGTACGGCTTGGAATACGGCTCCGATAAGCTGGAAATGCAAAAAGGCGATGGCAAAAAAGTGTTTTTATTCGATGACCTGGTCGCGACCGGCGGCTCTTTGCAAGCCACGATGAAACTGTGTGAAAAAGTCGGCTATGAAGTGATCGGTATCGGTTGTCTGGTGGACTTGAAGGCCCTGAACAGCTTCGAATACAACGGTATGAAAGCCCGTTCATTGATTCAGTTTGACGACTGACGTTTCTCTATTTCAAGCCATTCTAAATATGAAAAAACGCCCCAGGTCTGGGCGTTTTTTGTATGGGACGAAAAGACGTGAAAAGCCGCGACGTGAAAAGCCGCGACGTGAAAAACCGCTATGGGTGGGCGCGTTAGAGTTCGGATTTGGCGCGCGTAATCGCCGCCTTAACCTGTTCCGGTGCCGTGCCGCCCAAATGGTTTCGAGCCGACACCGACCCTTCCAACGTCAAGACCTCAAAGACATCATCCGTGATGCTGTCGTGGAAGCTTTGCAAGGTTTCCAGCGACATTTCCGATAAATCCTGCCCGGTTTCAAACCATGCGCCACGGTCAGCCCGACCACTTCGTGCGCATCGCGGAACGGCAACCCTTTATTGACCAGATAATCCGCCAAATCGGTGGCGGTTGAGAAGCCGCGTTTGGCCGCCTTATAGGTCACGTCACGATTGACGATAATGGCCGGCACCATGTCGGCAAACGCTCGCAAGCTGCCGCGTACGGTATCGACGGTGTCGAACAAGGGTTCCTTGTCTTCCTGATTGTCCTTGTTGTACGCCAGCGGTTGGGATTTCATCAGCGTCAGCAGGCTGATCAGGTGGCCGTAAACGCGACCGGTTTTGCCACGCACCAGCTCCGGTACATCCGGGTTCTTCTTTTGCGGCATGATGGACGAACCGGTACAGAAACGGTCCGGCAAATCGATGAAATTGAATTGCGCAGACGACCACAGCACTAGTTCTTCCGAAAAGCGCGATAAATGCATGAGGAAGGTGGCGGCAAAAGCCGTGAACTCGATGGCGAAATCGCGGTCGGAGACACCGTCCAAGGAATTTTGCGAAATCCGTTCGAAGCCCAGCAATTCGGCGGTCATCTCGCGGTCAATCGGGTAGGTGGTGCCGGCCAGTGCCGCGGAACCCAACGGCATGGTGTTGACGCGCTTGCGGCAGTCTTCCAAACGTTCGACGTCGCGCTTGATCATTCAAACCAAGCCATCATATGGTGGCCGAAAGTGACCGGCTGGGCGGTTTGCAAGTGGGTAAAGCCCGGCATAATGGTGTCGGCTTCTTTTCCGCCAGAGACAGGATGCCGTGTTGTAAACGCGTCATTTCCGGCAGAATGGCATCAATCTCGTCTCGGATATAAAGGCGGATGTCGGTGGCGACCTGGTCGTTGCGGGAACGGCCGGTGTGCAATTTCTTACCGGTGATGCCGATCAGGTCGGTCAAACGCGCTTCGATATTCATGTGAATGTCTTCTTGCTTGATCGACCACTCCATTTTGCCGCTTTCGATGTCGGCCTGAACCTGTCCGAGTCCCTGGATAATGTCTTCCCGCTCCTGTTCGGTCAGCAGGCCGACTTTGCATAACATGGTGGCATGAGCAATCGACCCTTGGATGTCCTGACGGTACATGCGTTTGTCGAATTGAATCGAGGCGGTGAACTCTTCGACAAAAGCGTCGGTGGCTTCACTGAAACGGGCACTGGACAGTTTTTCTTGGTTGTGTTGATTGCTCATAGTCTTTTCTTTGCGATATGCGTTTTAAAGGTTCAAATCTCTGAATGTATTTGGCGCCTATTATAAAGATTTCTGAGCGCACTTGCGGCACTCAATTTGCCTCACGACGGTCGCTGCCTCTCGTGGTGTGGAGGCGCCCACCGATTTTGCGCGTTTTCGGTGGCTTGGCGGGCGGTATCAGAAGGGTCGAATAGGTCGCTAAAGCGGCTATTGTCCGGGCATGACGTCCAGGCGTAACGGGTTACCCATCTTTTCATAGGCCTGATTCAAATGTTTATGAATCAAGGTGGTGTAGAGTTCGATATTGGCAATGCGACGATGTTCGCGGCTACTTTTTGCCCCTGACCGTCAATGAAAATCACCGTCGGCGTCAGGTCGGCCTTGTAGCGACGTGCCAGTTCATCTTTGCGAATCGGTTGGCCGTTCACGTCGGGGATCGGTTGGTGTTCGTCGATGCTCAAATAGCGCATGAACACCACTTTGCCGTCATAATCACCGCCCAAGGCCATGGGGTCGAGCACTTCTTCGCGCAGAATGTGGCAGAATTCACACCATTCGGCCCCGACGGTCAGCATAATCGGCAGATTGCGTTCCCGTGCCTCAGTCGCCAGTTCTTGTAAATTGGTCAGTTCTTTCAGCTTCGAATTCGCGGCGTAACCGGAGGCATTGGCCGCTTTATCGCAGCCGGCCAGAAACAGAATGGCCGTCAGCGCTGTGGCCAGTAATTTCAAATTCAAATTGCTTCTCCTTCCTCGCCAAAGCCAGGCATTTACTCAGACCTCCATTTTATCGAAAAACGGCCGTCATTTTGAGTAAAATGGGGAACAATCATGCACAAACACCGACTGTTTTCAGGGAAATTAATCGATTGAAAACGTTGTGCGACCATTCATATTCAATTTTCGGAAGGATCCATGAAGAAAACCCTCAGAATCGCAACGCGAAAAAGCCCGCTGGCCATGTGGCAGGCCGAATTTGTCAAAGCCGAACTCGAAAAGCGCATCCCGGATTGACCGTGGAATTGCTGCCGATGTCGACTAAAGGCGACAAGATTCTCGACGTGCCGCTGGCGAAAATCGGCGGAAAAGGGCTGTTCACCAAGGAGCTGGAAGATCGCATGATTGCAGGGGAAGCCGATATCGCCGTGCATTCGATGAAAGACGTGCCGATGGAATTGCCGGAAGGGTTTGCGCTGGGCGCCATTCTGGAGCGTCACGAACCGACCGATGCCTTTGTGTCCAATCATTATGAATGTTTTGACGATTTACCGCAGGGCGCGGTTTTGGGGACGTCCAGTCTGCGCCGCAAAGCGCAGTTGATGGCCGCTCGTCCGGATTTGGTGGTCAAGGATTTGCGCGGCAATGTCGGCACGCGTCTGGGCAAGTTGGATGCCGGTGAATACGATGCCATCGTTTTGGCCACTTCCGGTTTGAAGCGTTTGGAGCTGGATGAGCGAATTCGTCACGAATTGGCGCCGGAAACCTGTTTGCCGGCCGTGTCGCAAGGCACCTTGGGCATTGAATATTTGAAAAGAGGACGATGTTTGGCCTTGATTCAAGTTGCTGAACCATCGCGACACCGAAATTCGCACTCGTGCGGAACGGGCCATGAACCACCGTTTGGAAGGTGGGTGTCAGGTGCCGATCGGTGTGTACGCCGAGTTGAAAGGCGACGAGATTTATTTGCGCGGCCTGGTCGGTGCGTTGGACGGTTCCGAAATCATCCGTGCCGAAGCCACCGGGCCGCAAACCGATCCGGAAACCTTGGGTGTCGGCGTGGCGGAAGATTTGCTGGCACAAGGCGCCGGCGCATCTTGCAAGAAGTGTATGGCCAAGCCTGATGCGTTGACGCTGCTCAACACCCGGCCTCAGCACCAAGCGGCGCATTTGACGCGTTTGGCGGAACATGCCGGGGTTGAGGTGCTGGCGTGCCCGACCATCGAAATCGAACCGCAAGCTCTTCCTGAGTCCGCGGCCACCTGTTTTAAGCGGTTTGATAAAATCGTATTTGTCAGCCGCAATGCGGTGTCGGTGTTGCAGCAATTGTTTCAAACGAAAGGCTTGGCGTCGCCGCCGTTTGGCGAATCGGCGCAGTGTTTCGCCATCGGTCAGGCCACGCAACAGGCGTTGCAGGCACAAGGTTGGCCGTTAGCCTCTCTGGACATCAAGCGGTTTGTCAGCGAGGACTTGCTGGCCACCGAAGCGTTACAGGATTTGCAGGGGCAACGTTGCCTTATCGTGAAAGGCGAAGGCGGCGTCCGACATTGAAGGCCGGTTTGGAGAAGGCCGGAGCGGATGTTGAAGAATGGTTGATTTATCGTCGTCGCCCGGCCGCATTTTGTGCCCAGGCCTGGTCGAAATTTCAATCGGTCGCGCATCCGGTCGTGCTGGCCAGCAGTTTGCAGGCCTGGTCGAATTTAGTGGCGATGGTCACGGAAACCGAGACCGATTCCCGGGAAACGCATCCGAAAAACGCCCAGGCCTGGTTGTTTTTACAAGATATTATTGTGTTCAGTGAGCGTATTGAAAGTGCGATTCGTGAACAAGGTTGGCGGGGTCGAATTTTTGTGGTGCCCCAACAAAGTGATGACGGCGTACTGAGCGCGCTGAAACAGATCTCAATGCAGAGTTAATGCGGCAAAGCCGTAAAAGGATACGATATGGTAACGTCTGAACGAACCGATTACCCCAAAAGCCGATCAGCGCGTGATTGACGGGGAAGTGGTGAACGGTGGTCACGCCAAATCCGAACAGAAAAATCGCCAAACCTCGTCCGATGACGACAAGCCTTTGAAAGCCAAACGCGATTGGTCCGGCTGGTGGCCGCAAACCTTCATGCAGAAAATGGCGTTATTACTCGTGCTGTTGTTGGTTGCATCATCACCTATCTGGCGATGAAACCAATCAGCAGGATGGCAAGATTAAAAATCATCAATGCAAAGCGAAAGTCGGCAGTTGAAAACCGAAACCAAACCTCAAA
>LZQQ01000127.1_pt1 | contig 12734 bp, 16 predicted proteins | sample 768581 | NCBI WGS metagenome assembly LZQQ01 (sample SAMN05207185, study PRJNA324510) | oil field metagenome | isolation source: sample BH-FW-20 from oil reservoir | place: India: Bombay High | collected 2015-11-25 | reverse complement strand
TTCGGCGGTCCGCCAGGTCTGGATGTCCAGATGCCGCCGCGCCAGGGGCTTGTCGCTCAGCTGCTCGAGCGTTTCCAGGCGAGGCTCGGCCGCGTCGGACGGCCTTGCTGGCGTCTTTCGCCTCTTTGACCGGCGCGGTGGGCGTGCTGGCCGATTCGGCGGGCTGAGCGACCGCCAGCGGTGCGTTCGTGCCGGTCGCCTGGTCACAGGCGGACAGGCCGAGACAGGCTGCCAGCAGCAGGGCGATGGCGCCGCGCGGCCACAGGCTTGGCTTATTCATCTTGGCTTTCCTTCTGCTCGGGGCCTTGTTCCGGCAATACGTGGGCAACGCTCATTCGCGAGCGGGTGAAATAGTGGCGCGCCGCCTGCTGGATGTCCTGCGGCGTCACCGCCTCGAGTGCGGCGAGCTCGTCGTCCATCAGCCGCCAGGACAGGCCAACGGTTTCCAGCTGGCCGATGGTGGTGGCCTGCTGGGTGATCGAATCGCGCTCGTAGACCAGGCCGGCGATGACCTGCGCGCGCACCCGTTCTAGCTCATCGGGGCTCGGCGGCGTCTGCTGCAGGCGCTCGAGCTGGCGCCAGAGTCCGGCTTCGGCCGCCTCGAGATCGTGGCCCTTCTGCAGGTTGGGCGTGGCGCTGAGCACGAACAGGCTGTCGCCGCGGGTATAGGCGTCGTACCAGGCCGAGGCGCTGGTCACCAGCTCCTCGCCGCGCTCGAGGGTTTCGGCCAGGCGCGCACTGTAGCCGCCGTCGAGCAGGGCGGCGATCAGGCGCAGTGCATGCACCTGCCGCGGGTTTCCGCGGTGGACAGGCTGGGCACGTTGAAGGCCATCAGCAGGCTCGGCAGCTGCGTGCGCAGATGCAGCGTCAGGCGCCGCTCGCCGGGCTCGTCAAGCTCCAGCGGAGCCTTGGCGGTGGGAATCTCGCGGCGGGCCACCGGGCCGAAATGGCGCTCGGCCAGGGTCCTGACCTCCTCAGCGGTCACATCGCCAACCACCACGAGGGTGGCGTTGTTCGGTGCGTACCATTTCTCGTACCAGGTGCGCAGGTCGTCGACGGTCATGCGCTGCAGGTCGCTCATCCAGCCGATCGTCGGGTTGCGGTAGTCACTGGACGGGTAGGCGATCGTCTTGAAGCGCTCGAAGGCCAGCGCGCTGGGTTTGTCATCGGTGCGCAGGCGCCGTTCTTCCTTGATCACTTCGATCTCGCGCTCGAACTCCTCCGGTGGCAGGCGCAGGCTGGCCAGACGGTCGGCCTCCAGCTCGAAGGCGACCGGCAGGCGGTCGCGGGCCAGCACCTGGTAGTAGGCGGTGTAGTCGTTGCTGGTAAAGGCGTTTTCCTCGGCACCCAGCTCGCGCAGGATGCGCGACGCCTCGCCCGGGCCCAGCTTGGCGCTGCCCTTGAACATCATGTGCTCGACCACGTGGGACAGGCCGGTCAGCCCGGCGCTCTCGTAACTCGAGCCGACCTTGTACCAGAGCTGGGAGACGACGACCGGTGCGCGGTGGTCTTCGCGCACGATGACCTTCAGACCGTTGTCGAGGAAGAATTCGTGAGTGGGCTGGCTGTCCGCGGCCGAAGCCAGCGGAAGATGCAGCGCGATGAGCAGCAGTGCCGCAGCGCGGCGGAATGTCGGGAACATGCAGAAGATTCCGGATTCGATGGCGTAGACCGTGTGCCGACGCCAGCACGCGGCCATGGTACTGAGCTGCGCCGACCAGGCAAAGCCGCTGGTCGAAGCGGCCTGCCGCGGCGGCCTGTCGCGGCTCGGGCGCCTTTGGCGCAGGCGCTCGGGTAGGTGCTAGGATAAGCCCCCGTCCGGCCGGCGGCGTGGCTGCCGGCGTAACGCCCCCTTGAGAATACCGTCTGCATGTTTGGTTCAAACGACGACAAGAAGACGCCGGCCGAGGCCGGCGAAAAGAAAGGGCTGTTCGGCTGGTTGCGCAAGAAGCCGCAGACGCCTGCCGCCGAGCCGCCGGCGACCGAACCGCCGGAAGAGAGCCAGCCACTGGCCGATGAGCCCGACCGCGAAGCCGAGCAAACGGAGCGCGAGCAACTGGCCGAGGCGCACGAAGCGCCGGTGCACGAGCCGCCCCTGAGCCGGTCGAGCCGCCCTCGGTGCAGCTCCCCGAGCCTGAGCCTGAGCCTGTACCGAGTGCCGAGCCCACGCAGCCGACCGCTGCAGCACCGGAACCCGCTGCGCCGACCCGACTGGGCTTCTTCGCCCGTTTGCGCCAGGGCCTGTCCAAGACCAGCGCCAGCATCGGCGAGGGCATGGCCAGTCTGTTCCTTGGCAAGAAGCGATCGATGACGACCTGCTCGAAGAGCTGGAAACACGCCTGCTGACCGCCGACGTCGGCGTCGAGGCGACTGGCGCGATCATGCAGAACCTGACCCGCCGGGTCTCGCGCAAGGAGCTGGCCGACAGCGGCGCGCTGTATCGAGCGCTGCAGGAAGAACTCGCCGGCTGCTGCGCCCGGTCGAGCAGCCGCTGGTCGTCGATGGCGCCAAGCAGCCCTACGTGATCCTCGTGGTCGGGGTGAACGGCGTCGGCAAGACCACCACCATCGGCAAGCTTGCCAAGAAGCTGCAGAACGAAGGCAAGAAGGTCATGCTCGCCGCCGGCGATACCTTCCGCGCCGCGGCAGTCGAGCAGCTGCAGGTCTGGGGCGAGCGCAACCGTATTCCGGTGATTGCCCAGCATACCGGCGCCGATTCCGCCTCGGTCATCTTCGATGCGGTGCAGGCGGCCAAGGCGCGCGGCATCGACGTGCTGATCGCCGATACCGCCGGTCGTCTGCATACCAAGGACAACCTCATGGAGGAGCTGAAGAAGGTGCGCCGGGTGATCGGCAAGCTGGACGAGACCGCGCCCCATGAAGTGCTGCTGGTGCTCGACGCCGGCACCGGGCAAAACGCGATCAACCAGACCCGCCAGTTCAACCAGGCGGTCGAGCTCAGTGGCATCGCCCTGACCAAGCTCGACGGCACGGCCAAGGGCGGCGTGATCTTCGCACTGGCCAAACAGTTCGGCACGCCGATCCGCTACATCGGCGTCGGTGAAGGGATCGACGACCTGCGCACTTTCGAGGCCGATGCCTTCGTCAAGGCTCTGTTCGGTCAGGACGAGCGATGATCCGCTTCGAACAGGTCGGCAAGCGCTATCCCAACGGCCACGTCGGGCTGCATGAGCTGTCGTTCCATGTGCAGCGGGGCGAGTTCCTTTTCGTGACCGGGCATTCCGGCGCGGGCAAGAGCACCTTGCTGCGTCTGTTGCTGGCCATGGAGCGCCCGACCAGCGGCAAGCTGCTGCTGGCCGGGCAGGATCTGTCGCGCATCACCACCGCGCAGATCCCCTTTCTGCGCCGGCAGATCGGCGTGGTGTTCCAGAATCATCAGTTGCTGTTCGACCGCACGGTGTTCGACAACGTCGCCCTGCCGCTGCAGATTCTCGGGCTGAACAAGCGCGAGATCGGCCAGCGGGTGATGACCGCGCTCGAGCGCGTCAGCCTCAAGGACAAGGCGCTGCAGTTTCCCGCCGACCTGTCCACCGGCCAGCAGCAGCGGGTCGGCATCGCCCGCGCGGTGGTGCACCAGCCGGCCCTGCTGCTGGCCGACGAGCCGACTGGCAACCTCGATCCGCGCCTGGCGGCCGAGATCATGGCGGTGTTCGAAGACATCAACAAACTGGGTACCACGGTATTGATCGCGAGCCACGACCTGGCGCTGATCGCCCGCATGCGCCACCGCATGCTGACCTTGCAGCGCGGACGCCTGATCGGCGACGGGGAGGCCGGCTGATGTCGGCGGCCCAGACCCCCGAGAGCAAGCCCGCCGAACGCGTCGGCGGCAGCGGCAAGGGGCCGCGCCCGCAGAGCGACGAACCGGAATTCAAGGCGCTGTTCCACGCCTGGCTGGAGAGCCACCGGGCGAGCCTGGTGGACAGCCTGATGCGCCTGGGCAAGCAGCCGATCGGCAGCTTCTTCACCTGCCTGGTGATGGCGGTGGCCCTGAGCCTGCCCATGGGCCTGGCGCTGCTGCTGGACAACGTCGAGCGGCTCGGCGGCTCCTGGCAGCGCGCGGCGCAGATCTCGCTGTTCCTGCAGCTGGACGTCGACGACCAGCGTGGGCAGGCGTTGCGCGACCGGATTTCGGAAATGCCGGAGGTCGCCGAGGCCAGCTGGATCAGCCGCGACCAGGCGCTGGAGGAATTCCAGCAGCTGTCGGGCCTGGGCGAGGCGCTGCGAGAGCTGCCGGAGAACCCGCTGCCCGGCGTGGTCCTGGTGACGCCGCACGAGGTCGACAAGGCCAAGCTCGAGACGCTGCGCCAGACGCTGGCCGAGCTGCCAGGCGTGCAGCAGGCGCAGCTGGACCTGCTGTGGGTGGAGCGGCTGAGCGCCATCCTCAGGCTCGGCGACCGCTTCGTCTTCGGCCTGACGCTGCTGCTGGTGGCCACGCTGCTGCTGGTGATCGGCAATACCATCCGCCTGCACATCGAGAACCGCCGTACCGAGATCGAGGTGGTCAAGCTGGTCGGCGGCACCGACGGCTACGTGCGCCGGCCGTTCCTCTACATGGGGGCGCTCTACGGCCTTGGCGCCGGCCTGCTGGCCTGGCTGCTGCTGGCCTTCGGGCTCGACTGGCTGAACGAGGCGGTGGTGCGCCTGGCCGGCCTCTACGGCAGCGATTTCGCCCTGGCCGGGGTGCCGGCCGACGATGGCTTCTCGCTGGTGCTGGGTGCGGTCCTGCTCGGTTACATCGGCGCCTGGCTGGCCGTCGCGCGCCATCTCAACGAGCTCGCTCCTCGCTGATAAGCTGCTGATGACAAAAGGATTTCAGTGTGTGTCAGGGAACTTTTCCACAGGCTTGCAGTCGGATCGGGCAATGTTAAACTTCAGCGGTTCACGAGTAGGAGGATCGCTATGACTACTTCTCTGCAACCTGTTCAGGCACTGGTCCCCGGGGCGAACCTGGAGGCCTACGTGCAGACGGTGAACAGCCTGCCGCTGTTGACCGTGGAGCAGGAGCGCGAGCTGGCCGAGCGCCTCTATTACCACCAGGATCTCGATGCGGCCCGGCAGATGGTGCTCGCGCACCTGCGTTTCGTCGTTCACATCGCCCGCAGCTATTCGGGCTACGGGCTGGCGCAGGCCGACCTGATCCAGGAAGGCAACGTCGGCCTGATGAAGGCGGTCAAGCGCTTCAACCCGGAAATGGGCGTGCGCCTGGTCTCCTTCGCGGTGCACTGGATCCGCGCGGAAATCCACGAGTTCATCCTGCGCAACTGGCGCATCGTCAAGGTCGCCACCACCAAGGCGCAGCGCAAGCTGTTCTTCAACCTGCGCAGCCAGAAGAAGCGGCTGGCCTGGTTGAACAACGAGGAGGTGAACGCGGTGGCCGACAGCCTCGGCGTCGAGCCGCACGAAGTGCGCGAGATGGAAAGCCGGCTGACCGGCCAGGACATGGCCTTCGACCCGGCCGCGGATGCCGACGACGACAGTGCCTACCAGTCCCCCGCGCACTATCTGGAAGACCACCGCTACGATCCGGCGCGCCAGCTGGAAGACGCCGACTGGAGCGACAGTTCGACCTCCAGCCTGCACGAGGCGCTGGAAGGGCTCGACGAGCGCAGCCGCGACATCCTGCAGCAGCGCTGGCTGTCGGAGGACAAGGCGACCCTGCATGACCTGGCGGCCAAGTACAACGTGTCGGCCGAGCGCATACGACAGCTCGAGAAGAACGCGTTGAACAAGCTCAAGGGGTCGTTGGCGGCCTGATCGCCATCTATCCGGGACAAGCAAGAAAGCCGCAACGGAAAGCCGTTGCGGTTTTTTCATTGGCTCGAGGTAAAAGCTCCTTTTGCCAATTCCCGGCCTTCGAGCGATCCTTCGCTCGAAGGTGCGCATGGCGCACCCCTATTGCTGCGCCTGCTTTCCACCAAGGGTGGGATCGACACCCCGTCCCCGTCAGGAGGGAAGTCCGGCCGCGCAGCGGGCGGACCCGGATGCCGGGGTGCGCTTTCTTTTGCTTACCTTTCTTTGCGTAAACAAAGAAAAGTAAGGCGCCGTGCAAGGCGCAATCTGTAGTCCGGGTCGAGGAAAGCGCGGCGAGCCCTCCGCTAACGGCGGGGCCGCCTTCTTGCCGATCCATGGCCAGGCGTCTGATGCATCACTGCCCGCTGGCCCGCCCCGACTGCAGCCGAGCCAGGTAGTGACTCCCCCCGAGCTGCTGCATCTGCCGGCGAATCCAGGCCGCGCGCTGTTGTACGTAGCTGCTGGGCCGCCCGGCGCTCCACTCTCGCGGGTTCGGCAGCACGGCCGCGAGCTGGCTGGCCTGGCGGGTGGAAAGGTAGGGCGCGCCCACGTCGAAATGATGCCGGGCCGCGGCCTCGGCGCCGAAGACGCCGGTGCCCCATTCGACGCTGTTAAGGTACACCTCGAGGATCCGTTGCTTCGGCCAGAACAGCTCGATCAGCCCGGTGAACCAGACCTCCAGCCCCTTGCGCAGCCAGCTGCGGTCGGACCAGAGGAACAGGTTCTTCGCCACCTGCTGGCTCAGCGTGCTGGCGCCGCGCAGCGAGCCGCCGCGCTCGTTGTGCGCGAAGGCGGCGCGGATGGCGGCGACGTCGAAGCCCCAGTGATCGGCGAACTTCTGGTCCTCGGCGGCGATCACCGCCATCTTCAGGGCGTCCGGCAGTTCCTTCCAGGGACGCCAGTCGCGCTGCAGGTCGATCGGCTCGCCGCCGATCCAGGATTCGATCTTGCGCTCGACCATCATCGCGGTGAAGGGCGGCGGCACCCAGCGCAGCGCCAGCACCAGCAGCGCCGAGCCGGCGGCGAGCAGGAACAGCAGCTTGAACAGGCGACGAATCAGGGAACGCAGCATCTCGGCTTGGTCGGACGGGGTCGAGGCGGCCATTATAGGGAGCCAACTCTCCGATACGACCAGGGGTTTCCATGTTTCGTGCCTTTCTGCTGCTCTCGGCCTTCTTCGGTTTGACCGGTGTCGCCCTCGGCGCCTTCGCCGCCCACGGGCTGAGGGCGCGCCTGAGTGCCGAGTACCTGGCGGTGTTCCAGACCGGCGTGCTCTACCAGTTGGTGCACACGCTGGCCCTGTTCGGCGTCGCGCTGCTCGCCCTGCACCTGCCGGGCCGCCTGGTGGCCGCCGCCGGGAGCCTGTTCGCGCTGGGCATCCTGCTGTTCTCCGGCAGCCTCTACGTGCTGACCCTGACCGGCCTTGGCAAGCTCGGCATGATCACGCCGCTCGGCGGCGTCTGCTTCATGGCCGGCTGGCTATGCCTCATGCTGCTGGCCTTGCGGCTCGGCTGAGACAGCTCGCCGCTTGGTCGCTGCCCGCGATCGGGCTAGAATGCCGACCCCTCAAAAGAGGCGTGGTTTCGTATGCAAATCCAGCTCAACGGTGAACCTTTCGAAGTGCCCGGCGGGTCGACCGTGGCTGACCTGCTGCAGCGCCTCGAACTGACCGGCCGCCGCGTCGCGGTGGAACTGAACCTCGACATCGTGCCCCGCAGCCAGCATGCCGACACGGCGCTGCGCGAGGGCGACAAGGTCGAGGTCGTGCACGCGATCGGCGGCGGCTAGCCCGGTCGCCCGGCGCCCTGCACGCCGATCCCGTCCCGTACTGATCCACGAGGTAGCACCCATGAGCCCAGCTCCGAGCGACAAGCCCTTCACCCTGGCCGGCCGTACCTATCAGTCGCGGCTGCTGGTCGGCACCGGCAAGTACAAGGACCTCGACGAGACGCGCGACGCCATCGAGGCCTCCGGCGCGGAGATCGTCACCGTGGCGGTCCGGCGTACCAACATCGGGCAGAACCCGGGCGAGCCGAACCTGCTCGACGTGATCTCGCCGGAGCGCTACACCATCCTGCCCAACACCGCCGGTTGCTACGACGCCGCCGAAGCGGTGCGCACCTGCCGCCTGGCCCGCGAGCTGCTGGACGGCCACAAGCTGGTCAAGCTCGAGGTGCTGGCCGACCAGAAGACCCTGTTCCCCAACGTGATCGAGACCCTCAAGGCCGCCGAGACGCTGGTCAGGGACGGCTTCGACGTCATGGTCTACACCAGCGACGACCCCATCATCGCCCGCCAGCTGGCGGAGATGGGCTGCATTGCGGTGATGCCGCTGGCCGGCCTGATCGGCACCGGCTGGGAATCTGCAACCCGTACAACCTGCGCATCATCCTCGAGGAAGCGACCGTGCCGGTGCTGGTCGATGCCGGCGTCGGCACCGCCTCGGACGCCACCATCGCCATGGAACTGGGCTGCGAGGCGGTGCTGATGAACAGCGCCATCGCCCATGCGCAGAATCCGGTGCTGATGGCTCGCGCCATGAAGCACGCGATCGAGGCCGGGCGTCTGGCCTACCTCGCCGGTCGCATGCCGAAGAAGCTGTATGCCAGCGCCTCCTCGCCGATGGACGGGCTGGTCCGCTGAACCCGGCGCCCGCCGGCGCTCTCCCCATACTGCAGTCAGGACAACATGAGTCAGAACCCCGAGAGCGCCGATCGCGCCGCCCCGCGCCTGCGTACCATCAAGAGTTTCGTGATGCGCGCCGGGCGCATGACCGAAGGGCAGCAGCGCGGGCTCGAGCAGGGCTGGCCGCGCTTCGGCCTGGAGCTGGGCGACGGCCTGCGCGATTTCGACCAGGTATTCGGCCGCCAGGCGTCGCGCACCTTCGAGATCGGTTTCGGCATGGGCCATTCCCTGCTGGAGATGGCGGCGGCCGCGCCGGAACAGGACTTCATCGGCGTCGAGGTGCACAGGCCCGGCGTCGGCGCGCTGTTGTCCGGACTGCTGTCACAGAATCTGCACAACGTCCGCGTCTATAGTTGCGACGCGCTCGAGGTCCTGCGCGATTGCGTGGCGGACGCGAGCCTCGATCGGGTGCTGCTGTTCTTCCCCGATCCCTGGCACAAGAGCCGTCACCACAAGCGACGCATCGTCCAGCCGGCCTTCGCCGAGCTGGTCCGGCAGAAGCTGCGGATCGGCGGCGTGCTGCACATGGCGACCGATTGGGAGCCTTACGCGCAGCACATGCTGGACGTCATGAATGCAGTGCCCGGGTATCGCAACCTCGCCGGCGGGCAGGGCTTCGTGCCTCGCCCCGAAGAGCGCCCGATCACCAAGTTCGAGCGCCGCGGCGAACGCCTGGGTCATGGCGTCTGGGATCTGAAGTTCCAGCGCACCGACTGAGAAAAAGCCAGAAACAGAGCCACCACACAAGCGCGGACCGACCCGGTCCCAGGCGCCCGCACGCCTGCGGTGCCTTCAAGGAGAAATGGATGTACAGGACGATCGGTGTATTGCTGTTGGCAGCCGTGGCTGCGCAGGCTCAGGCCGGGGTGGACGAGGCCCAGGCGGCGCGTCTGGGAAGCGACCTGACGCCGCTGGGGGCGGAACGGGCGGGTAATGCGACGGGCACCATCCCGGCATGGAGCGGTGGCGTACAGCCGCCGCTCGGCTATCGGCCGGGCGTGCACCATCCCGACCCGTTCGCCAACGACCCCATGCTCTACCGCGTGGACCGGAACAGCCTGGCCCAGTATTCCGCCCTGCTGCCGGATGGCCTGAAGGCGCTGCTGGAGAAGCATCCCGACTACTACCTGAGGGTGTTCCCGACCCGCCGCAGCGCCGCCGCCCCGGAGCGCATCTACCAGGCGACCCGGCGCAACGCCACCGGCGCCGAGCTGATCGCCAACGGCAACGGCATCCGCGGCGCCTCCGCCGGCATTCCCTTTCCGATCCCGCAGAGCGGGCTGGAAGTGATCTGGAACCACATCCTCACTACCGGGCGAGCAGACGCACATCGTCAACAGCCAGGCGGTGGTCATCGGCGGCAAGCCGACGTACATCACCCGTGATCGCCATATCTTCTACGTTTACAACCGCGAGGGCGTGACCCAGGAGGACCTGAACAACACCCTGCTGTACTACAAGTACAGGGTCACCGCGCCGTCCAGGCTGTCCGGCACCGCGCTGGTGGTGGAGGACACCCTCGACCAGGTGCTCTCGACCCGCAAGGCCTGGCGCTACAGCCCGGACGACCGGCGCGTGCGGCGCATGCCGTCGCTGGCCTACGAGTCGCTGCAGCCGGACACCAGCGGCCTGGCCACCGCGGACGTGGTCGACGTCTACAACGGCGCCCCGGACCGCTACGAATGGAACCTGCTGGGCAAGCGCGAGATGCTGGTGCCTTACAACAGTTATGCGGTGCACCAGAAGGGCATCCCTTACGAGACCATCGTCCGGCCGCAGACGCTCAACCCCGAGCTGCTGCGCTACGAGCTGCACCGCGTCTGGGTCGTCGACGCGGACCTGCGGGTCAGCTTCAACCACCCGTACCACAAGCGCCGCTTCTACATCGACGAGGACAGCTGGCAGATCCTCGCGGTCGATCTCTACAACGGCAGGGGCGAACTGGTGGGGCTGCAGGAAAGCCATCCGATCAGCTACTACGAGGTGCCGATGTTCAACAGCACCCTGGAGACGCTGTACGACTTCAAGGGCGGCAACTACTTCGTCGACGGGCTGGACAACAACGAGCCGATGTACGATTTCGACGTCCGGCTGACGCCGCGCGACTTCACCCCGCAGGCCCTGCGCCGGGGAACTGAGTCGTTCGCCAGGCCGGCGGGTTCGGGGAATGGTGGGCTGAAGCCCACCCTACGGGTTGTAATCCGCCCACCACCCTTGGCCCAATGCAAAACGGCGCCGTCAGCGCCGGTCGGCCATCACCCCGATCACGAAGAAGATCAGCAGCAGCACCGGCGCCAGGGTGTAGTTGGTGAAGTAGGCCAGGCCGTGCGCCAGCCAGGGCGTGAGGAAGACGATCGCCAGGCCGTAGCCGATGGCGCAGACGAGCACGAAGATCAGCGTGCGGAAGAAGAAGTTCAGCCCGGCGATGCTGCGCTGCACCCAGGCGTTGAGGGCGGGCCCGAACAATACGAACAGGGTGGCCATGATCGCCAGGGAGATGTCGTACAGGTGGCCGCGGCTCCAGCGCGACAGGGTGGCGATCAGGTCCATCAGCAGGTCCATCGGGGACTCCTCATCCTCAAGGCAGGAACAGTTGCAGCAGGTCGTTCAGGAACAGCTGGCCGCGCGGCGTGGCCACCAGTCGCTGCGGGTCGTCCGCCAGCAGCCCGCGCGCCTCGGCCTGGCGGCGTCCATCACATAGCGCCTCCAGCGGCAGGCCGGTGCGTTCTTCGAACAGCCTGGCGGGCACGCCGTCGGTGAGGCGCAGGGCGTTCATCAGGAACTCGAACGGCAGCTCCGCCGGTTCGAGGCGCTTCTCGCCGGCGAGCACGGGCCTGCCCGGCGCCAGGTAGTCCTTCGGCAGCCGGGTTTTCCAGGTGCGCCAGATGCTGCCGTCGGCGCGGGTGTGCTTGCCGTGGGCGCCGGCGCCGAGGCCGAGGAAGTCACCGAAGCTCCAGTAGTTCAGGTTGTGCCGTGCACGCCGGCCGTCACGCGCGTAGGCGGAGGTCTCGTACTGCCGGTAGCCATGCCCGGCGAGCAGCGCCTGCCCGGCTTCCTGGATGTCCCAGAGGATGTCGTCCTCCGGCAGCTGCGGCGGCTTGTTCCAGAACACCGTGTTGGGTTCGAGCGTCAGCTGGTACCAGGCAGGTGCGTCGGCGCCTGCCCGATGGCGAGGCGCAGGTCGTCCAGGGCCTGCTCCAGCGTCTGCCCCGGCAGCCCGTGCATGAGGTCGAGGTTGAAGTTGTCGAAGCCGGCGGCGCGCGCCATCTCGGCCGCGTGGATGGCTTCGTCGCCGTCGTGGATGCGACCGAGCGCCTGCAGCTTGTCGGCCTGGAAGCTCTGCACGCCGATCGACAGCCGGTTGATGCCGAGCGCCCGATAGTCGCGGAATTTCGCCTGCTCGAAGGTGCCGGGGTTGGCCTCCAGGGTGATCTCGACATCGTCGTCGAAGCCGACCCGCTGCTCCAGGCCCTCGAGGATGGCACCGAGCGCGGCTGGCGAGAACAGGCTCGGGGTGCCGCCGCCGAAGAACACCGAACCCAGGCGGCGGCCGGCGACCTGCATCAGGTCCGCCTCGAGATCGGCGAGCACCGCGCGCACGTACTCCTCTTCCGGCAGCGACGGCCCGGCCGCGTGGGAGTTGAAGTCGCAGTACGGGCATTTGCGCACGCACCAGGGGATATGGACGTAGGCGGCCAGGGGCGGCAGCAGGGCTGACAGCCCCTCGCTGGAGGTTGGAGGCTGGAGGAGGGTGCTGCTCTTTCGTTCAGCCTCCAGCCTCAAGCCCTTGGCGGCTGTCATGCGGTCTCCAGCCGTGCCTTCAACAACGCCATGGCGCGGGCGCGGTGGCTGAGGCGGTTCTTTTCCTCGGTGGGCAGTTCGGCGCTGGAGCAGTCGGTCTCCGGGACCCAGAACAGCGGGTCGTAGCCGAAACCCTGGGCGCCGCGCGGCGCATGCAGGATGCGTCCGTGCCAGAGCCCTTCGCAGAGGATCGGCAGCGGGTCGTCGGCGTGCCGCACCAGCGCCAGGGCGCAGACGAACTGCGCGCCGCGCTCCTCGTCCGGTACGTCGCGCAGGGCCTCGAGCAGCTTGGCGTTGTTCGCCGCATCGCCGGCGCCGCCGGCATACTATCTGAGCATCGTCGATGTACAGCTACGACCTTGTTCGCCGCATCGCCGGCGCCGCCGGCATACTATCTGAGCATCGTCGATGTACAGCCACGACTCTGCAGACGAG
>LZQQ01000126.1_pt1 | contig 12764 bp, 22 predicted proteins | sample 768581 | NCBI WGS metagenome assembly LZQQ01 (sample SAMN05207185, study PRJNA324510) | oil field metagenome | isolation source: sample BH-FW-20 from oil reservoir | place: India: Bombay High | collected 2015-11-25 | reverse complement strand
CTTGAAAACTGACAACACGACCGAGTTTTATCGTTTGGTGAATACGTATCAGGGGTTGATGGACGCTTTGGGCGTCAACGACCCGGTGTTATCGAACTTGATTGTTCGCCTGCGTCAGGACCCCGGCATTACCGCCAGCAAGATTTCCGGTTCCGGCTTGGGCGACTGTGTGTTAGGGTTCGGACGCTGGCCGAGCCCCTGACCGGCTTCGAGCCATTGCCAATTGCCATCGATTCACGCGGCCTGGAAGTCCAGAAGTTGTAATTCAGCCCGACACAACATGAACCGAATCGCTTACAAGAATTGACCGAAACCGTTTGAGAAACCCACATGACACCGATTGATTTTATCCAACACATCCTCCCCCAAACCATACGCCGGTCAAAACCGGTTACGGGCAAGCCCCGGTCAATATCGCACTCAGTAAATACTGGGGAAAACGGGATGTTGCACTCAACCTGCCGACCAACGCAGCCCTCTCCATCAGTTGCCGGAACTCGGCACCGAAACCCGCTTGAGCTGGCATGAAACCGGTCCCGACAAAATCACCTTGAATAATGAGGAAATGGCACCGGAAGCGCCTTTGCCAAGCGCCTGAGCCGGTTTTGGACTTCTTTCGCCCGGACGCCAACGGCGGATTCGACGTCGAGACACTGAATACCGTGCCCACGGCGGCGGGATTGGCATCCTCCGCATCCGGTTACGCGGCCTTAGTCAAGGCATTGGACGACTGTTTTCAATGGCAACTTGCACCACGCGAGCTGTCTTTACTGGCCCGTTTAGGCAGTGGCAGTGCCAGCCGTTCGCTGTATGACGGGTTTGCCCTTTGGCATAAAGGCGAGCGCGCAGACGGTTTGGACAGTTACGCCGAAAAAATTGACCAGGCCTGGCCGGAATTCTGTATCGGCTTACTGGAAATCGACACCTCCACCAAGCCAATCGGCTCAACGCAAGGGATGCAGCAAACGGTCAATCATTGCGAACTTTACCAGGCCTGGCCGAAAAGGCGGAACAGGATTTAGCGACAATCCACCGTGCCATTCTGGACAAGGATTTCCAAACGCTCGGCGCGACCGCCGAAAACAATGCTTTGGCGATGCACGCACCATGATCGCGACCTGGCCGCCGATTCTGTATTGGCAACCGGAGTCGGTCGCCGCCATGCACCGAGTCTGGCAGTTGCGCCAGGAAGGTGTAACGGTGTATTTCACCATGGATGCCGGACCGAATTTGAAATTGTTGTTTCTGGAAACAGCGCCCGCGTTGATGCGGGCGTTTCCGGAAATGAAATGTTTGAAGCCGTTTGCTTGAATTGACGTTAAACCGTTTATTTAACCACCGATAGGTGCGACCCTTTTTGGGCTTTTTGGACTTCTCGTCTTGGTCGGCTTTTTGAGCGGTTTTCTCAGAGGCCTCGTCAGACGCACCGGAATCCTTCACCGCCGACATGGTCGGCTTACTCGGCGACTCATCCGTGGCTTCCGGATAGGGTTCCGGCGGGAACGGCATGCCCTGCCCGTTTTCACGCGCAAAAATCGCCAACACCGCTTCCGGCGGAAAACCTAAACGTCTTTCCACACCTTGAAAGCGCGCTTTGAAACTGAACCAGTCATTCGCAAACTGTAATTCACGAATCGCATTGGGATGCACATTCAAGATGATGACGCCGTCCTGCGCAAAATCCATCGGCACTTCGATGCCCGGATAATTGGCATCCACTTGCACATGCGGCGTCCAGTCGTTATCGACAATCCAGTCGAACATGGCACGAATCATATAAGGGCGATTGGAAATCATCGTTACGCTCGCTTAAACCACTTCTCGCATATCCAGCTCGTCGTCGGACAAGCTATCCGGGAACTCTTCACGCGCCAACACTTTTTCAGCGTAATCGACCACCGGCTTGGCGGACTTCGGCAAATCGATGCCCAAATACGGCAAACGCCACATCAATACCGCCAAGCTGACGTCCACCAAGGAATACTCCTCGCTCATAAAATACGGTTGATGTTCGAACACCGGAATCATTTGAATCAAACGCTCCTGCAAATCTCGGCGCGCGGCTTTGACTTCTTTTCATCGTCGCTGTTGGCGATGGTGTCAGCCAACTGATACCACTCCTGTTCGATTTGACGCAGCATCTGGCGGGCACGCGCTTTGGAAATTGGATCGACCGACAACAACGGCGGATGCGGGAAACGCTCGTCCAGATATTCGACGATGACTTGCGGATCGTACAACACCAAATCACGGTCGACCAAGGTCGGCAAGGTGCCGTAAGGGTTCAGTTCCAGCAAATCCTCCGGAATGCCTTCAGAGGTATCCACTTCGATGATTTCCAACGGGATGTCTTTTTCTTTTGCCATCAAACGCACGCGGTGCGAGCTCGGACTTTTGGAATCTGAAAATAAGGTCATTACGGATCTTTGCGTGATAGGCAAATCTGACATGGAGTTCTCCTGGAAATCGAATCGTCAATATTGTTGTTTTTCAAAGCCTTAGCGTCGAACACGAATGTTTCCGATTAAAGCTCTATAAAGCCATTATACATGGCTTGTCAAGCCCTCTTTCGGCGTCAGGATTCTTCGATTGAAAACGGCAGGACACCGCGAATATCGTCTTGAAACGCCAACATCAGCAAGCGGTCCACGCCCAGCGCCACGCCCGAACAAGCCGGTAAACCGTCAACCGCCAAGCGCTCAACAAGGCCTCATCCACCGGAACATTCGGCAGGCCATTTTCCGACCGTTGGGCCAGGTCGCTTCGAACGACGGCGATACTCGTCGGCGTCGGCCAGCTCCTGATACCCATTGGCCAGTTCCATGCCGTCGACAAACACTTCAAACCGCAGCGCCAAACGTTCGTCCTGAGGATGAAGCTGCGCCAAGGCGGCTTCACGCGACGGGTAATGATACAAACAGGTGATTTTCCCCCGCCCCAATTGCGGCTCAATGACCTCGGTCAACACCAATTGTTCCCATAAACGGTTTATTCGTCGGCGTCCACTCCGACAATTTCCGGCACCCTATGCTCGGCCAGGCAGGCCTGGCAACTTTTCGCATCAGTGTCATGAACAGCTTCCAACCCGGCATAGGATTCAAACGCTTCTTCATAGGAAATCATTTCCACCGGACGATCACCGAGCAGGGATTGCACGACCTTGACGGTTTCGTCCATCATCGCGCGTAAATCGAACCCCAGACGATACCATTCCAGCAGAGTGAACTCGACTTGATGCCGGCGGCTGACATCCCCATCTCGAAACACCTTGCCGAGATAGAAAATGTCGCCACTGCCGGCGCATAACAAGCGCTTCATCGGGTATTCCGGCGAGGTGTGCAAATAAAAGGTGCGGGGGCGGCCTCACCAGGCACGTGAACCTGAGTGCTGAGCGAGCGTAAATGCAGGTCCGGCGTGGCGGCGGACGACAGAATCGGCGTATCCACTTCCATCACCGAGCGGGCATAAAAAAACGCCCGCAAGGTTTTCAAAGCCTGCGAGCGTTTTTTCAAGTGGTCAATCGATGTCATACTTTGCCTCGATTGAAAACCGTCAACTTACTTGGCGCGGGAAACGTATTCCCCGGTCTGAGTATTACACACGACCTGTTCGCCGATTTGAATGAACAACGGCACTTGCACCACGGCACCGGTGGACAAAGTCGCCGGCTTACCGCCGGTTCCGGCCGTGTCACCTTTCAAGCCCGGATCGGTTTCCGTGACTTCCAAAGTCACTTGTTTCGGCGGCAGTACAGAAATCGGGTCACCGTTCCACAAAGTCACGGTGCAGATATCCTGTTCGATCAACCATTTGCTGACATCCGCCACGGCGCTTCGCTGGCTTGATACTGCTCGAACGAAGCCGGGTCCATAAAGTGCCAGAACTCACCGTCGTTGTACAAATATTGCAATTCGGTGTCCATGACATCAGCCGCTTCGACTTTTTCGCCGGACTTGAAGGTTTTTTCCAACACGCGCCCGGTAATCAGGTTACGGAATTTCACACGGTTAAACGCCTGACCTTTCCCCGGTTGAACAATTTGGTTGTCCACAATGGTACACGGTTGACCGTCCATCAAAAACTTCAAACCGTTTTTAAATTCGTTCGTACTGACTGTTGCCATGATTTTTTCACCCTTAGATTCACGCCGAGAAAACAGGAGTCGGCGCGCATTGAACTCTTTTCATGTAAAATAAGCCGCATATTTTAACGCAACTCCGCCCGTGAAGGTAGTTTCTTATCACAAAACCGGGAAACCGGGGCGAATCGTTCATGGGCTTCAAACACAACGCCATGAAGCATCGCGGTTCCTCTGCAAAACGTTGCGGATAAGTTACGGATAAACATGGGCAGCGCAACACGGAACCACATGATTCAATCCATCGAACAATTGTGCGATTTAATCGAACTCGCGCCGGAAACCTTGGCGCTGGACGTTAACAGCCCCTTTCCGCTGAAAGTGCCCAAACACTTTGCGCAGCAGATTGAAAAAGGTCAACCAAACGACCCTTTGTTACGGCAAATTCTGCCAGACCTGGCGGAACGGCAAGCCGTGCCCGGTTTCGTCGCCGACCCGGTGGGCGATTTGCAATCCAACCCCCAACCGGGATTGATTCACAAATACACGGTCGCGCCTTGTTGATTGCCAGCCCGCGTTGCGACATCCACTGCCGTTACTGTTTCCGCCGCCACTTTCCTTACGAGCAGGCCAAAAAACAACACTGGCAAGCCGCCATCGACACCTTGAAAAACGCGACCGACATCGAAGAAGTCATTCTCAGCGGCGGCGACCCCATGACCTTGTCAGAAAACGTCCTGATGGACTTAATCGGCGAACTGGAAGCATTCCGCATTTGACGACGTTACGCATTCACAGCCGCACGCCGGTGGTGGCACCGGAGCGCGCCAATCGCCCGCAACTGCTGGCGAAACTGTCGCAAAGTCGTTTGCAGACAGTGCTTGTCGTACATTGCAATCACCCCAACGAGTTGAGCGAGCAAACCGCTTCCTGCTTGCAGGCGTACCGCAGCGCAGGTGTGACATTACTCAATCAGTCGGTGCTCTTGAAAGGCGTCAACGATTCGGCCGACACACTGGCGGCGTTGAGCAAAAAACTCTTCCGCCAGGGTGTTTTACCGTATTATTGTCACCTATTGGATAAGGTAGCGGCGCGGGCGACTTGACCATCGAAAACGACCAGGCCTGGGCGATTTTCGAACAATTACGCCGCCGCCTGCCGGGCTATTTGGTGCCGCGATTTGTCGAGGAAATTGCCGGCGAACCCTATAAGACATTACTAACAAAGACACTCTTAACCGAAACGGATTGACCGAATTTATGAAACCGATGACAAGCGCTTTTTCATCCCTTGACCGTCCGGCACGCGCGGCTTTCTGGCTGGTGCTACTGGTCAGCGTATGGCATTTATTGCTGCCGGCCAATTGAACTTGAGTGTTGATGAAGCCCATTACGCGCTGTACGGCCTGAAACCGGACTGGAGTTACTTCGACCATCCGCCGATGGTGGGCTGGCTCAATGCTTTGATGGCGCCCTTTACCCATTCCGACTTCGGGCTGCGAATCTTACCGGCCACCTTATTCGCACTCGCCAACGGGGTGCTTTACAAGCTGGCGAAACGCCTCTTCCCGAGTTTTAGCTGGATTGGTTTTTGGACGCTGGCGCTCGTCAACAGCGCCATTATGTTCCAGCTATTGAGCATTTCGATGTTACCGGATACGCCGTTGATGCTGGCCGGACTGATGCTGCTTTGGCACCTGCTCAATCTGCGGGAAGCGCCGCTGAACTCCGGTGACTCGTTGAAAACTGGCTGTGGATCGGTTTCTGGCTGGGTGTGGCGGCTTTGTCCAAATACACCGCGATTACTCTGGTGCTGTCCTTACTGCTGGTCATGTTGGTGGAAAAGCGTTTTTACTGGCTGAAAGACAAAGGTCTCTGGCTGGCGGTCGCCTTAACCGCACTGATGATTTCGCCGGTTTTGTATTGGAACGCCACCCATGACTGGATTTCATTTCTGTACCAATTGAACCACGGCCAACATCACGACCAATGGGATTGGCTCAGAGCCGTCAACACCCAGTTAGCGCAATTGGGCGTTTATTCGTTAGCCTTATTCGTGATTGGGCTTTGGTTGATGGTGTCGTCCTGGTTCCTGGCACACCGTGAAAATGTTCGTCTGTTGGCCGCCTTCGCGCTGCCGATTATTCTGCTTTTCGCGCTGAACTCCGGTTACGAAATGAGCCTGCCGCACTGGACACAACTGGCTTGGCTGTTCATCAGCCGGCCGTGGTGTATTGGCTGTGGCGACGCTGGCAATACAAAACCGCTCGTGTGTTCGTTTACGTCAGTTCCGCCATTACGCTGGCCGCATCTCGCCCTCAACAGCCAGTTGGCCATCCCTTGGATGCCGTTCCCGGCCAATGAAATCCGGTGCGGGAACTGCACGGCTGGCCACAGGCCGTCGCCATGGCGGAAAGCTTTCAAACGACCAACAGCAGCCGCCATTGTTCGCGGCCAACTGGTCACAAGCCAGTCGCATCGCTTGGTATGCCTATCCGCAACCGGTGTACGTGACCGACAACCGTTTCGACCAATTCGATCTTTGGTATGGCAATCCGCCGGCCGGTTCCGAGGGTTTATTGCTGGTACCGTCTTATGAAGACCGTCCGCCCGAAACCGCCAGGCCTGGACATTTTCAACACTGCCAACCCTTGGCGGTCATGCCCGCATTGCATGGCGACATCACCATCGTGACCTATCACCTCTACCTCTGCCAAGGTTTCCAGCCGGTTCAATATTCTGGCTGGGCGGCGCAATTGCCACTGGTACAGGCCACGGAATGACTATGACTGCTCGCCTCATAACCGCCGTTGGTCAACCCGACTCGCAGTTTCGTTTGGGTTTTGCGATAATACCCCGCAATTTCTTCCCAAAACTCACATGACGTAAGGAACTCGGTTTGGGCAACCTCATAAAACTCGGTCTCTCCATCGCGATTATCGGCTTTATTTTGTATAAGTTCGATGTCCGCGCGGTTTGGGACACCATTCTCAACGCCAATGGCGCCTTTTTACTGGCCGCCTTAGCCGTCCAGATGCTCAGCCAAACCGTGGCCGCCTACCGCTGGTCGTTGATTATGGGCATCTTGAAGTTCAAACACAGCTTCGGGTTTTACTTCCGCAGTTATTTCAAAGGCAGCCTGTTCAACCAGGTGTTGCGACCAGCATCGGCGGCGATGCCTATCGGATTGCCGAAGTCACCGCGCATGGTGGTTTGGTCAAGGAAGCGTTTTATGGCGTGTTCATCGACCGCGTTGTCGGCTTGGTCGGTTTGCTGTTGCTGAACCTGTTCGCCAATATGATTGAATCCAACCTCATGCCTTACGAAGTCTTTATGACCATCAACGTGATTTTGGTCGCCTCCTTGTTCGGTCTCTTCGTACTGATGGCGATTCATAAATTCGACATTTTCAAACGCTACCGCTTGACCCGCCTGTTCTACGAGTTATCCGAGCGCTTCCGTTTCATCTACAAGACTCCGAAACGCATCAGCCAGCAGCTGGGCTTGTCGATTGTGATTCACCTTTTGTCGATGGTCGCGATTTTCGGCATTGGCCACAGTGTGGGCATCAACGAACCGCTGGTGGCTTACTTAGTGATTATTCCGCCTGCGATTTTGCTGACCTTATTGCCGATTTCCTTCGCGGGCTGGGGTGTACGCGAAGCGCGCTGGTGGCGTTATTCATGATGATTGGGATTGATGAAAACCTGGTGTTGGCAATGTCATTGCTTTATGGCCTGATTCTGATTCTCAGCGCACTGCCGGGGCTGTATTTCTACCTGACCAGCCAACACAAATACCTTTAACTTAGAGCCTTTTGTAAAAACATAAAAGACTCAAGCAATTTCCCGAAACAAGATAAAAAGACTTACAATAACGCCATGAATGTAGATTTAATGCGAAAAATCGATCACCACCTGGGGATTCCGCTGACCTTCGTCAGCACCTATGTGTTGAAACCCTTTATTGGTTAAAAGGCAAAAGCCACCACACCGAAAAACATCCTCTTTGTGGAGCTTTCGGAAATGGGCAGCACCATCATTGCCGACCCGGCCATGAAACGCGCCCAAAAAGTCTTTGACGCCAATCTGTTTTTCGTGATTTTCAGTAAAAACAAGCCCAGCCTGGATCTGTTGAATACCATCCCGCAGGAAAACATCTTCACCCTGTGCGAAGACAACTTGTTCACGCTGATGCGCGACGCCGTGCGTTACCTGTTCTGGTGCCGAAAAAACCGTATCGACACCGCCATTGACCTAGAACTCTTCTCGCGAGTATCGGCGTTGCTGACCGGTTTCAGCGGCGCCAACAACCGCATCGGTTATCACAACTTTCACGGTGAAGGGCTCTATCGCGGTGAAATGCTGACCCATAAAGTGAGCTACAACCCGCACATCCACATCGCCAAAAACTTCATGGCGCTCATCCACGCTCTGGAAGCGCCAAAACCGGAAGTGCCTTATGCCAAGGTGCTGATCAGCGACGATCACATTCGCTTGGATCAAGTCACTTTCAGCGACGATGAAAAGGCATTCGTGCACCAAAAGGTCGCCGACTGTTATGCCGATTACGACCGCGACGCACACGAACTGGTGCTCATCAACCCGAATGCCAGCGACCTATTGCCGCAACGCCGTTGGCCGAAAGCCAACTTCATCGCATTGATGCAACAAGTATTAACCCAGTATCCGAATGCGCTGGTATTGATTACCGGCGCGCCCAACGAGCGCGAAGAAGCGCAACAACTTCTGGAACAAGTCGATCACGAACGTTGCATCAACTTCGCAGGGCAATTGAAGCTGCTGCAAATGCCGATTTTGTATAGCATCGCCCGACTGATGGTCACCAACGATTCCGGGCCTGGGCATTTTTCGGCCATTACCCCACTCAAAACCTTTGTTCTGTTCGGTCCGGAAACGCCGAAGCTGTACGGTTCTCTGGGCAACAGCACGCCGATTTTCGCCGGACTGGCCTGCTCACCCTGCGTGAGCGCCGCCAACCACCGGAAAACCCCTTGCACCGAACCGGTCTGCATGGATGCCATCACGGTCGACACTGTCTTCAAACAGGTTCAAATCGAACTGAATTATTAGAGAGCTTTGCACGAGTAGGACGCGAAGAAAAAATGAGAGAAAATTTGGCTGATTGAGGCGGGAAACGCAGCTAATAGCCAGCTATTAGCCAGTTTTTCAACAAAAATCAGACGGATTTTAGCCATTTTTACTCGTGTAACTATCTTCGTGCAAAGCTCTCTATTAATATTAAATTCTAAGCGGAACGCTCAATCGAAAGGCAGGGAACCGTCGCCCGTTCGAGCGGTGATGAAAGGCTCCCGCAAAGCTTAATGCAAACGCCGCAATAAGAAAAGCGCACTCAACACCAGCACAATGGACGGTAAAAACGCTCCGATAATGGCCGGGAGCTGATAGACGACACTGAGGTTGCCGAAATCTGATTCAACAGATGGAAACTCATGCCGATCATAATGCCGACAAACACTCGTTGCCCGATGCTCACCTGACGTTGCGACCCAAAAATCAACGGGAACACCAACGCGATCATCCCCAGAATCACAAACGGCATCGCCACCTTGCGCCAAAACGCCAGCTTATAAGGTTCGGCATCCAAAGCATTGGCCTCCAAAAAACCAATGTATTGGTACAAATCCCAAATGCCCATATAACGGGTTTCAACATGCAATGTCTGCAACAGCGTCGGCGTGACCGGCAAGGAAACCGGGAGCGACACATCCTTAAAGGCGATGTAATCCAAACGTTTCCATTCCGGGCGGTCCGCTAATCGGGACGGCGCCATCTTCCAGTCCAGGCGTTTGCCTTCCACACTGAACAAATGCCATTCACCTTTTCAAAACGCGCGGTTTTGGCAAACATCGTCTGCTTCAATTCACCGTCTTGCATATCGTAAATGCGCACATCGTAGAACTGAGTGTCGGAAATGACTTGTCCGACATGAATATAGCGCTCCCCTTCCCGCATCCAGAAGTCGTCGGACGCCCCGATGGAAAAGCTTTTATGGAGCGCTTCGCCGCGCATCTTCTTGGCGTAACTTTCACTGGCCGGCGCCACCCATTCCCCGATAACGGCCGCGCAAATCCACAGAATGAACGCCGACTTCATCACGCCCCAGAAAATGCGCCCGATGGACCAACCGGTGACGCGCAAAATCGTCAATTCAGCATGGTTCGCCAGGCCGCCCAACCCAATGAGGGTACCGAATCAATAACGCCACCGGGGAAATCTCATAAACCTACACCGGCAACTTCAACACCGTGTACAACGCACCTTTTTCAAACGTGTATTCATCGGTCAGTTTGCCAACCTGAATCATGAACTCCGAAAAGCCCAAGATCACCAGCAACACCATCAGCACCAACAAGGTATGTCCGACCAGAACCCGACCAAGGTAACGTTCAATCAAATTCATCTTGATATTCATGATTTTGACTCCGCGGGCTTCTTAAACCAGTGACCGACATCCGGCCACTCGAACCAACTCGGCTTCAGCGAGCCTTGATACAACGCATAGGCCAAAAACAACACCGGCACCGGCCACAGCCCGATGGTTGTCGGCAACGATTCGTTGGCGATGGCTTCTTTGAAGGTCACCAACAATTGGTTGTAAACGACATACAGCACCAACGCGAAAAACACTTTACCGAACCGGCCTTCCCGCGGGCCGGAACGACTCATCTTCAACCCCAGCAACCCCAAGACAAGAATACTGAACGGCGTGACCAGGCGCCATTGAAACAAGGCTGATAATCCAAGTTATCCGACTGCCACAACTGCATACTGGCGATTTCAAATTTTTTCTGGCTTGGCGGGGTCACCTGTATTTCCGGCAAAAACCCTTCAAACCGGCGGAATTCGCGGGCGGTGAAGGCATCGCCTTTGTCCAGCCCTTCATAACTGTGGCCGTTCAACAACACCAAAGCCAACTTGCCGTCAATCCACTCGAAGCGGCCTTGCGGTGCCGTCATCAACACATCCTGCTCATCGGTTTTCAATCGTAACCAGACCGACGACAGGTCGCGTCGTCATCGATGGTGCGGGTGTAAAACACCCCTTCACCGTTCGGCAAAGGGTTGAATTTTCCCGGCACCAAGCTGCCAACGGCGAGGTCACTTGCGCCTCCGCCACCAGATGCCGTTCCTGCTGATAACTCCAAGGCGTCACCCACAAGGTAATCCAGGCCGTCAGCAAGGCCAACGGCAACAAAAACCAAAACACCCGTTTCTGAAAATAGCGCGTCGGAATACCGCAACTTTGCAGCACCACCATTTCCTGATCCTGATACAAACGCCCCACCGCCAGCATGACACTCAACAGCGCGACCAACGGCAGAATCACTTCCAAAGCCGGTGGAATTTTATACAGCAACACTTTGAAGATAATGGAAGACGGAATGGTGCCTTCGACGGCCACGGCCAGCAGTTTGGTGGCCTCGGTACCAAAGGTGATCAACAACAGTACCGACAGAACGGCAAAAAAGGTCGCAAACAATTCTTTGTAGAGATATTTATCAAGAATTCGCAAAAACAGCCACCAAAGCGTTAGAATAATGAGATATTTTCGAGACGGCGACACCGCCATCCAACCGATTGAAAACACACGCATCTGGCTCGCTGACATTCAGCCACCAGACGAAAGGTTCATTTGTTTCAAGATTATACAAGAAGGAATTCCGCGACATGAAACAAATCCAGTTTAGTCTCTCTTCAAACGCCGACCTGAACGCTTTCGACACCTTGATTTTACCGGTGTTCGACAAAGGGAAAACCACCGATTTGGGCACCGACACCCAATTGGCGACCTTGACCGAAAGCCTGTTTGAACAAGGGGATTTTCTGGCCAAACCGGGGCAAACCCAAATGGTGTTTCAGCCGACGGGCGTACCATGCCGCCGTGTCCTGCTGGTCGGCTTCGGCGACATCGGCAAACTGACCGTCAAAGCGTATCTGGAAGTTTGAACGCCGCGGCCAAAGCCTTGGACAACTCCGGCGCGGAAGAAGTGCTGAATTCCTTGATTGACGTACAACCGGCCGAAACCGACCAGGCCTGGTCGGTTTATCAAAATGCCTTGGCTTTCCAACGCAGCCTGTACGATTACGAACACGAAAGCCGCAACAAGAAAACCCCGAAGACGCCGAAATTAAACGGCATGACCTTCCCGGTTGAAGCGTCCGCAGAAAATGTGTCACAACTGGAACAAGCCCAAGCATCCGCTCTGGGCATGGCGTTGACCCAGGATCTGGCGAACATGCCAAGTAACTTCTGTACCCCAACCTATTTGGCGGAAACCGCTCAAAAACTGGGCGAAATGCACGGCTTTGACGTCAATATCCTCGACGAGGCCGAAATGACTCAAATGGGCATGGGCGCTTTCATGGCGGTGGCACAAGGCGCGCATACGCCGCCAAAAATGATTTGCCTGTCCTACCAGGGAGCCGGAGACGAAGCCCCGATTGCCTTGGTCGGTAAAGGCGTGACTTTCGACACCGGCGGGATCTCCTTGAAACCCGGCGAATCCATGGATGAATGAAATACGATATGGGCGGTGCCGCCACCGCCTTGGTCGGTAAAGGCGTGACTTTCGACACCGGCGGGATCTCCTTGAAACCCGGCGAATCCATGGATGAATGAAATACGATATGGGCGGTGCCGCCA
>LZQQ01000125.1_pt1 | contig 12924 bp, 15 predicted proteins | sample 768581 | NCBI WGS metagenome assembly LZQQ01 (sample SAMN05207185, study PRJNA324510) | oil field metagenome | isolation source: sample BH-FW-20 from oil reservoir | place: India: Bombay High | collected 2015-11-25 | reverse complement strand
AGCTGGACACTTATCACTTTCTTTTATACAGCGTCAATCAGCGTATTCAAGGTTGCGCTTGGGCGCATGGCTTGGCTGGCCAGCTCGGCATTTGGCTTGCATCGATCGATGCTCAGACGACGTAGCTGGACACTTATCACTTTCTTTTATACAGCGTCAATCAGCGTATTCAAGGTTGCGCTTGGGCGCATGGCTTGGCTGGCCAGCTCGGCATTTGGCTTGTAATAACCGCCGATGTCCATGGCCTGTCCTTGCGCACCGTTCAGTTCATCCATGATTTGTGCTTCGTTTTTCGCCATGGCGTCGGCCAAGTCGGTAAAGCGCGCTTTCAATTCGGCATCCGCGTCCTGGGCCGCCAATTCCTGCGCCCAGTACATCGCCAAATAGAAATGACTGCCACGGTTATCGATTTCACCCACTTTACGCGATGGCGACTTGTTGTTTTCCAGGAAACGCCCGGTCGCTTTATCCAAGGCATCCGCCAGGACCTGCGCTTTCGGGTTGTTGAAATGGCTGGACAAATGCTCCAACGACACGGCCAACGCCAGGAATTCACCCAGTGAATCCCAACGCAAATGGTTTTCGCTCATAAACTGCTGAACGTGTTTCGGTGCAGAACCACCGGCACCGGTCTCAAACAAACCACCGCCATTCATCAACGGCACAATGGACAGCATTTTAGCGGACGTACCCAACTCCAAAATCGGGAACAAATCGGTCAAATAATCACGCAATACATTCCCTGTCACGGAAATGACGTTTTGCCCTTCTTTGACATGACGCAGGGTAAAGCGTGTGGCTTCTTCCGGCGACATAATATGAATTTCCAATCCGGCCGTATCATGCTCCAATAGATAATGATTGACCTTTTCAATCAACTGATGATCGTGGGCACGATTAGTATCCAGCCAGAATACCGCCGGCCAACCGGTTGCGCGGGCACGGCTTACCGCTAACTTAACCCAGTCACGAATCGGCGCGTCCTTGACCTGACACATACGGAAAATATCACCGGCTTCCACGTTTTGTTCCAACAAAACCTGTCCCTCTTTATCCAGCACCTTGACGGTTCCGGCATCGGTCATTTCGAACGTTTTGTCGTGCGAGCCGTATTCTTCGGCCTTCTGCGCCATCAAGCCGACGTTCGGAACCGTGCCCATTGTCGTTGGATCAAACGCGCCATGATGCTTACAGAAATTAATGGTTTCTTGATAGATACCGGCATAACAACGATCCGGAATCACCGCCAGGGTATCTTGTTGCTGACCGTCCTTATTCCACATTTGCCCGGAAGTGCGAATCATGGCCGGCATGGACGCATCGACAATCACGTCGGACGGCACATGTAGGTTGGTGATGCCTTTATCGGAATCCACCATGGCAATATCCGCTTTGGCACTCACAGTATCGGCAATTGCTTGCTCGATTTCCGCACGTTTGTCATCGCCCAGACTTTGGATTTTGCTGTAAACATCCCCCAAACCGTTGTTCGGGTTGACACCGACTTGCTCGAACTCGGCCGCGTATTTTTCAAACACCTCAGCAAAGAAAACCGATACGGCCTGCCCGAAAATAATCGGGTCGGACACTTTCATCATGGTCGCTTTCAGGTGCAACGAAAATAAAATCCCCTGCTCTTTGGCTTCCTGAACCGCTTTCGCCAAGAAGGCACGTAACGCTTTTTGGCTCATGACCGCCGCGTCGATAATTTCACCCGCCTGCAAAGGTGCATAGGCTTTCAGTTCTTTAGTGTCGCCGGACTGTGAAACGAATTCGATTTTAAATTCCGTGGCATCCGACAAGGTCGTGGATTTTTCGGAACCATAGAAATCGCCTTCGGACATATGAGCCACTTTCGATTTGGAATCCGCCGACCAGGCGCCCATGGAATGCGGGTGCTTTTTCGCGAAATTTTTCACCGAGGTCGGCGCACGACGGTCGGAATTCCCTTCACGCAAGACCGGGTTAACCGCACTGCCCAACACTTTGGCGTAAGTGGCTTTGATTTTCTCTTCTTCGGCATTCTGCGGATTGGCCGGATAATCCGGAACATCATAACCTTGGGATTGCAATTCCTTGATGGCGGCATTCAACTGGGGAATGGACGCGCTGATATTCGGTAGTTTAATGATGTTGGCGTCCGGCGTTTTCGCCAGGTCGCCCAACTCCTGCAACGCATCTCCGATACGCTGCGCTTCGGTCAGTTTTCCGGAAAGTTCGCCAGGATACGCCCTGCCAGCGAAATATCGCGCGTCTCAACTGCCACACCGGCAGCTTTGGTAAAGGCTTCGATAATCGGTAGCAACGAATAAGTGGCCAGCGCCGGTGCTTCGTCGGTTAGGGTGTAAATAATCTTGGAAGTCGTCTTAGCGGATTCTGTCATTGGAAGTTCCTAAATTAAGCGCGCCTCAAGGTCAGGCGATGAAAGGTTAAAGAATGTTAGAATAACGCCTATTTTACATCACCGACCGAAAAAATATAAGTCAACGATGAAACGATGAGTCAAACCCTATGAGTCACTTGCTGCTTTTCAATAAACCGTTCAATGTGCTGTGTCAGTTCACCGATGAACCCCAGTACAAAGGGCAACGCGAAACCCTGGCTGATTACATCCAGCGCCCAGGGTTTACGCGCCGGACGCTTAGACCGAGATTCCGAAGGCTTGTTGCTGTTGACGGACGACGGCAAACTGCAACACCAAATCGCCGACCCGAAACATAAACAACCGAAAACCTACCTGGTGCAAGTGGAAGGCGAGCTCACAAAACAGGCGATTCAGCAATTGCAGCAAGGCGTTGAACTCAAAGACGGTTTGACCCAACCTGCGAAGGCTCGAAAAATGCCAGAGCCCAAATGGCTGTGGCCGCGCAATCCTCCGATTCGCGAACGCAAAAACATTCCAACGTCCTGGCTGGAACTGACGATTACCGAAGGCAAAACCGTCAAGTGCGCCGTATGACGGCCGCCGTCGGCTTCCCGACCTTGCGCTTGATCCGCACGCGAATCGGCGATTACCAGTTAAAGAACTTACAACCCGGCGAATCGATTCTGCTGGAAAAATCGTGATAAAATAAGCCCATGCAAAACACCACTCAAACTCCAACCGGAGATAACTCTCAAATTAAAGTCATCGTCGGCCTTTCCGGCGGTGTGGATTCGTCCGTTACGGCGTTATTATTGAAACAACAAGGCTATGACGTCGAAGGCCTGTTCATGAAGAACTGGGAAGGCGACGATACCGAAGACTACTGCCCTGCCGCGGAAGACTTGAAAGACGTCCTGGCGATTTGCGAAAAACTCGACATTCCATTACACGTGGAGAACTTCTCCGGCGAATATTGGGATCGGGTTTTCGAGCATTTCCTAGCGGAATACAAATCCGGTCGCACACCGAACCCGGACATCCTTTGTAATAAGGAAGTCAAATTCAAGGCCTTCCTGCAACACGCCATGACCTTGGGCGCGGATTTCATCGCCACCGGCCATTATGCTCGCATTCATCGTGACGACAAGGGTCAGTGCCACCTGATGAAAGGTTTGGATGCCAATAAGGATCAAAGTTACTTTCTGTACACCTTGCAACAGCATCAATTGGCGAAATCCCTGTTTCCCATCGGCGAATTGGAAAAGCCTTACGTGCGCCAACTGGCTGAAGAAGCGGACCTCATCACCCACGACAAGAAAGACAGCACCGGCATCTGTTTTATCGGCGAGCGCAAGTTCAAAGACTTCCTGCAACAGTTTTTACCGGCGCAACCGGGCGACATCGTCAATACCGACGGCAAAGTCATCGGGCATCATGACGGCTTGATGTACCACACCTTGGGACAACGCAAAGGCCTAGGCATCGGCGGCGGGCATGGCGACTCGGGTCTGCCTTGGTTTTCGGCCGATAAGGACTTGGAAAAAATCAACTGATTGCGGTGCAAGGAGCCGATCACCCACTGTTGAATCACGCCTATTTGACCGCCGACACCTGTGACTGGACCTCCGGCCAATGTCCCGAGCTGAACCACCCACTCAAAGCCAAGGTGCGTTATCGTCAACCGGAAACCGACTGTATGATACTGTCGGAAACCAACGGGGAAATCGTCGTAAAGTTCGACGAAGACCAAACCGCCATCACGCCGGGCCAGTCCGTGGTATTCTATGAGGGTGACGAGTGCCTGGGCGGTGCCGTCATCACCGGACGTTATCACCATTTAAACGAGATTGAAGCGAGATAAAATCGACGTTATGACGCAAGCTTATACCGACCAAGACAAAGCCATCGCGCTCATCGGCATCTACCAAGTCGCACAGCAAGTGTATCAACTGGCCACCAGCGGTAAAACCGACGAAACCGCTTACCAAACCAGTATCAACTCACTGTTTTGCGAAAACCCGGACGATACGCTGGACGTATTCGGTGGAGACGTCCAAAACATTCAATTGGGCGTCAATACCCTTTTAGCACAGATGAGCTCCAACGAATCGGTCTCAGCACGGAATATCGAAGTCACCAAATACGTACTCAGCCTGATGATTTTGGAAAAAAATGTCTCGAAAACGGAAGGGACTTTTGATAAGGTTTCTAGAGTCATTGAATCCGCCCGTGCACAAAGAACCCATTTTGGCGTCTTCCATGAAAACGTCATCGCCACGCTGGCGAGGGCTTATTCGGAAAATATCAGTCCGATTAACCCGAGAATCATGGTCAACGGACAGCACGGGCATTTACAGAACCCCAAAACGGCCAATAAAATCCGCGCACTGCTTTTGGCGGGGATTCGGGCGGCGGTTTTATGGCGCCAGGTCGGAGGCAGCCGTTGGGGATTGCTGTGGAGCCGCAAAAAATACTTACAGGCGGCACAAGCGCTCTACAGATTACCGGCCGACAACTCTGAATCGACAGAACAATAATCGGTGATACTTGGGCGCTCTGTAAGCCAGAACCGCCAGACAAAACCCACCGAAAGCACTTCGAACGTTAGTCAAACGAAAGGCGATGCGCAGCGACTGCCGTCCGCATTTTCCAAACCCGTCCTAGATTGGAGGACCGCATGAACGACGTTACCATCGAATCCAACCCGTCACAGGAAAAGCTCGACCTGATGGGGGTCATGCAATGGCCGATATGGGAGAAGGAAGTCTCCAACTTCCCTTGGCATTATGATGAGCGCGAAATCTGTTACTTACTGGAAGGCGAAGTCACTGTCACCACCGAAAACGGTACCCAATACCACATCAAAACCGGTGATTTGGTGACCTTCCGCCGTGGCTTGAACTGCTACTGGGCGGTTGAAAAGCCGGTGAGAAAACATTATCAATTCGGCTGAAAGCATTTCGGCTCCAAATAAAAAGCGCCTAAACGGCGCTTTTTATTATCGCTTTGATTCCTTCTTAAAAAACGCCAGGCCTGGGCGTTTTTTCAGAAACAATTCGATTTATCGAACTTAAAGCCCGGCCGGCTTAATGGTTTTGTAGTTCGACATCTTTTCAATTTTCGCGGCATCCATCATGGTCTGAATACGCGCGTCAACTTCCGATGTGGCCGACAAGTTGATTAACGCCTCTTTCAACTGAGCTTTAATCGCTTCGTCTTCCGGCAAGGTGCCTTCTTCCACGCGCAAGACTTCAATGACCACCGAATCACCGGTCGGCAATTGATAAGTGGTATAACTTGGTGCTTCACCGCTCGGTTTCGGCGCCTTGAAAATGGCTTGCGTCAGCTGCGGCAAAACACGACGGTTTTCACGCTCCAACCAACCGACCGGTGTAAACTCAACGCCCTCCTTAACCAAACCCTGCATCTTGGAATCGCCTTTTTGCAATTTAGCCAACAATTCACCCGCTAAATCCGCCGACGCGTTCACCGCCGCTTCGCGCTTCAGAATGCGCACGATGTCCGCTTTGACTTCGTCCAAAGACTGCTGCTTAGCTGGCATGCTTTCATCCACGCGCACCACCACCGATTCGGTTGGCGACAACTCAATCGCGGCACTGTTCAATCCGGATTTTTCACATCTTCGGAAAAGGCCGCCGCCATGACTTTGGCATTGGACGTCACTTCATCCCCGCCACCGCTTCTTGGAATCGGGTCGGTCGTTTGTACTTCCAAACCGACCACTTCCGCCGCCGGCACCAGTGAATCGGCTTGTTCATAGGCAACGGTATTCAACTGTTCCAACTGCTCGAAATACTGTTTTTCGGCTTGCTGATTGCGGTACATGTCGTCCACTTCGTCTTTTACTTCCGCATACGGCAGTACTTTTTTCGGTTGAATTTTCGTCAATTTGATCAGGTGATAACCGAAATCGGTTTTCACCGGCTCGCTGACTTCGCCGACTTTCATGGTGAACACGGCTTCGTCGAATTCCGGTACCATCATGCCTTGTTGGAACAAGCCCAAATCACCACCCATCGCCGCCGAACCGGGATCGTCCGAATACTCTTTGGCCAAGGCCGCAAAATCGTCACCATTCGCCAATTTCGCCTGAATGTCCTGGATTTCTTTCAAGGCCGCCGCATCGTCGGTTTCTTCATCGATTTTCACCAGAATGTGACTCGCTTGACGTTTTTCCGGATCGGTAAACTGGTCCTTGTTGTTCTCATAGAACTGTTTCAAAGTTTTATCGTCAACACTCACTTGCTTCGCCAGTTCTTCTTGCGACAACAACACATAACTCAATTTGACCATTTCCGGGGTCACAAAGTCTTCTTTATGCTGTTCATAGTAAGCTTGAATGGCATCATCCGGCACGGTCGCCGTTTCAATGAACGGACGCTGGTCCACACGCAGATAATTCACGTCACGCTTTTGGAACTGCAGGGCGGCCAATTGTTTTACCTGATCATCGGTCACAATCGCCGAGGCCGCCGTCAACTGACGGTTTTGGTTTTCAATCAGATACTGACGCTGTTCGTATTCGAAACGTGCCACGTTCAAGCCGTTGCGCATCAAAATATCTTTATACAGCGCATCATCGAATTGGCCGTCTTTCTGGAACACCGGAGCCGACTGAATCGTCATCGCCAACTGCTGATCGGAAATCACCATATCGTGTGCATCGGCCCATTGACGCACCACTTCGGATTCAATCAAGGCATCCATCACCTGGTCACGCAAATCTTCGTCATTGACGACCTGGTCGTAAAGCTCGCCAAACTGATTTTTAAGGCGTGATTGCTGGCGGGCATAAAGCGTTAAGAATTCCGTTGCGGTAATGTCTTCGCCATTGACTTCGGCGACCACCACCGTCTTGTCACCTTGGGCATATTGATCGATGCCGAACAGGGCGAACGTAATGATGATTAAACCGACAATCGTCCAGGCAATCCAGCCTTGTGCATGCTCTCTAATGCTTTGTAACATCTTGTTCCGATACCTTAAAAAGTCAAAAAAATTATTGTAACAATCTCTGTTGGGCCTTTCAGATAATTTTTAGGAAAAACCCCTTATTTCTGTGATAAAGTTAAACGGTTTCAATCGAAAATAAAACCTAAAATAAACCTAAAGTAACCCTCATGAAAAAAGTCCTGTATATCGACGACGCCTCTTCCATGCGTAAACTGGTCGACATGGTTCTCGGAAAAGAATTTGACCTCACCATTGCCGAAGACGGCCAGCAAGGACTCGACGCGTTGAAAAAGAGCAATTCGACGTCATCCTTTCCGACATCAACATGCCGGTCATGTCCGGTTTGGCGTTTTTGGAAGCGGCGCGAAAGCTTGAAAACTACCGTTTTACGCCGATTTTAATGATGACCACCGAAGCCAGTCAGGAAATGAAAGAACAAGGCCGTGCCTTGGGCGCCACTGGCTGGATTGTCAAACCCTTTAACCCGGAAACCCTACCGGGCGTCATCCGTAAAGTTCTTTAAGCTGGTTTCCTGAAAACCACCAGGCCTGGTGGTTTTGCGATCTTGCCAGTGCTCAAACCTAACGGCTCCGTTTTGGACCGTTGAACCAACAAACCTGAAAACAACGCCCATAAAAAACCGCCGTTGGCGGTTTTTTAACGTCAATCAAAGCAGGATACTTATTCCCCTGCGAATGGGTCTTGCAACACCAGGGTTTCACTACGATCCGGCCCGGTCGATAAAATCGACACCGGCACACCCATTTCTTTTTCCAGAAAACGGATATAAACCTTGGCTTCTTCCGGCAAGGCCTCCCAGCTCGCAATCCCAACGGTTGAGGTATTCCAGCCTTTTAACGTTTCATAATACGGCTTCACCAATTCGTACTCATCCGCGCTGGATGGTGGCAAGAAAATGTCTTCGCCGTCTTTGATGTATTTCGTACAGACCTTGATTTCGTCCAACTCGTCCAATACATCCAGTTTCGTCAAGCACACGCCGGTCAAGCCGTTGATTTGAGCGGAACGACGCAAGGCCACCGCATCGAACCAACCACAACGACGTTGACGTCCGGTGGTCGCGCCAAATTCACGTCCACGAGTCCCCAGTTCTTTACCGACCGGGTCACCTTCATCCGTCGCACAATCGTAAGTCAATTCGGTCGGAAAAGGCCCACCGCCAACACGCGTGGCATAAGCCTTGGTGATCCCCAGCACATAATCCAGTTGCAAGGCCCGATACCGCTACCCGGAAGCCGCGCCGCCTGCCGTAGTGTTGGAAGACGTCACATACGGATAGGTGCCCTGATCAATGTCCAACAACGTCCCCTGCGCCCCTTCAAACATCAGATTTTTACCGGCACGGTTGTACTGATCGATCAGGTTCGGAATATCCGCCAACATCGGAACAATCAAATCGGCATACGCCTGACATTTATCCCACAAAGCGTCGAACGAAACCGGTTCGACCTGATAGTAATTTTCCAGCATGTAGTTGTGGTAAGCCAAAGTGCCTTCCAGCTTTTGCTTGAACTGGGCCATATCACGCAAATCACCTGCACGCAGGCCGCGACGGGCGACTTTATCTTCATACGCTGGCCCGATTCCACGGCCGGTGGTACCAATTGCCTTATTGCCGCGCGCCAGTTCTCTGGCTTGGTCGAGTGCGACGTGGTAATCCAGAATCAAAGGGCAAGCATCACTGATTTTCAGACGGCTTTTAACACGTAAGCCAGTCGCTTCCAGTTGCGTAACTTCCTTTTCCAAGGCTTCCGGAGCCAGTACCACACCATTTCCGATAAAGCATTCCACCTCTTCTCTCAAAATGCCGGATGGAATCAGATGCAGTACGGTTTTCTGGCCATCGATGACCAGCGTGTGCCCGGCATTGTGACCGCCTTGAAAGCGTACAACAGCCGCAACGCGGTCTGTCAAGAGGTCAACAATCTTGCCTTTTCCTTCATCGCCCCACTGAGTTCCTACGACGACAATATTTTTTTTAGCCATTTTTTTCTCTTTATAACGAATGAATTACGGTCACCTGCCTGGCAGGATTACTTAACGGAGATTCCCCAGGTGCCAGACGTTTGCGCCAAATAAGAAGCGCCACTCGGCAATTCTGAAAAATCATAAAAACGTTTAACGATGGTGTGCTTCGCTTTCAAAACGTCGATTTCAGCCAATAGGTCGGCATCATATGCGTTTGGGGCATAGACGACATCCTTTTTCATCGACTTCGGTTGATCCAACAGATCCAACACGCCACGCAGATCCAGGCTGAAACCGGTCGCCGGTTTATCGACACCGAATTCAGAACCAATACCGTCGTAACGGCCACCACGAGCTAATTGATACATCTTGCGACCAGCCGCATAACAACTGAAAATCATCCCGGTGTGATATTGATAACCCCGGATATCGGCCAAATCGACATGAATGGTCAAATTACCAAACGCGGTGAAATGTGCCAAAACGGCTTTGAAGTGGGTTAAATGGGCGGCCATATCCTCCGACACGTCGGCCAACACATCCATTTTCGCCATCACATCCTCGGCACTGCCGCACATGGACAACAATGCTTTGAAGGCATCCGTCAAAGCCGGCGACAAGGAAAGAGAGGCAACAAAATCGCCGTATTCCGGAATTGACTTACGCAACAGAATATCCACCATGGTTTCCTGTTGGCTTGCACTCAACCCGACTTGATTCATCAGGGTATCCACCACCGAAACGTGTCCCAGACTGAGGGTCAAATCGTTCAAACCAATACCGTTTAACGACGACACCATCAACTCGATGACCTCGATATCGCTTTCCACACCGGAGTGACCGAACAATTCCGCACCGACTTCAATCGGGCTACGGGAACCTTTTGCACGGTTATTTCGAGTTTTCAGAACTTCCCCGACGTAACACAGACGTTGAATGCCTTTTGCTTGATACGATTCGTAGCGATACGGGCGACTTGCGGCGTCATATCGGCACGAACCCCCATCATCTTACCGCTTTCCTGATCGGTAAAACGGCAAGTGTCCACAGCCAGGTGTCGACCTTTCCCGGTCAACAGCGAATCCGTAAATTCCGCAATCGGCGGCAGTACCAAATCGTATCCGGACAGTTCGAAACCATCCAATAATTGACGGCGATAGTACTCGAGCTTTTTGCCTCGTCCGGCAATAAATCTTCGAGCCCATCCGGCGTAAACCAAATATTTTGTTGCATCACAGTCTTCTTACGTAAAAATAAATAATAAAATCATGCCGATGGAAATGCTGATCAAGCCCATCCACCTTAGCTTCTTGTCATCCAGCTGTATCAACTCCGCCATCGTGCTTCGCCAAACACGGGGAAACACAAACGGTAATAGCCCTTCAATGACGAATACCAGCGCTATCGCGCTGAGCAGTGCCTCAAACATGAAACCGCTCCCATCTTCCCGAAACCGACTGTCGAGAAGGCATAAAAAAGGTGGACTGAACCACCTTTATGTCACATCAAATTGTTTTCGGTTCAACCATTCGATTATTTCTGCTGGTTGAAGAATTTGAAGAAATCGGATTTCGGATCCACCACCATCATGTCCATCTTGTTGTTGAAGGACTGCTGATAGGCATTCAGGCTTTGATAGAATGCGTAGAAATCCGGATCCTTGGAATAAGCTTTCGCATAAATATCGGCGGCAGTTCCATCCCCTTCACCGCGCACTTTTTCGGCATCACGATAAGCATCCGCCAAAATAATCGTTCTTTGACGATCGGCATCGGCTCGAATACGCTCGGCCGCTTCAGAACCTTGCGAACGCAAGTCTTTCGCCACACGGTTACGTTCGGCTTCCATACGTTGATACACCGAATCACTGACGTCTTGCGGCAAGTCGACCCGCTTGATCTTAACGTCAACAATGTCGATACCAAAGTTACTGACCGATTCACCGGTGTTCGCTTGGATTTCTTTCACAATCACGCGACGGTCCTGAGAAATCACTTCCTGAACGGTACGGCTCCCGAATTCGGCACGCAAGCCATCTTTGATGATTTGCGCCAAACGCAAATTTGCCAAACGGATATCACCGTTCATGGCAGTATAGAACTTCTTGGCATCACTGATACGCCACTCAACAAACGAATCCACCAATAGGTTTTTCTTTTCACTCGTCAAGTAACGCTCCGGCTCAGCATCCAATGTCTGCAAACGGGCGTCAAACAAACGCACGTTGTTGACGAAAGGTGTTTTGAAATGCAACCCAGGCTTCAAGTTATCATCGACGATTTCACCGAAACGGAAAACCAGTGCGGTTTGACCTTGCTGGACGGTAAACAAGGCATTACTGCCAATAAACAGGACAGCCGCGATAAAAATAGTAATAACGGATTTCATCTTAGCGAAGCTCCCTTGTTCTCAAGTAGTCACGAATGTTGTTTTGCGACGGGTTCCGGTTAGAAGCCGAACCGCTGTTGCTGCTACTGGACGAACCAGTGCCCGATTGAGACGACACATCGTCCGGTACTTTGAACGGTACATTATTGCCTTGGCCGGACATCATCTTATCCAACGGTAGGTACAATAAATTGGTGCCACTGTCGGCCGCGACGAAGACTTTCGAAGTCGAACTGAACACGTTAGTGATGGCATCCAGATACAAACGCTCACGCGTCACGCGCGGCGCTTTTTTGTATTCCGCCATAATGCTTTCGAAACGGCTGGCCTGACCAGTAGCACGTGCGATGACTTCATCATGATAAGCACGGGCTTCTTCGATTTGACGAGCGGCTTGACCACGCGCTTTCGGCAAAATGTCATTTGAATAAGCTTCCGCTTCGTTGATCAAACGCTCTCTGTCTTCTCGCGCCTTGACCACATCCGCGAACGCGGACTGAACCTGTTCAGGTGGTTGGGCATCCTGCAAGTTCAAGGAGGTAATCACTAAGCCGGTGTTGTAGCATCCAGGTTTTCCTGCGTTAACGCGCGTACTTTGGACACCACTTCATCCCGCCCTTCGGTCAATACGAAGTCCATGGTATTTCGGCCAACAATTTCTCTCAGCGCACTTTCGGTCAAATCACGCATGGTGATATCCGGTGCGGCAACGTCGAACAGATATTTTTCGCGTCACTGACTTTGTACTGAACGGCGATACGAATGTCGACGATGTTCTCGTCTTTGGTCAACATCAAGGCTTCGGACGGCACACTGCCGTTGCGGTTGCGGCTGTCGGAACGGTAACCGATTTCAGCCGTACGAATACGATCCACATTCACCAAGGTGACGGTTTCGATCGGCCAAGGCAAGTGCCAGTGCAGACCGGCCGTGGTTTCATGAGTGTAGGCCCCAAAACGTTTGACCACCCCTCTTTCAGGAGAGTCGACCGTATAGATGCCGCTCAATAACCAAAGCGCAATCAATACGATGACAATCAAACCGGTTCCTTTAGCGCCACCGAACTTATCGCCCGTGCCACCTAAAATTCCTGGGCTTTTTTAAGGCTTCCTTCAAGTCCGGATCCTGGTTCGATCCATTCGGTTTTCTTGAATTATTAGGACGATTGTTGTTCCCCGAGTTGCCCCATGGGTCTTGTCCAGGTTTTC
>LZQQ01000124.1_pt1 | contig 12929 bp, 20 predicted proteins | sample 768581 | NCBI WGS metagenome assembly LZQQ01 (sample SAMN05207185, study PRJNA324510) | oil field metagenome | isolation source: sample BH-FW-20 from oil reservoir | place: India: Bombay High | collected 2015-11-25 | reverse complement strand
GAGTTTGTAGCCATGAATATGGCCTGGATCATGCTGGTCGTCGCCGGCTTGCTGGAAGTTGCCTGGGCGTTGGGGCTCAAGGCATCCGAGGGCTTCACCGCGCGCTGCCTACAGTCTTCACCCTGCTCAGCATGGCGGCGAGCTTCTATCTGCTCGCGCACCCGCCGGCCTGCCTGAGTTTGCGGGGACGACCCTGCCTGTGCATGGAGTTTGTAGCCATGAATATGGCCTGGATCATGCTGGTCGTCGCCGGCTTGCTGGAAGTTGCCTGGGCGTTGGGGCTCAAGGCATCCGAGGGCTTCACCCGCGCGCTGCCTACAGTCTTCACCCTGCTCAGCATGGCGGCGAGCTTCTATCTGCTCGCGCAGGCGATGAAAAGCCTGCCGGTCGGTACCGCCTATGCAATCTGGGTGGCATCGGTGCACTGGGTACGGTACTGCTCGGCATTCTGTTGTTCGGTGAGAGCGCCGGGCTCTGGCGCCTGCTCAGTCTGCTGCTGCTGGTTGCCGGCCTGCTGGGCCTCAAGCTGACCGCCTAGCGCCGGTTGCGCTAACCGGGCGGGCACTTTGCCGGCCGCGCCTGGCGCGATATGTTGATCGAAGGATGCCGAGAAACGGGGCGGCCCCGCCCCGACCGGAGAACAACAGGAGCATTCCATGAAAACGATCGCCCAGGTGCTCAGCGCCAAGCAGATACAAGGAGTCGTCACCATCGCCCCGACCGACTCGGTGCTCGATGCACTGAGGTTGATGGCCGAGAAGAATGTCGGCGCGCTGCCGGTCGCCGATGCCGGTGGAAAGCTGGTAGGCATCATCAGCGAGCGCGACTACGCACGGAAAATGGTCCTGCTCGGGCGCTCGTCGTTTGCCACGCCGGTGAGCGCGATCATGACCTCGTCGCTGGTCACGGTGGAGCCGCGGCAGACCCTGCGAGAGTGCATGCAGATCATGACCGACAAGCACCTGCGCCACCTGCCGGTGGTGGAGGAGGGGCGCACGCTCGGCCTGCTGTCCATCGGTGACGTGGTCAAGGAAACCATGGCCGAGCAGGACAGCCTGATCCAGCAGCTCGAACAGTACATCCGCGGCGAATAGCTGCCGCCGGGCCCCAAACCAGACGGGGTGAGCGACTGCATGCGGGTCGCTGCCTCTTTCATTGCCGGCTGAGGAAAGCCTGACTACCGCGTTCGGGTTTTTCTTGATTGCTATCAAGCGGGTTTCGATAGGCGCCTTCTTAAACTGGCCACGCCAAGCCAATAGGAGGCGACCATGTCCGAGACCTTCACCAAGGGTATGGCCCGGAATATCTACTTCGGAGGAGGCGTGTTCTTCTTCCTGGTATTCCTGGGCCTTACCTATCACACAGAGCAGACTTTCCCCGAGCGATCGAACGAATCGGAAATGACCGAGGCGGTCGTGCGCGGCAAGGCAGTCTGGGAAAACAACAACTGCATCGCTGCCACAGCCTGCTCGGTGAGGGCGCCTACTTCGCGCCGGAGCTGGGTAACGTCTTTGTTCGTCGCGGCGGCGAGGAGGGCTTCAAGCCGTTCCTGCATGCCTGGATGAAGGCCCAGCCGCTGGGCGCGCCGGGTCGCCGGGCGATGCCGCAATTCCATCTGACCGACCAGGAAGTGGACGACATGGCGGAGTTCCTCAAGTGGACTTCGAAGATCGACACCAACAGCTGGCCGCCAAACAGGGAGGGCTGAGAGATGAGCATCATGAATCCGCATCTCAAATTCCAATCGCAAGCCGTCGCCAAGCCGTACTTCGTGTTTGCGCTGATGCTCTTCGTCGGGCAGATCCTCTTCGGTCTGATCATGGGGCTGCAGTACGTCGTTGGCGACTTTCTGTTCCCGCTGATTCCATTCAACGTCGCACGGATGGTGCATACCAACCTGCTGATCGTCTGGTTGCTGTTCGGCTTCATGGGCGCGGCCTACTACCTCATTCCCGAGGAAGCCGACCGCGAACTGCACAGCCCGAAACTGGCGATCGTCCTGTTCTGGGTGTTCGCCGCAGCCGGCGTGCTGACCATTCTCGGCTATCTGCTGGTGCCCTACGCCGGGCTGGCGAAGCTGACCCACAACGAGCTGCTGCCGACGATGGGGCGCGAGTTCCTCGAGCAGCCGACGATCACCAAGATCGGTATCGTGATCGTGGCGCTGGGCTTCCTCTACAACATCGGCATGACCATGCTCAAAGGTCGCAAGACCGTGGTCAGCACGGTGATGATGACCGGTCTGATCGGCCTCGCGGTGTTCTTCCTGTTCTCCTTCTACAACCCCGAGAACCTGGCGCGTGACAAGTACTACTGGTGGTGGGTCGTGCACCTGTGGGTGGAAGGCGTCTGGGAGCTGATCATGGGTTCGATGCTGGCCTTCGTCCTGATCAAGATCACCGGCGTGGACCGCGAAGTCGTGGAGAAGTGGCTGTACGTCATCATTGCCATGGCGCTGATCACCGGCATCATCGGTACTGGTCACCACTTCTTCTGGATCGGCGCACCGGGCGTCTGGCTGTGGCTGGGTTCGATCTTCTCCGCGCTGGAACCGCTGCCGTTCTTCGCCATGGTGCTGTTCGCCTTCAACATGGTGAACCGTCGCCGCCGCGAGCACCCGAACCGCGCCGCTTCGCTCTGGGCAGTGGGCACCACGGTCACCGCGTTCCTCGGTGCAGGCGTGTGGGGCTTCCTGCACACCCTGGCGCCGGTGAACTACTACACCCACGGTTCGCAGCTGACGGCCGCCCACGGTCACCTGGCCTTCTACGGTGCCTACGCGATGATCGTGATGACGATGATCAGCTACGCCATGCCGCGCCTGCGCGGGCTGGGTGAAGCGCCGGATGCACGGGCGCAGACCATCGAAGTCTGGGGGTTCTGGCTGATGACCATCTCGATGATGGCGATCACCCTGTTCCTCACCGCCGCCGGCGTGGTGCAAGTGTGGCTGCAGCGTCTGCCCGCCGATGGCGCTGCCATGTCGTTCATGAACACTGCTGATCAGCTGGCCGTCTTCTTCTGGCTGCGCCTGATCGCCGGGGTGTTCTTCCTGATCGGCCTGATCTGCTACCTCTACAGCTTCCGCCAGCGTGGCCGGGTGACCGTGGCTTCCACGGTCGCGGCTACCGCCTGAGTCGGGACGCAGTGAGCATCGACGGCCCGGCTGACTAGCGGGCCGTCGTCGTTTTCCAAGCGCTACGAGGTGATCACCATGCATTCGCCATCGAAGTCGAAGAGTGGGTCGGTAGCGTCTGGCACCGTTTCATCACTCGCCGCGCCAGCCCGGACTTTCCCGAGGCGCGCGTCGAACTGCAGGAGATGCAGCGGCCGTTGTCGCTATTGTTTCGCGCCATGGGCGGTGCCAGCGGTATCGGTGTCGAGGCGGCCAGCGCACGCGACCTGCTGGTGCGGCGCAATCTCTTGCAGCAGGTCGCCGGCACCTGCAAGCAGCTGCCTGTGGCCTGGTGCGACAGCAGCAACCTGAGGCTGCCGGAAAGCCTGGCGGTCTATCCGGACCCGGCCCTGAATCGCGACCTCTATCGCTGGCTCGCACTGCTGGCCGCGCAGGCCGGTGAGATGCGCCACTGGGCGCGCGACAACCAGCGCTGGACAGCGCCTGCTCGAACAGTTCCCGCAATGCGCTCGCGCTATCGCCGATTGGTCGAGGCGCACCTGCAGTTGCGTCCGGATCCATCCGACCTGCCCCGTGGCGAGGCCGCCCTGGAGCAGGCCGTGTGTCAGGCGCTGCGAGAACCCGGTTGCGTCGTGCAGTTCCCGCGTAGCGAACGTGCGCCCTGGCCCGTACCGTTGTGGCTCTATCCGGCGCAGAACCTGGGCGAACCGCAGAGTCTGGATCAAGGCGCGGACGGCGAGGGTGCTCTGGAAAGTCCGCCTAACGGCCAGAGCCGACAGCGCAAGCGGGCCCGACGCGTCGAGGACAGCACCAGCAAGAGTGGCCTGCTGCTGTTTCGTCTGGAGAACCTGTTCAGCTGGTCCGAGCATGTCGAGCTGGATCGCTGCGGCGACGATACCGAGGACCTGGACGCCGCCCGCGTGGCCGAGGACCTGGACGAACTGGCCCTGTCGCGCCAGCGCATGCGCCAGGGTGGCGGGCTGAAACTCGACCTGGACCTGCCGGCGGCAGACTTCGACGACATTCCATTGGGCCCCGGAATCAAACTGCCGGAGTGGGACTATCGCAAGCAGAGCCTGCAGAAGGACTTCGTCAACCTCCAGATGATGCTGCCGCGGGGCGCGAAGCGAAGCCGCTGCCGATACGTCTGGCGCCGCTGGCGCGGCGCTTGCGGCGTCAGTTCGAGCACCTGCGTACCGATCGTCAGTGGCTGCGCCAGCAGCCGCAAGGCTCGGAGCTGGACCTTCAGGCTTGGCTCGACTTCCACGTCGAAAGGCAGAACGGCCATTGTGCCGAGCGCGGTCTGTTCATGGAGCAGCGGCAGAATCGCCGTGACCTGGCCTGCCTGTTGCTGGCCGATCTCTCGATGTCGACCGATGCGCATCTGGATAACGAGCACCGGGTCATCGACGTAGTGACCGACAGCATGCTGCTGTTTGGCGAGGCGCTGTCGACTGTCGCGATCAGTTCGCCCTCTATGGGTTCTCCTCGCTGCGCCGCCAGCAGGTGCGCATGCAGGAGCTCAAGAGTTTCCGCCAGGCCTATGGCGATGAGACGCGCGGGCGCATTCAGGCACTCAAGCCGGGCTACTACACGCGCATGGGGGCGGCGATCCGCCAGGCCACCCGTCTATTGGCCGAGTGCAAGCAGCGGCGCAAGCTGCTGTTGCTGGTGACCGACGGCAAGCCGAACGATCTGGACCTGTATGAAGGGCGCTACGGTGTCGAAGATACGCGCCAGGCGGTACTGGAGGCGCGTCAGCAGGGACTGCTGCCTTTCTGCATCACCATCGACCGCGAGGCCGGCGATTACCTGCCGTACATGTTCGGGGCCAACGGCTACACGCTGATCAAGGAGCCGCAACAGCTGCCGGTGCGTCTGCCGCAACTGTACAGGCAGTTGACCCAACGCTGAGCCAGCAGCGGCTGGTGAGGCCTCTGCCGAGGGATAGGGAGAAAAGAAAGCCCGGCGATAGCGGGCTTTGTTCATTCGGTTTCCAGCGGCTCCGGGATCGGAACCGGAACGGGTTCGGCCGCATCGACCTCGCGCTGGATTTCCTCGAGCAGCGAGCCCGGCGTCGGCCGCTCGGCCGGCTGCTGGGCCGCTTTCGCTGACGCTGGACGCGTCGGCGAGGTGCGAGAATCTCTTCGTCGCGGCTGACACCGGGCATGAAGTCGCCGGCCAGGCCTACCAGTTGATCGTTGCCGTCGAACACCAGGCTGACCCGCTCCTGCTGACGCTGGCTACCGCCAGGCTGGATACTGTAGAGGTAATCCCAGCGATTGGCGTGGAAGGTGTCGGTGATCAGGGGGTTGCCCATGATAAACCGCACTTGCTTACGGGTCATTCCGGGGCGCAGCTGATCTATCATGTCCTGCGTGACGACATTGCCCTGTTGAATGTCGACCTTATATACCCCAGGAAACGAACAACCGGCGAGTGCGAACAGGCCCACGAGCGTGAGGCTGGTCAGCATGAGCTTGGTGTTTTGCATCGGTGGGTGACTTCCACTATCTTGGCTGGGCAAAGAACCCGGATCATACCCGTATTGAAGGAGGCTGCGAAACAGCAGCAGCGAGAAAGCCAACCATGGTTGAGAACAACGAACTTCGTAAAGCTGGTCTGAAAGTAACCCTTCCCCGGGTGAAGATTCTGCAAATGCTCGACAGCACGGGCCAGCGCCACATGAGCGCCGAGGACGTCTACAAGGCGCTGATGGAGGCCGGTGAAGACGTCGGTCTGGCGACTGTCTACCGCGTTCTGACTCAATTTGAGGCGGCTGGCCTGGTGGTTCGCCACAACTTCGATGGGGGCATGCCGTATTCGAGCTGGCCGACGGTGGCCATCACGACCATATGGTCTGCGTTGATAGCGGTGATGTCATCGAGTTCTTCGATTCGGAGATCGAAAAGCTGCAGAAGGAGATCGTCGCTCGCCACGGCTACGAGCTGGTCGATCACAATCTGGTGCTCTACGTGCGCAAGAAGGCTGATCAGCGCGGTCGATACTGAAACCCCGCCCATAGTGGCGGGGTTTTTCATTTATGGCGGCTGCAGCTGCTCTCGCGGCGAAGCGTTATGCCTGCGCGGTAGAGACCATCTGCCGGGCATGGGCCAACGACTGTTCGGTCAGGTCGACCCCACCGAGCATTCTGGCGACTTCTTCGACCCTGGCGTCGCCATTCAGCTCGGCGACTGCGGTGCGGGTTTCGTCGGCGCCGCGCGCCTTGTGCACGAACAGGTGGTTGTGGCCCTGGGCGGCTACCTGCGGCAGGTGGGTAACTGTGAGTACCTGGCCACGCTCGCCGAGACGACGCAACAGTTGGCCGACAATCTCCGCCGTAGGGCCGCCGATGCCGACATCGACTTCGTCGAATACCAGCGTCGGCGTGCGCGAGGTCTGTGCGGTGATGACCTGAATCGCCAGGCTGATGCGCGACAGTTCACCGCCCGAAGCGACCTTGGCCAGGGCACGCGGCGGCTGACCGGGGTTGGCACTGACCAGGAACTCCACCAGTTCCAGGCCGTGTGGCGGGTTCTCGCCCGGCGCGACCGGCTTGAGCACCACGCTGAAGCGCCGCCCGGCATTCCCAGGCGCTGGATCTCGTCTTCCACCGCTTCGCCCAGGCAGGTAGCCGCCGCCTGACGAACGCGGCTCAGCTCTTCGGCCTTCTCGAGGTAATGCCGTGCGTAGGCTTCGAGCTCCTCGCCCAGACGCTCGACGGCCTCGTCATCGGCGTTTAGGCTTTCCAGCTCGCTCAGCAGGCGTTGCTGCAGCTCGGGCAGTTCGGCCGGCTGTACACGATGCTTGCGTGCCAGGCTGTAGATGGCATCCAGTCGTTCTTCCAGCGCCTGTTGGCGCTGGGGGTCCGCGTCGAAATGGTCGATGAAACGGTTGAGCTCGCCAACTGCTTCCTCGACCTGGATCTGCGCACTGGCGAGCAGGTTGACGCTTCGCCCAGCGCGCCGGATTGACCCTGGAAAGCCGTCAGGCGTTGCAGGCTTGACGTGAGCGCCGATAGCACATTCCCGGCATCGTTCTCGCTACAGAGCTCCATGACCTGCTGGCAGGCGCCGAGCAGTTGCCCGGCATTGGCGAGGTTCTTGTGCTCCTGCTCCAGTTGCTCCAGTTCATGTTCGCCCAACGCCAGATTCTCCAGCTCTTCGAGCTGATAGCTGAGCAACTGATGGCGTGCACGTTGCTCGTCGCTCGCGTTGCTCAGGCGGTCGAGCGTCTGGCGTGTTTGCTTCCAGCGCTGCGCAGCGAGATGGACCTGCCGGGCCAGCTCCTGGGCGCCGGCGTACTCGTCCAGCAAGCGGCGATGCGTGTCTGGCTTGAGCAGCGATTGATGCTCGTGCTGGCTGTGAATATCGATCAAAAGCTCGCCGAGCGCCTTGAGATCACCTTGCGGGCAGGGCGAGCCGTTGATGTAGCCGCGCGAACGACCTTCGGCCGTAATCACGCGGCGCAGGATGCACGGTCCGTCGTTGTCGAGGTCGCGCGCGGCCAGCCAGGCCTGGGCCTCAGGGATATCGGCCAGATCGAAGCTGGCAAGGATATCTGCCTTGTCCGCACCCTGGCGGACCACGCTGCTGTCGGCGCGATCACCAAGTGCGAGGCCCAGCGCATCGAGCATGATCGACTTGCCTGCGCCCGTTTCGCCGCTGATCACCGTCATCCCTCGCTGCAGTTCGAGATCGAGGTGTTCGACGATGGCGTAGTTGTGGACCGACAGATGGACCAGCATGGCGGCGCTCCAATTGATTTGGCTGGCTATTTATACAGTGCTTTTTCGGCGCCCTTCAAGCACCGTCGAGCGCTGCATCGAGTCGGCTGCGGCGGATGTGTCGCCTTTTTGCGCATATCTGCGCCCGGTGCCTTGAAGCGCTCTTCGCTGCCCCCATATAGCGGCACATGCGCGGGGATGCCCCGCATTGAGACAGATATGGAGGAGCGCATGGCCGACGAGCAGAACCTGGATAACCAGCCCCCGGAAAATCCCGAAGCCGAAAACAGCGTGGCCGAGGATCTTGCCGCGCGCGTGCAGTCGCTCGAAGAGCAGCTCGCCGCGGCGCAGGATCAGTCGCTGCGCGTGGCTGCCGAGTTGCAGAACATCCGCCGACGTGCCGAGCAGGACGTGGAAAAGGCGCACAAGTTCGCCCTGGAGAAGTTCGCTGGCGACCTGTTGCCGGTAGCCGACAGCCTGGAGCGTGGCCTGGAGCTGACACGGCCGGACGACGAGACCAGCAAGGCGGTGCGCGAAGGGCTCGAGCTGACCCATAAGCTGCTGCTCGACACGCTCGCACGGCACCAGCTCGTGGCCGTCGACCCGGTGGGTGAGCCCTTCAATCCCGAGCACCACCAGGCGATGGCAATGGAGGAGAGCATGCATGCCGAGCCAGGCAGCGTGATCAAGGTGTTCCAGAAGGGCTACCTGCTCAATGGGCGGCTGTTGCGGCCGGCCATGGTTGTTGTCAGCAAGGCTCCGGCAGACGCACCGCCTTCGATCGACGAGAAGGCTTGAAATAGCGGGCGCAGGCCCCATCTGCTAGGCAAGCGAAATTAAAGCTTTATCCGGCGCCAGGCTGAAGGCGCGGACCAACCAAGATTCGGAGAGAGATATGGGCAAAATCATCGGTATCGACCTGGGGACCACCAACTCCTGCGTCTCCATCATGGAAAACGGCAACGTCAAGGTCATCGAGAACGCCGAGGGCGCGCGCACCACGCCTTCGATCATCGCCTACACCAATGATGGCGAAACCCTGGTCGGCCAGTCGGCCAAGCGCCAGGCGGTGACCAATCCGCAGAACACCCTTTATGCAGTCAAGCGTCTGATCGGTCGTCGCTTCGAAGAGGACGTCGTGCAGAAGGACATCAAGATGGTGCCCTACAGCATCGTCAAGGCCGACAACGGCGATGCTGGGTGGAGGTGAAGGGCCAGAAGATGGCGCCGCCACAGATCAGCGCCGAAGTCCTGAAAAAAGATGAAGAAGACCGCCGAGGACTATCTGGGCGAAGCGTGACCGAGGCGGTGATCACCGTGCGGCCTACTTCAACGACAGCCAGCGCCAGGCCACCAAGGACGCCGGTCGCATCGCCGGCCTGGACGTCAAGCGGATCATCAACGAGCCGACCGCTGCGGCGCTGGCCTACGGCATGGACAAGGCCAAGGGCGACCATACCGTGATCGTCTATGACCTGGGCGGCGGTACCTTCGACGTGTCGGTGATCGAGATCGCCGAGGTCGACGGTGAGCATCAGTTCGAGGTGCTGGCCACCAATGGCGATACCTTCCTCGGTGGTGAAGATTCGACATTCGCCTGATCGACTATCTCGTCGACGAGTTCAAGAAGGAAAGCGGCATCAACCTCAAGGGTGATCCGCTGGCCATGCAGCGCCTGAAGGAAGCGGCCGAGAAGGCCAAGATCGAGCTGTCCTCCAGCCAGCAGACCGACGTCAACCTGCCGTACATCACGGCCGATGCGTCCGGTCCGAAGCACCTGAACGTGAAGATCTCCCGTGCCAAGCTGGAGTCGCTGGTCGAGGATCTGGTCGAGCGGACCATCGAGCCGTGCCGCATCGCACTGAAGGATGCGGGCATCGACGTCTCCAAGATCGACGACGTGATCCTGGTCGGTGGCCAGACCCGCATGCCGCTGGTGCAGAAGCAGGTTGCCGAGTTCTTCGGCAAGGAGCCGCGCAAGGACGTCAACCCGGACGAAGCCGTTGCCATGGGTGCTGCCATTCAGGCGCGGTGCTGGCTGGCGACGTCAAGGACGTGCTGCTGCTGGACGTGTCGCCGCTGACGCTGGGCATCGAGACCCTCGGCGGTGTGATGACTCCGCTGATCGAGAAGAACACCACCATCCCGACCAAGAAGTCGCAGGTGTTCTCCACCGCCGACGACAACCAGAGTGCCGTGACCATCCACGTGCTGCAGGGTGAGCGCAAGCAGGCGGCGCAGAACAAGTCGCTGGGTCGCTTCGATCTGGCTGACATCCCGCCGGCGCCGCGCGGCATGCCGCAGATCGAGGTCACCTTCGACATCGACGCCAACGGCATTCTGCACGTGTCCGCCAAGGACAAGGCGACCGGCAAGCAACAGTCGATCGTGATCAAGGCCAACTCCGGTCTGTCCGAGGAGGAGATCGAGCAGATGGTGCGCGACGCCGAGGCCAACGCCGAGGAGGATCGCAAGTTCGAGGAGCTGGTGACGGCGCGCAACCAGGGTGATCAGCTGGTGCATGCCACGCGCAAGATGTTGACCGAGGCTGGCGACAAGGCCAGTGCGGATGACAAGGCCAGCATCGAGAAGGCGCTGGGCGAGCTGGAGGCAGCGGTCAAGGGCGACGACAAGGCGGAAATCGAAGCGAAGATCGCTGCCGTGTCCCAGGCGTCCACTCCGCTGGCCCAGAAGATGTATGCCGAGCAGCCGCAGGGCGGCGAGACGCAGGCCGAGGCAGGCAAGTCGCAGGCGGGCGATGACGTCGTGGATGCCGAGTTCGAAGAGGTCAAGGACAACAAGTAAGCTTCCGCTTATGACCCCTGGGGTTTCCAGGGATGCGGCAGCGCCTCGGGCCTGCCGCTTTTCGCTCCAGCTCGACCGGCTGCCTCCGGTCGGGCCGACTGCCACGCGGGAGTTCACTCCCGCGTCGGCGTGTCTGGAGGGCATGAATTGAGGGTTCAGGAAAGTTATGGCCAAACGTGATTATTACGAAGTGCTGGGTGTCGAGCGCGGCGCGAGCGAGGCGGATCTGAAAAAGGCCTACCGCCGCCTCGCCATGAAGCACCACCCGGACCGTAATCCGGGCGACAAAGCGGCTGAAGAGGCGTTCAAGGAGGCCAACGAGGCCTATGAAGTGCTCTCCGATGCCAGCAAGCGGGCAGCCTATGACCAGTATGGTCACGCCGGGGTCGACCCGCAGATGGGGGGGGCTGGCGGTGCAGGTTTTGGTGGTGCCAACTTCTCGGACATCTTCGGTGACGTCTTCAGCGATTTCTTTGGTGGCGCCCGCGGAGCTTCGCGTGGGGGCTCCCAGCGTGGCAGCGATCTGCGCTACACGCTCGAGCTGGATCTCGAGGAGGCTGTGCGCGGCACCACGGTGACCATTCGGGTCCCGACGCTTGCCGAGTGCAAGGTCTGCAACGGCTCTGGCGCGAAGAAGGGAACCACTCCGGTCACCTGTACGACCTGTGGTGGTATTGGCCAGGTGCGCATGCAGCAGGGTTCTTCTCCGTGCAGCAGACCTGCCCGCGCTGCCATGGCAGCGGCAAGATGATCTCCGACCCATGCGGCAGCTGCCACGGGCAGGGGCGTGTGGAAGAGCAGAAGACCCTGTCGGTGAAGGTGCCGGCTGGTGTCGATACCGGCGATCGCATTCGTCTGTCCGGCGAGGGTGAAGCCGGTACCCAGGGCGGTCCGGCGGGGGACCTCTATGTCGTGGTCAGCGTGCGCGAGCATCCGATCTTCCAGCGCGACGGCAAACATCTGTACTGCGAAGTGCCGATCAGCTTTGCCGATGCCGCGCTAGGTGGTGAGCTGGAGGTGCCCACGCTTGATGGTCGAGTGAAGCTGAAGATTCCCGAGGGTACGCAAACCGGCAAGCAGTTCCGCCTGCGGGGTAAGGGAGTCGCACCCGTGCGTGGGGGCGCGCCGGGCGATCTGATGTGCCGCGTCGTGGTGGAAACGCCGGTGAACCTGAGCAAGCGTCAGCGCGAGATACTCGAAGAGTTTCGCGCCTCGCTGCAGGGCAACACCTCCCATTCGCCCAGGGCCAGTGCTGGTTCGAGGGTGTGAAGCGCTTTTTCGGCGACGTGTGAGTGCCGGCCGAAGGCTGCCGCGATGCGCGCAAGCCTTCGGCCTTCCGTGACCCTTGGAGCTATTGGATATGCGACGTATTGCAGTGATGGGTGCCGCCGGGCGCATGGGCAAGATCCTGATCGAGGCGGTACAGCAGACCGCGGGCGCGGCTGGCCTGACCGCGGCGATCGATCGCCCGGACAGCACCCTGGTCGGGGCTGATGCCGGCGAACTGGCGGGCATCGGGCGCCTGGGCGTGCCCTTGTCGGGCGACCTGGCCAAGGCCGTGGACGAATTCGATGTCCTGATCGACTTCACGCATCCTTCCGTCACCTTGAAGAATCTGGAGATCTGTCGTCGGGCCGGCAAGGCCATGGTGATCGGTACCACCGGGTTCTCGGCCGAGGAGAAGGAGCGCCTTGCGCAGGCGGCCAAGGATATTCCCGTCGTCTTCGCTGCCAACTTCAGCGTGGGCGTCAACCTCTGCCTGAAGCTGCTCGATACGGCCGCGCGCGTGCTCGGTGATGATGTGGATATCGAAATCATCGAGGCCCACCATCGGCACAAGGTCGATGCGCCATCCGGCACCGCGCTGCGCATGGGAGAGGTGGTGGCCGAGGCGCTCGGGCGCGACCTGCAGAAGGTCGCGTCTATGGTCGCGAGGGGCAGACCGGCGCGCGGCAGCGCGAAACCATCGGCTTTGCCACGGTGCGTGCCGGGGATGTGGTGGGAGACCACACGGTGCTGTTCGCCGCCGATGGCGAGCGTGTGGAGATCACCCACAAGGCCTCCAGCCGCATGACCTTCGCCAAGGGTGCGGTGCGCGCTGCGCTATGGCTCGACGGCAAGCCGGCTGGCCACTACTACGTCTGAGCATCGATCGATGTACAGCTCCAGCCGCATGACCTTCGCCAAGGGTGCGGTGCGCGCTGCGCTATGGCTCGACGGCAAGCCGGCTGGCCACTACTACGTCTGAGCATCGATCGATGT
>LZQQ01000123.1_pt1 | contig 13024 bp, 15 predicted proteins | sample 768581 | NCBI WGS metagenome assembly LZQQ01 (sample SAMN05207185, study PRJNA324510) | oil field metagenome | isolation source: sample BH-FW-20 from oil reservoir | place: India: Bombay High | collected 2015-11-25 | reverse complement strand
AAGCGGTCGCAGAGCACCACGGCATCGCGTGCCAGCGCCGGCCTGATCACCTGCGCCAGGTGCTGGGCGCGCGCGGCAAACACCAGCAGCAGCTCGGCGCCCGCCGCCCTGATAGGCGTAGGTCGCGTCGGTGAAGCGGTCGCAGAGCACCACGGCATCGCGTGCCAGCGCCGGCCTGATCACCTGCGCCAGGTGCTGGGCGCGCGCGGCAAACACCAGCAGCAGCTCGGCGTCTTCGCACATGGGCTCGGCGCTGGGCGCCAGCAGCAGCTCGCGGATGCGCTCGGCCAGCGGCGTGCCGCCGGGCTCCCGGGTCAGCACCACCTCGACGCCGTGCGCCCGCAGGCGCTCGGCCAGGTACTCGCGGTTGGTGCTCTTGCCGGCGCCTTCCGGCCCTTCCAGGGTGACGAACAGACCGCTCATGGGGTGCCCTCGCTCGGCGCCGCCTGGATCTGCGGCGCGGGGCTGGAGCGGTAGTCGGCGCGGCGGTTGAGCTGGAACTCGCGAACCGCGCGATTGTGCTCGGCGAGCGTGTCGCTGAAGACGTGGCTGCCGTCGCCGCGCGCGACGAAGTACAGGCTGTTGCCCTCTGCCGGATGCAGCGCGGCATGGATCGCCTCGCGGCCGACCATGGCGATCGGCGTCGGCGGCAACCCGGGCTTGACGTAGGTGTTGTAGTCCGTGGCCTCGCGCAGGTGCGCACGGGTGATCCGCCCGCGATAGCGGTCGCCGAGCCCGTAGATGACCGTCGGGTCCGTCTGCAGCAGCATGCCCCTGGCCAGGCGGCGCACGAACACCCCGGCGATCTGCCCGCGCTCTTCCGGTACGCCGGTCTCCTTCTCGATGATCGAAGCCATGATCAGCGCCTGGTAGGGATCGCTGTACGGCAGGCCTTCGGCACGCTTGCTCCACTCCTCCGCCAGGACCTGTTCGAGGCGGCTGAAAGCGCGTAGGAGGAGTTCGCGGTCGCTGGTGCCGCGAGTATAGAGGTAGGTATCGGGGAAGAAGCGGCCCTCCGGGTGCAGGTCCGGGTAGCCCAGCTCGGCCATCACCTCGGTGTCGGAAAGGCCCTGCAGGCTCTGTTCGATCTTCGGCTGCGCCGCCAGCGCGAGACGCACCTGCTGGAACGTCCAGCCCTCCACCAGGGTGACGCTGTGCTGCATCACCTCGCCGCGCTGCCATAGCCCGATCATCTGGCGCACCGTCATGCCGGGCTGCAGCTGGTACTCCCCGATGTGCAGGGTCTGCCCGGCCAGATTCAGCCGCCAGTACAGCCGCAACCAGAATGCATCGTCCAGCAGCCCCTCGGTCTCGAGACGCCGAAACACGCCGCCCGGGGTATCGCCGGGGCGGACCTCCAGCAGTTGCGCCTCTTGCAGTTCGAGGGGCTGTTCGAGGGCTGCGTACTGCCGCCAGGCGCCGAAAACGCCGGCCAGCACTGCCGCCAGCCCGACGACCAGCAGCACAAGTAGGATCTTTCGAATCACGAATCGCTCGGCATCTTCGCCAGAAGGGCCTGCAGTTTACGGGTGAGCGGCCCGACCGGCCAGCTCAGCACGTCACAAGCCACTACCGGCCAGATGCCGTACTGGCTGTTACAGACGAACACCTCGTCGGCCCCTTCGAGGGCATCCGGCCCCAGGTCGCTCACCACCGCTTCGAGCCCCGCCGGGCCGGCCAGTTCGAGCAGCTCGGCGCGCATCACGCCGGCGACACCACAGCGATCCAGCGCCGGAGTCAGCAGGCGCCGGCCCGAGATCAGGAACAGGTTGCTGAACACCCCTTCGACCAGGCGACCGGCGCCGTCGCGCAGCAAACCCTCGGCGAAGGATGGATCGCTCCACTCGGCGCGCGCCAGCACCTGCTCCAGCCGGTTGAGGTGCTTCAGGCCGGCCAGCGCCGGTTGCTCGGCCAGGCGCAGCCGGCAGGGGAACAGACGGACGCCCTGCTCTGCATTCTCGGCGGGATAGTGCGGCTGCGGGCCCCCGATGAGCATTCGGCTGGGCCGCGCCGGCTGGGGAAAGGCATAGCCACGCTGCCCCGCCCCGCGCGTCACGATCAGCTTGGCAACGCCCTCGCCGAGCGCAGCGGCGAATGCGTTCAGCTCGGCGCGACGGTTTCCATATCCACCGGCAGTGCGAGCCGTTTGCAGCCTTCGCCCAGCCTGGCCAGGTGACGCTCGAGCCGCAGCGGCCGGCCATCGATGACCCGGATCGTTTCGAACAGGCCGTCGCCGTAGGCCAGCCCACGGTCGAGGACGGCCACCTGCGACGCAGGCAGGCCGTCGATCCAGGTCAGGCTCACGCCTGGAAGCGGCGGAAGACCAGCGAGCCGTTGGTTCCGCCGAAGCCGAAGGAGTTGGACAGCGCCACCTCGATCGGCATCGACCGTGCCTCATGCGGCACGAAGTCGAGGTCGCAGCCCTCGTCCGGGTCGTCGAGGTTGATCGTCGGCGGAGCCACCTGGTCGCGGATCGCCAGCACGGTGAAGATCGCCTCGACCGCGCCCGCCGCGCCGAGCAGGTGGCCGGTCATCGACTTGGTCGAACTCACCGCCAGCTCGTAGGCATGCTCGCCGAACACACTCTTGATCGCCGCCACCTCGGCCGTGTCGCCCGCGGGGTCGAGGTGCCGTGGGCATTGATGTAGTCGATCTGGCTCGCGTCCAGCCGGGCATCCTTGAGCGCGTTGCGCATGCAGCGCGCGGCACCGGCGCCGTCTTCCGGTGGCGAAGTCATGTGGAACGCATCGCCGCTCATGCCGAAGCCGATCAGCTCGGCATAGATGGTCGCCCCGCGCGCGCGCGCGTGCTCCAGCTCCTCGAGCACCAGCGCGCCGGCGCCGTCGGATAGCACGAAGCCATCGCGCGCCCTGTCCCAGGGGCGGCTGGCAGCGGCAGGATCGTCATTGCGCGTGGACAACGCCCGCGCCGCGGCGAACCCGCCGATGCCGAGCCCACAGGCGGCCATCTCGGCGCCACCGGCGATCATCACGTCGGCCTCGCCATAGGCGATGTTCCGGGCCGCCATGCCGATGCAGTGGGTGGCCGTGGTGCAGGCCGTGGCGACGGCATAGTTGGGGCCCTGCAGGCCCAGATGGATCGACAGGAATCCGGAGACCATGTTGATGATCGAGCCGGGCACGAAGAACGGCGAAATCCGCCGGGGCCCCTGTTCGATCAGTGACTTGCAGTTGTTCTCGATGTTGGTCAGACCACCGATGCCGGAGCCGATGGCGACGCCGAAGCGATCCCGGTTCTCGTCGGTCGCCTCGAGTCCCGAGTCGCGCCAGGCCTGGAAGCTGGCCGCGAGTCCGTACTGGATGAAAAGATCGAGCTTGCGCGCCTCCTTGGCCGGCAGGTACTGCTCGACCTCGAAGCCCTTGACCGAACCTCCGAAACGCGTGGAATACGCGGAAAGGTCGGTGTGCTCGATCAGCCCGATACCGCTGCGGCCGGCCAGAATCCCTTGCCAGCTGCTCGGCACATCGTTACCCAGGGGCGATACCATGCCCAGCCCGGTGACCACGACGCGTCTACGCGACACAGCAATTCTCCTTACACATAACTCTTGAGGGCGAACGACCAGCCATTGCCGTCGCCATGGCCCCGTCGGGCCTTTTATACGCAATCAAAGAAAAGCCGCACTACCCCATCGAAGGCAGTGCGGCTTTTCCTGTTCGAAGCGGGATTACGTCTTACTGCGCGTGCGCGTTGATGTAATCGATGGCTTCCTGAACGGTAGTGATCTTTTCGGCCTGCTCGTCCGGAATCTCGGTCTCGAATTCCTCTTCCAGAGCCATCACCAGCTCGACAGTGTCAAGGGAGTCGGCACCCAGGTCTTCGACGAAGGAAGCGCTGTTAGTGACTTCCTCTTCCTTGACGCCAAGTTGCTCGGCAACGATTTTCTTGACGCGTTCTTCGATGGTGCTCATACCTTGTTTTCACTCCTATGGAAAAATCCAGGCAGCTGGTCTGCGCGGTAGTGTATAGAAAGCGTTTTCCGCATTTCAAGCTGAAAGCAGGACAGCATGCCTCCGCTACCGATGATCTGTCTATAACCCGGCCAGCCGCTTATTACCTTATCCAGCGGTTACGACGATTGCTGAGACAGCCGGGCTTCGCCCGGCGTCACACTCAGCTCATGTACATCCCGCCGTTGACCGGAACGGTGGCCCCGGTGACGTAGGCCGCACCGTCGGAAGCCAGGAAGCCCACCACCCTGGCGATCTCCTCGGCCTGCCCGAGACGACCCAGCGGAATCTGGCCGAGCAACGCCTCGCGCTGCGCTTCCGGCAGTTCGCGGGTCATGTCGGTGTCGATGAAGCCGGGCGCCACCGCGTTGACCGTGATGCCGCGCGAGCCCACTTCACGCGCGAGCGCGCGCCCGAACCTTCGAGGCCGGCCTTGGCTGCGGCATAGTTCACCTGCCCGGCGTTACCCATGGCACCGACCACCGAGCCGATGCTGATGATCCGCCCCCAGCGCGCCTTGGTCATGCCGCGCAGCACCGCCTTGGTCAGCCGGTACAGGCTGGTCAGGTTGGTGTTGATGACGTCGTGCCACTCCTCGTCCTTCATGCGCAGCATGAGGTTGTCGCGGGTGATGCCGGCGTTGTTCACCAGGATCGCCACCTGGCCGTGGGCCTGCTGGATCTGCTCCAGCGCGGCCGCCACCGAGTCGTCGCTTCCGACGTCAAGCATCAGCCCCTGCCCCTGGATGCCATGGTTCGCCAGCGTTTCGCCGATGCGCTGGGCGCCGGCCTCTGAAGTCGCCGTGCCGATGACGATTGCACCCTGGCGACCGAGCTCCAGGGCGATGGCCTGGCCGATCCCGCGACTCGCACCGGTGACCAGCGCCACCTTGCCTTGCAGATTCATTCGCATTTCTCCTTGTTCATGCCAGCGCGGCGCGCGCGGCGGCAAAGCGGTCGGGGGTGTCGAGGCCATGGGTATTGACCCCCTTGACACAACGCTTGTTGAGCCCGGACAGGACCTTGCCCGGACCGCATTCGACGAGATCGGTGATGCCCGACTCGTTCAGCCGGATCACGGTTTCCACCCAGCGTACCGGGCTGTAGAGCTGTGCCAGCAGGTCGCGTTTGAGCGCGTCGAGGTCGACCGGCACGGCGGCGCTGACGTTCTGCACCAGCGGGATGGCGGGTTCGCGCCAGTCGATCGAATTGACCGCTTCCGCGAAACGCTCGGCCGCCGGACGCATCAGCCGCAATGGGACGGGACGCTGACCGGTAACGGCATCGCGCGCTTGGCACCCTTGGCCTTGCACGCCTCGATCGCACGCGCCACCGCGGCCGCCTTGCCGGCGATGACCACCTGGCCCGGCGCGTTGAAGTTCACCGCACTGACCACCTCGCCCTGGGCCGCCTCGGCACAGGCGGCCAGCACGTCGGCATCTTCCAGGCCGAGGATGGCGGCCATCGCCCCCTCGCCTGCCGGCACGGCCTGCTGCATCAGTTGGCCACGGCGCTCGACCAGGCGGACCGCCTGTTCCAGCGACAGGCTTTCGGCAGCCACCAGGGCCGAGTATTCGCCGAGGCTGTGGCCGGCGACGTAGGCCGGACGCGCGCCGCCTTCGGCCAGCCACAGGCGCCAGAGCGCCACCGACGCGGCGAGGATGGCCGGCTGGGTCCTGTCGGTCTGGTTGAGCTGCTCTTCGGGCCCCTGCTGGCAGAGCGCCCAGAGATCGTAACCGAGCGCCTGCGAGGCTTCGGCGAAGGTATCGGCGATCACCGATTGCTGCGCACCGATTTCGGCGAGCATGCCGACGACCTGGGAGCCCTGGCCTGGAAAAACGAATGCGATTGAGGACATTGAAACGAGTCTCTTGTGGCTCTTGTCGTTCGAACGCGGGCAGTGCTCGCCCGCGTACTGCTGGGTTGGATGGTCTGCCGCCGGGTGCGGTCACATGACCAAGACTACAGTAGATGCTCCAGCTGGCTGTGCAACCGTCCCGGAAGGTCCTGGCGGACATCCTCGGCGGCCTTGCGGATGGCGGTGCGGAAACCGGCCTCGCCGGCGGCACCATGGCTTTTCACCACGATCCCCTGCAATCCGAGGAAACTCGCGCCGTTGTAGCCGGACGGCGCCAGCTCGGCACGCAATCGGCGTAGCAGTGGCATGGCCAGGGTGCCGGCCAGGCGCGACAGCAGCGAGCGGCGGAACAGCGCATCGAGCCGTGTGCCGACCATGTGGGCCAACCCCTCGCTGGACTTGAGCAGAATGTTGCCGACGAACCCGTCGCACACCGCCACGTCGGCCTCGCCACGGAACAGCCCGTCCCCTTCGACGAAGCCGGAAAAGTGGATGCCGCGGGCCTGCCGCAGCAGGCTCGCCGCCAGCTTGACCTGCTGGTTGCCCTTGATGTCCTCGGTTCCGACGTTCAACAGGGCGACGCGCGGCCTGGCGACGCCCAGGGCCTGCGCGGCCACCGAGCCCATCACCGCGAACTGGTAGAGGTGTTCGGCATCGCAGTCGACGTTGGCGCCGAGGTCGAGCAGCAGACAGCTGCCCCGCTCGGTCGGAATGGCCGTGACCATGGCGGGCCGGTCGATGCCGGGCAAGGTCTTGAGCAGATAGCGCGCAAGAGCCATCAGTGCGCCCGTGTTGCCGGCGCTCACGCAGGCCTGGGCCTGCCCGTCGCGCACCAGCTCGAGCGCCTGCGCATCGAGGAATCCGGCTTGCCGCGCAGGGCCTGGGTCGGGCGCTCGTCCATCGTCACCACTTCACCGGCATGAACGATGCGCAGCGCGAGCGGTCGACGCGGGATGGGCGTTGACGAGACGGTCGATCAGAGGGGATTGGCCGACGAGGACCAGGTGCAGCGAGGGGGATTCAGCCAGGCAGGAAAGGCTGGCCGGAACAATGCAGCGGGGACCGAAGTCCCCGCCCATTGCGTCGATCGCGATGATCGGTGCGGACAAGGATTACTCGTCGGCGCCTTTGTCGATCACCTTGCGACCACGGTAGAAACCGTCCGGGGAAACGTGGTGGCGCAGGTGAACTTCACCCGTGCTCTTTTCCACCGACAGCGCGTTCGACTTGAGCGCATCGTGCGAACGACGCATGTCGCGAGCGGAACGGGACTTTTTGTTCTGCTGAACAGCCATTGAATCAACTCCTAAACGTTTGGGTCACGCTTTAACTGCGCCAGTACGCTGAACGGGTTGGACCGCTTCACCTCGTCCTCGGCGGGCTCGGACTGCTCCGATCCGGCCGGCGCCTGGCAAATTTCGGGGTCGTGGAGTGGAACAATAGGCAGCGCCAGCAGCAACTCGTCCTCAGCCAGCGCCAGCAGATCCAGCGGATCCTCCCCCACCTCCAGCACGTCGTAGCCCTTGGGCAGGTGCTGGGTATTCGCGCCCTCGTTGACCACCGCATAGTCACATTCGCTGTGAATCGGCAGCACGACCGGCTCCAGACAACGCTGGCAAATCATCTTGACGTCAACATCGAGGCGACTGTGGATCACCACGGTCCGCTGCTCGTCACGCCCGAAGGAAAACCGGGCGCGCACCGCCCCCTGATCGTCCTCGAGGGAGTCACTGAGGCGTTCGAGCCTGCTGAGCGGCAGCTCACCCTCGAGGGTCGCTGAACGCTCGGCCAACTGACGCGGCTCGACGTGCGAAGGTATCGGTCCTTTCAACATAAGCGCGGCATTCTATGGATGCCTCTGGCGCTGTCAAAGGAATTCCACCCCTTTCGTCAGGCCCACAGCGCTACAATCACAGCTTTTCCGACGAGGCTTCGCATGCGCCCTCTGCTGCTCGCTTCCAGCTCGCCCTATCGCCGCGAGCTCCTGGCCCGCCTGGGCCTGCCCTTCGAACACGCGTCACCCGATATCGACGAAACCCGACTGCCCGACGAGGCCCCGGACGCCCTGGTGCGTCGCCTGGCCGAGAGCAAGGCACGCGCCCTCGCCGCCCGACATGCCGGCCTGATCATCGGCTCCGACCAGGTCGCGGTGCTCGACGGGCGAGTGCTCGGCAAGCCCCATACCTTCGAACGCGCCCGGGAGCAATTGAAAGCCGCCAGCGGCAGGACCGTGCGCTTCCTCACCGGCGTGGCGCTGCTCGACAGCGTCAGCGGCAACGTGCAAGTCGACTGCGTCCCGTTCGACGTGCATTTTCGCGAACTGGGCGACGCCACCATCGAGCGTTATCTGCGCAAGGAAACGCCCTACGACTGCGCCGGCAGCTTCAAGGCCGAGGGGCTGGGCATCGCGCTCTTCCGCCGGACCGAAGGCGAAGACGTGACCAGCCTGGTCGGCCTTCCGCTCATTCGCCTGGTCGACATGCTGCTGGCGGAAGGCCTGGAAATCCCCTGAGCTAGCGCAGTACCGGAGCCTGCAGGCCGGCCCACAGGGCCAGGTGCTCGGCAATGCTGGCGCCCAGCCGCCTGGAAAGACGCTCCAGCGGCGAGCCCTTGACGGTGAAGTCGACGGTCTCCGGCGCGCCGATCACGTTGCGCGCCACCTCGCCGGTGCTGGCCAGCCCGTCGATCAGGCCGAGCTCCAGCGCCTGCTCGCCCGACCAGATCAGGCCGGAGAACAGCTCCGGATGCCGCTCGTCCTGCAGGCGGTCGCCACGCCCCTGCTTGACCGCGTCGATGAACTGGCGGTGGGTGGTCTGCAGCACGTTCTGCCAGAACGCCGTTTCCTCCGGCTTCTGCGGCTGGAAGGGGTCGAGGAACGCCTTGTGCTCCCCGGAGGTATAGACCCGACGCTCGACGCCGAGCCTGTCGATCGCCTCGACGAAACCGAAGGTGGTCGCCGTGACGCCGATCGAACCCACCAGGCTGGACCTGTTCGCGTAGATCTCGTCCGCAGCGCTGGCGATGTAGTAGGCCCCGGAGGCACCGAGATCGGTGATCACGGCGTAGACCTTGATGTCCGGATGCTCGCCACGCAGGCGCCGGATCTCGTCATATATATAGCCGGACTGCACCGGACTGCCGCCCGGACTGTTGATCCGCATGACGATGCCACGGGTATTGGGATCCTCGAACGCCTCGCGCAGGGCGCCGATGACGTTGTCCGCGCTGGCCGCCTCGTCGTCGGCGATCATGCCGCGCACATTGACCACCGCCGTATGGCCCGAACCCTCGACCGACTTGCCCAACTGCAGCGCCGGCGAAAGCATGAACAGCACGAAGAACAGGTAGGCGAAGGTCAACAGCTTGAAGAAGATGCCCCAGCGGCGCGCACGGCGCTGCTCCTGGATGCTCGCCTGCAGCGTGCGTTCCAGCAGCTTCCAGCTCTTCTGATCGTCGTTGCCGGCCGACGGCGCCTTCCATTCATCCGACATGGTCCCTGACCTCGCGTGAAACCGAAGGCATCAGCCAGACGCCGAGCTCTTCGAAATGATTGATCGACAGGCACGGCCCGCACGCCTGCAACACCGACAGCGGCTGGGCACCGAAGCCGACGGCCACCGCGTCCATTCCCGCCCGGGCCGCCATCTGCAGGTCGAACACCGAGTCGCCAACCATGAGCGCCCGCTCCGCGGGCACACCGCAATGCACGAGGATCTCGTCGAGCATCAGCGGATCCGGCTTGCTCGCCGTCTCGTCGGCACAGCGGGTCACCTCGAAGAAGGTCTCCCAGCCCTGCCCGGCAAGCGCGCGATCGAGTCCGCGCCGGCTCTTGCCCGTGGCTACCGCCAGTTGGTACCCGGCCGAACGAAAGGCCGCCAGGGCCTCCCTCACTCCGGGAAACAGGGGCGAAGGTTGCCGCTCGAGAAGGAGCCAGTGCTCGCTGTACGCCTGCCGAAAGGCTTCGACGCGCCGGCTGTCGTTCAGTTCGGGATAGAGACTGGCGATCGCCTCGGGCAATCCCAGGCCGATGATGCCCTTGACCGCCACCGCTTCGCGCCGAGGCAGTTCACAGCGGTCGGCAGCGGTCCACATCGATTCGACGATACGGCCGATGGAATCGGCCAGCGTGCCGTCCCAATCGAAGATGAGCAGCTCGTAATCAGGCACCCAGTCGCTCCAGCGTGCGCTCCCAGAGTTCGTCGACCGGCGCCTCCAGCTCCAGCACGCCGCCTTCCGGCAGCGGCACTCGCAGGGCGTAGGCATGCAGGAACAGCCGCTTGCGCCCAGCTCGCGCACCTCGCCGGTGAAGGCCTCGTCGCCGTACTTGCTGTCGCCGGCGATGCTGTGCCCGGCATGCTTGGCATGCACCCGGATCTGGTGCGTCCGCCCGGTGATCGGGCGCGCCTCGACCAGCGTGGCGAACTCGCCGAAGCGGCGCACCACCTTGAACAGCGTCAACGCCTCCTTGCCTTCGTCGTCGACCTCGACCATGCGCTCGCCCGAACGCAGCGTGTTCTTCAGCAGAGGCGCGCTCACCTGCTTGCGCGCGGACTCCCAGCGCCCGCGCACCAGCGCCAGATAACGCTTGTCGACGCCATCGCCGCGCAGCGCCTGGTGAAGATGGCGGAGCATGCTGCGCTTCTTGGCGATCATCAGCAGGCCGGAGGTGTCGCGATCGAGACGATGCACCAGCTCCATCTCCTTCGCCTCCGGCCGCAGCTGCCGCAGCGCCTCGATCACCCCGAAGCTGAGCCCGCTGCCGCCGTGAACGGCGATGCCCGCCGGCTTGTTCAGCACCACCAGCCCCTTGTCCTCATACAGGATCGCCGCCTCGAGCCGCTCCAGCAGGGACGCGGCGACCGGCACCGGCTCGTCGCGCTCGGGCAGCCGCAGCGGCGGCACGCGCACCAGGTCACCGGCCTGCAACCGGTAGTCGGGCTTGATGCGCCCCTTGTTGACGCGGACCTCGCCCTTGCGAAGGATGCGATAGATCAATGTCTTGGGAACGCCCTTGAGCTGGGTGCGGAGGAAGTTGTCGATGCGCTGGCCGGCAAGCTCCGGCGCGACCTCGAGCAATTGGACGCTCGAGGTCGGAGAGGGGGTCGTGGTCATCGGCGCATCATAGCAAGTTCATGCATTTGAAGCACTTAGTCATTGCTGCTATAGTCCCGAACGCCGCCAAAAGCGGCCTGGTCCGGCATGGCCAGCCACACCGCCGTTGCCGACCCGAAAACCGTTCCAGGACGCAGAGGCCGTCCAGCGTCATTCATCGTCCAGCGGTGAGTGACGAATCAAGCCTCGAGAGACATGTTGCGTGCCCCCGCTGGGGAATCGCGCCCAATGCAACCGCTCCCGGATTCTGCGAGCGGCACCCGATTTTCAAAGTATGCGTGTTGGGTGGAGATGCACGGTCTTCGGATTGCGTAGCACAGCTTTACAGACGCTTCAGGTCGTCCGCTACCAAAGACCGATTCCTCCTCCCGAACCATTGCTTCTGTTAACACAGCAAGCAGGAGACGTCGTCGCGATCCCGGCCAGAGGCCTCGGATCGCTGGACACTGGAGTGACTTACAACCATTCCTGACGCACCTGACACCGACCGCGAGAGTCGTGTGTGCCGAACGCCGTTTCCGGCAGCCCCGGAAACGACGGTACTACATGAAAAGAATGCTGATAAACGCGACTCAACCCGAAGAGTTGCGTGTCGCACTGGTAGACGGCCAGCGCCTGTTCGACCTGGACATCGAATCCGGTGCCCGCGAACAGAAGAAGGCCAACATCTACAAGGGCCGCATCACCCGCATCGAGCCCAGCCTGGAGGCCGCTTTCGTCGATTTCGGCGCCGAGCGCCACGGCTTTCTTCCGCTCAAGGAAATCTCCCGCGAATACTTCAAGAAGGCCCCCGAAGGCCGGGTGAACATCAAGGACGTGCTCTCCGAAGGCCAGGAAGTCATCATCCAGGTCGAGAAGGAAGAGCGCGGCAACAAGGGCGCCGCCCTGACCACCTTCATCAGCCTCGCCGGCCGCTACCTGGTGCTGATGCCGAACAACCCGCGCGCCGGCGGCATCTCCCGCCGGATCGAAGGCGAAGAGCGCAACGAACTGCGCGAGGCCCTCAACGGCCTCAACGTCCCCGCCGACATGGGCCTGATCGTCCGTACCGCCGGCCTGGGCCGCTCCAGCGAAGAGCTGCAGTGGGACCTGGACTACCTGCTGCAGCTGTGGGCCGCCATCACCGAAGCCTCCCAGGACCGCGCCGCGCCCTTCCTGATCTACCAGGAATCCAACGTCATCATCCGCGCCATCCGCGACTACCTGCGCCAGGACATCGGCGAAGTGCTGATCGACAGCGTCGAGGCCCAGGACGAAGCGCTCTCCTTCATCCGCCAGGTGATGCCGCAGTACGCCAGCAAGGTGAAGCTCTACGAAGACAGCGTTCCGCTGTTCAACCGCTTCCAGATCGAAAGCCAGATCGAAACCGCCTTCCAGCGCGAAGTGAAGCTGCCGTCGGGCGGCTCGATCGTGATCGACCCGACCGAGGCCCTGGTGTCGATCGACATCAACTCGGCACGCGCCACCAAGGGCGGCGACATCGAGGAAACCGCGCTGCAGACCAACCTCGAAGCGGCCGAGGAAATCGCCCGCCAACTGCGCCTGCGCGACATCGGCGGCCTGATCGTCATCGACTTCATCGACATGACCCCGGCGAAGAACCAGCGCGCCGTCGAGGACCGCATGCGCGAAGCGCTTGAGGCCGATCGCGCGCGCGTTCAGGTCGCCGTATCTCGCGCTTCGGCCTGCTGGAAATGTCCCGCCAGCGCCTGCGCCCGTCCCTCGGCGAAACCAGCGGCATCGTCTGCCCGCGCTGTAACGGCCAGGGCATCATCCGCGACGTCGAGTCCCTGTCGCTGGCGATCCTGCGCCTGATCGAGGAAGAAGCCCTGAAGGACCGCACCGCGGAAGTCCGCGCCCGCGTGCCCTTCCAGGTGGCGGCCTTCCTGCTCAACGAGAAGCGCAACGCCATCACCAAGATCCGAAACTGCGCACCCGCGCGCGTACTCTGAGCATCGATCGATGTACAGCTACTACTCTGAGCATGCCCTTCCAGGTGGCGGCCTTCCTGCTCAACGAGAAGCGCAACGCCATCACCAAGATCCGAAACTGCGCACCCGCGCGCGTACTCTGAGCATCGATCG
>LZQQ01000122.1_pt1 | contig 13146 bp, 17 predicted proteins | sample 768581 | NCBI WGS metagenome assembly LZQQ01 (sample SAMN05207185, study PRJNA324510) | oil field metagenome | isolation source: sample BH-FW-20 from oil reservoir | place: India: Bombay High | collected 2015-11-25 | reverse complement strand
TGTTTTATCGAAAGGATTGACGTCAATCTTATAGGCTTCATTCAGCGGCACGTCCTGATGCGGACAGTTGTTTTCGTAAGCTTGATGCTGTCTTCGTATTTGATGAGCACCACGGAATGCGGTAATTCGTCACAAGGCACGACCAGTGTTTTGGCATTTGTCACTTGTTTGATGTTGGTCCAGCGGCGTTATCTTTGATCTCCGTCATCAGGTTATCCAAACCGGTTTGGCGGCATTTTCGTGCGGCCAGTCGGCCGCCGGCATGCACCGCTTCGGACAATGTCTTTCCATTTAACAGGCTATCAATTACGCCCGCATTGAAGGTGTCGCCGGCGCCTAGGGTGTCGACGGCCTGAGGAATGGTTTCAATGGGTTGGTGTTGAACCGGCTTGTCGGGGGATGCATACCAGGCGCCTTCGGTTCCCCAGGTGCAAATCATGTGCGCTTGAGGCGCCTTCTCTCGCATGGCTTCCAGTAAGGTTCGACCATCGGCATACTCTTTGGCTTTGGCATAATGATGCGAGAAGAAAATGACGTTGGCCTGTGGCAATAAAGCTTCGATGCCGTCGCGGGGTTTTTCCACTTCCAACGAAATCGGCTGATGACTTAGGAAGGTTTTGGCAATGTTAAGCATGCCACTCAGGTTGTCGATGTTTCGACCTTCAAAGTGCAGCCAATCATATTGTTCGATTTCGACTTTGGCAAAAAAATCGAAGCTAAGCTCCGGCAAATCACGATAGTGGGTGATGGTTCGGCTACCGGACGCTTCATTCAGTAACACATAAGAGGTCGGCGTCTGGCCTTGGATAAAGCGTTGGATGTGTTCTGTTTGGATGCGGCGTTCTTGCAAACCGTTCAATAATTGTTTGGAACTTTGGTCGCCACCGAGAGTGGTCATCAGGCTGGCTTCATGCCCCAGTTGATTCAGGACATAAAGCTGTTGCACACATTGCCGCCGACTTGGTGATGACGAGATAGCGCGCGCAGCTCTTCGTCTTCGTGGGGGTAGTGGTCGGTTTTCAAAATAATGTCCAAAACCGCATTGCCGATGCCTAAAATTTTTGCCATGACGTGTTCCTTAATGATGACCGTTTTATGACGCGAATTTTACCATAAATCCAATGTTTAAAAGGGGTGCGAGCAGTTTGTCGATAAAAGTGAATAATTTCAAAAAAAACTTGACAAGCGAATAGCCGATATTAGTTTTTGTATTTAATTTGCATTCTAGTAATTGTTGTTAACATATTGTTTTTAAAATATAAAAACTATTTTTATATTTGTTGGCATGGTTTTTAATTGGCCTGATTATAATCCACAGAAGCTGTGGATAACTTTGTGAAGACTTCTTTTTGAGGTGGCTAAATGCTTTAAAAATGTTACTGTTTTTATAAATTGATTAAAAAATAGGCAGTCGGGATTGATAAGAACTTTTAAGTAAAAAATAAAATTATTTTTCGCTGAATTTTTATGTTTTTTGACGAGCCGGAAAGTGCGACGCATTTTTGGGATATTTGGTGCCCCTGAAAAAATATTTTGGTAGAATCGCGGAAAAGGGATTTTAAAAGAAAGTGGCGCTATGACAGAAAAGCATTCCGGGTTTAATGCAAGTTGCTCCAAATGTGCAATGCAAGGGATTTGCTTTGCCAACGGTCTGTACGATACCGATATTGAGCGTTTGGACCAACTGGTCGACCGCAAGCCGTCCTTGGTGAAAGGGGAATATCTTTATCAAGCGGGCGAAAATTTTACGTCGCTTTATGCGATTCGAGCCGGTATTGTGAAAGTCTACTCCGTTAACGAGCATGAGCAGGAAGTGATCCATGCTTCTATTTGCCGGGGGATATTGTCGGGATGGAGGCCTTGGCGTGTTGCCGCCATGAATTCTACGCCGTGGCGATGGATACCACGACAGTCTGTGCGTTGCCTTACGAGCAACTCACCAAGCTGGGAACGGAAGTCCCGAACTTGAATGCGCAAATTTTCAGCTTGATGAGCCATGAAATTGTCACCGGGCGCCTGCATTCCACGATTTTGACCCAAAAAACCGCCGAGCAGCGGTTGGCCGATTTTATTTTGATGATGTCCGAACGCCTTCGGGCACGCGGGTATGAGCATACTCAGTTCCGGTTAAATGTGTTGCATCGCGATGTGGCCAGCTACCTTAACCTGACGCCGGAAACCGTTTCTCGCATTCTCGGAAAATTCCAAAAACAGGGTTGGATGAGCTGGAAGCGCAAGGAAGTGGTTATTCAGGATATGGAGGCCTTGCAGGCAATGGCCTCATCGGCGGGTTAAACCGTTTTAAATAGCGGTTTTGGAGTAAATAAAGTCTAAAAAAATAAGGTTTTTTACATAAATTCTGAAATAGAGTTCAATTTTTCTTAGAATTCAGGTATATTTGAATTTCGGTTATATTTTAAATACGTTTTTTTAACATTTTAGGGAGATTTACGATGTCTTTATCCGGTCTTAAACAACTATTTTTAGTTGGCTTTTTGGGGTTCGCTCTAGTCGGTTGTAGCTCAACGCCAACGACGGAAGAATCCGGTTCAGCAGATGCGCAAGCGGAAACGGCAGAACCAGTTGTTGTTGAACAAACAGAGGTGGTTGAAGTTGTCGAAGCAACCAACGATGCTGGTCAAACGGCCGCTGAGTTGAAAGCCACTTTGCAAGGAAAAGTCGTTAACTTTGACTTCGATCGTTCCGAAGTGAAAGCTGAGTTTTATGAAATCATTAAATTGAATGCCGATTACATGGCATTGGATAGCACGGCAAACGTCACCATCAAAGGTTACTGTGACGAAAGAGGTACGCGTGAGTACAACTTGGCGTTGGGTGAGCGCCGTGCAAATGCCGTGAAAAATGCATTGGTTGCTGAAGGTGTAAGCCCAAGCCGAATCAATGTCATCAGTTACGGTGAAGAGGATCCAGTTGATCCAGCGCATACTGAAGCGGCATGGGCGAAAAACCGTCGCGCTGAGTTCTCTTACTAAGACGTTTCTGTAACTTTCCCTAAAAGCCTTTCTGCCTTTGGCAGAAAGTCTTTTTTTTTCAGATTTTTTTGTCCCAGTCTTTTACAATCAAACGTCTAACCATTCAATAGTACGATTCAAGCGAGTTCCTGATAACACCTATGACACAAAATTTACCTAAAACGCATTATTTGACCGACTATCAACCACCGGCCTTTGAGGTTGAATCTCTTTTTCTGACATTCGAATTATTACCGAACGGTACACGGGTGACTAATCGCATGCTGGTTCACCGGGTAAAGGATTTGTCCGCGCCGCTCGTGTTGGATGGCGAAGGGCTTGAATTAATTCAAGTCGACTTGGATGGAGTGGCCCTGATGCCGACGCAGTATGACGTCACTGATACACAGTTGATCTTGCTGGATGTCCCGGAACGTTTTGAGTTGGAAATCGTTACCGAAATCGACCCGGAAAACAACACGCGTCTCGAAGGGTTGTATCGGACCAGCGGTAATTACTGTACCCAGTGTGAGGCGGAAGGTTTCCGTCGCATTACCTATTATTTCGACCGTCCGGATGTTTTAACCTATTTCACGACCAAAATCATTGCCGACAAGCAAGACAATAAGGTATTGCTTTCCAACGGCAATCTGGTGGAAGTCGGGGATTTGCCGAATGATCGTCATTATGCGATTTGGAAAGATCCTTATAAAAAGCCTTGTTATCTTTTTGCGTTGGTGGCCGGCAATCTGGAAGAAGTGGAAGACACGTTTATTACCCGGGATCAGCGTCAGATTGATTTGCGTATTTACGTAGAACCGAAAAACCTGGATAAATGTGAACATGCAATGGAATCGCTGAAACGTTCCATGAAGTGGGATGAAGAACGTTTCGGTCTGGTGTATGACCTGGACATTTATATGATTGTGGCTGTGGACGACTTTAATATGGGGGCCATGGAAAACAAAGGTCTGAATGTCTTCAACTCCAAGTATGTTTTGGCCAGGCCTGAAACCGCCACGGATGCGGATTACGAAGGCATTGAATCGGTTATCGGGCATGAATATTTCCATAACTGGACCGGCAACCGTGTCACCTGCCGCGATTGGTTCCAACTGACGTTGAAGGAAGGGTTGACGGTTTTTCGTGATCAGGAGTTTACTTCGGACATGTTGTCTCCGGCAGTGAAACGCATTGAAGACGTCAAAAGGTTGCGTAACAATCAGTTTCCGGAGGATGCCGGGCCCATGTCGCACCCGATTCAGCCGCAATCGTATATTGAAATGAATAACTTCTATACCATGACGGTGTATGAGAAAGGCGCGGAAGTGGTGCGTCTTTACCATACGTTGTTGGGTGAAGCCGGTTTCCAGAAAGGCATGCAGTTGTATTTTGACCGGTTTGACGGTCAAGCGGTTACGGTGGAAGACTTTCGAAACGCCATGGCCGATGCCAATGAAATCGATTTGGCTCAAATGCACAACTGGTACACACAAGCGGGTACCCCAACCTTGAAGGTAGAAAAACACTTCGATGCGGCGACTGGTACTTTAACACTTCATTGTGAACAATCCTTAAAGGGCCAATCAGCCACGCACCGTTATTGATTCCGGTGCTGTTCGGGTTTCTGAATGATGATGGTCGGGCGTTGCCGGTCAGGCTGGTGAAAATAGCCGGAATAAAGTCTTTGAAACCGAAAAAGGCCATTTGCTTAAGTTCACGTCTCTTTCAGAGACGTTTGAATTCACCGGACTTTCTCAGGAACCGTATCTATCGTTGTTGCGGCATTTCTCCGCGCCGGTGAACCTGGAATATGTGGCCAGCGACGAGGAATTGATGATGTTGGCCTCGCACGATGTCGACAGTTTTGTGCGTTGGGAATCGATTCAGACCCTGGCGTTGAAAAACATCGAAGATAATGTCGCTCGTTTTCAAGCGGGGAATGGGATGGTGTTTTCCGAGCATTATCAGCAGGCTTTTCAGGCGGTGTTGGAAGCCGAGGGACTGGATCCTGCACTCAAAGCGCTCGCGATTGGGTTGCCGGACTTGCCGTATGTGTTTGAACAGTTCGAGACGATTGATGTCGATGCTGTCCTGCAAGCGGTGGAATATCAGAAAGCCCAGATTGCCCAAACGTTTGGTGGCGCTTTGGACAAAGCGTATTTGGCTCACTGTTCAAAAAAGGCCTATTGCTATGACAAACACGATATGGCGGCGCGGATGTTGAAAAATCAGTGTCTGGCCTATTTAGCTTATGGGACGGAACCGGTGGTTCGGGCAGTGGCGCAATATGAACAGCAACAAAACATGACCGATGTTTTGGCGGCCTTGAATGCATTGAATCACTTGGCCGTACCGGAAAGAGACGCATGTCTATCCGATTTTTACGAGCGCTGGCAGCAAGATACGTTAGTGATGGATAAGTGGTTCTCGCTGCAAGCACGATCCGAATCGGAGCAGGCTTTGCAAGACGTGCGCGGTTTACTGGAACATCCGGATTTCAATTACCGCAATCCCAACCGGGTTCGCAGTGTGTTGGGTGTGTTCGGGCGTTTGAATATGAAGGCGTTTCATGACGCGTCTGGCGAGGGGTATGCCCTGTTGGCCGAAGAAGTGCTTAAAGTGAATAAAATCAACCCGCAAGTGGCGGCCCGTTTGGTAACGGCTTTCACTTCCTGGAAGCGTTTTAAAGGTCATCGTCAGGATAAAATGCAATCGGCCTTGCAGCATATTGCAGCGGATAAAGCGCTGTCGAAAGATGTTTATGAAATCGTTTCCAAATCGTTAGAGTAGATCAAAAGGCATCATGAAACGGCATCGAAATCTGTTGGCTTGGAGTATGGTGGCAATATTTGCCTCTCCGTGGGGCGCTGTCGCTGAAGAAGGTGAAGTCATCACGCCATTGTCGGACAACCCGGCTCCGAGCGCGAATTTAACCTTGGATCAGCAGATTCAAATGATTGATGTCGAAATTCTGCTGCTGAAGGCGGAATTGGCACAGAAAAACCTGCAGGTTTCGCAAGTCGGCGTATATTTGTCCGAACTGAAAGCACTGTTGCCCATTGAAAGTTTAAGTTCGCAAATGCAAGACCGGGTGGCGCGACTGCAAGCCTATTATGACTCAGCACAGTTAACGACCTTACCTTCAACAACGGGCTTTCGCTTCAATGCCCGGAAAATGTTAGCGCTCTTGCCGATGACCGGGCCTTATTCTCAAGCGGGGCAAGCGGTTTATCAGGGATTGCAAGATGCTTTTCACGACATGCCCATGCCGTACGATTTAGACGTTCTGGACACCAATATTTATGATTCCATGTTCGAGGCATGGGAGTGGGTACGCCTGTATCAGCCCAGTTTTATTTTTGGTCCCTTGCAGAAGGCGCATGTAGCGGAATTGAAAAACCTCGATTTGCATACGCCAGTGCTGGCTTTCAATGAGCTTCAGGAGACGGAAGCTCGTGACGCGCTGCGTGCTCTGGCACCGTCTTCAATGGCCGACTCGGTTACCTCTCTGGTACGGTATTTACAGAATAGCCATGCACGTCGAATCGTGGTGTTGACCGATGGCGATGATAAGTCTGAAGCACTTGTCAAACGCTTCAAAGAGGTGTTGGCCTCCGAAGATGACTCGGCCTTTCCGGTTAAGATTGTCGAGGTCACGAAATCGAGTCCCATGTTGATGAGGTTTTGGAGCGTGCCTTACACGCTCAGCAGTCCCAAGGGCGTAAAGGGTGGTTACAGCATACGATTGCTCACTCACTGGTGTTTGAAGAGCGTCCGAGACAAGATGTGGATGTTGTGGTCAGTTTTTTGCCTTACCGGCTGGCCATGCAAGTTTCCCCGTTGCTGGAGTATTATCACTTGAATGCTTTGGCACATTACTGGTTGCCTTCTGATTTGCCGCCGGCCGATCAGCTGATGACCAGCCTTCCTTATTGGCAGTCTACTTCTGCCATTCTTCCAAGCTACTACGCTGCTCAGGTTCAGAAAAAACATCTTCGACGGCTGAGGATTCAGGAGTTGGCATTTTTTATGCTTTAGGTCAGTTGGCGGCAAAAGCCGTTGTAAATTTGACGCAAGAGAATGTACATGTCATGCGCTCCGAACTGGGGGATTTAAGTGTGGACAGTGAACAGCACTTCCATTTCTATCCTGATGTCTACTGGTTGGACACCGGCGTATTCGAGCGATTGACACCGTAATTTTAAGCGTTCTTGCAGGTCGCGGAAATGGCCAGGCCTGGTGATATTAAGAAACCGATAATTGGCAAGTTTGGGGAATAAGCGGTGGCTGAATCCAATGATACCATTGATCCGAATGATCTAGACAGCATCGATGCCTTGTTAGACGAGGCGGAGCTGGAAGCGATTTCGAATGATGATGACCAAGGTGGTGAAACGGAAGCGGATCAACCCGAGGCCGACACTCCTCTGGAAGAAGGTAGTCTGGATGATTTTCCGAAAGAGGAAGAGCCGGAACCAGAACCGGAGCAGGTGCCCGAGCCTGAACCTGAACCTGAACCGGAATCAGAGCCCGAACCCGAGCCTGTCGTCGAAGAAATGCCCGATGTCGGTGGCGGGATTATGGATAATTTTCCGTCACCGGATGATGAAGCGGAGCTAGAGCCGCAACCTGCTGCGCAGCCTGAACCCGAACCGGCTCTGGAACCGATGTTTAAAGATGAACCGGTGGCCGAAGCCAGTGGAGCTAATATAAATGACGAACCGCCTGCTCCGGCATCGATTGTTGAGGACGGTGCGGAAAACTTTTTGCAAAAGCGGGCGGCATTGCAGCAACAGAATCAAAGTCAAAACCAAAATCAAAATACGTTAACGGTGGCCGAAATGGACTCAATTAAAAAACTGATCATTATTTTCAGCTCAATCACAATCACATTGGTCTTGGTGGCGATTGGTACCGGGATTTGGGCCGCTTTGGCATCCAATCCTGGCTTGGATGAGGAAGCCAAGTCGCTTCTGGAGGATATTCAGGCCGGTTCGACGCAAAGCATGATTAAAAGTTCCAGTTCGGAGAAAACCGTCAAGGAACTGGAGAAAAAATTGGATGCCTTGAGCTTTCAAATTGAGCAATTGAACCGGGACTTAATACAAATGACACCGTCTCAAGGCGCGGACACTGTGCTGATGTATCAATTGATGGTAATAAAGATAGTCAGAAGACTGATAAAAAAGATTCAGCGGTTGCGGTGATTCCTCAGCCTAGCCAGCCGGTTCCGGTGCCGCAGAATATCCAAGTATCGGCGATGGATCCGGAGTTGGCGAAGAAAATGGATAAAGTCAGCTCTCGAATGGTCGTTACACAAAGACGAGTGAATGAAATTAACAACCGTATCAAGTCGCTGCAGTCCCAGTACAAATCGATTTTGAGAACGGTCAAAAAGTTGAACAGGGCATGCTGGAAGAACAAGTGAAGGTTGCGGAAGAGCAAAAGAAAGCCGAGGAACTTGAAAAATCCCAGCTGGCCAAACAAAAACAGCGTGCGATGGAAAAGGCGAGAGCTTATGAATACAGCGCACCGAATAACCCGTATTTCGATTCGTATCAGTAATGGGAATGCTTGAGGGCTAAAAAATGACAGGAAACGGTTTGTATAAGATGGTTTGGCTGTTGATAGCCAGCAGTCTCATGACCGCCTGTACTGGCATGGATGCGAAATATCGTGTGCCGGATTATTACACGACTGAATTAATACCGAAGCATTATCAACCAGGGCCGAATATTCCGTCAATGGTCTGAGATGCAGTGAACAGATTAACCGGTGTGAGCCTGAGCGATCCAATCGTTGGATTACGCATCGCGCTTACCCCAAACCTTATTTTTTGAGTAAAACGGAGACACTGTTATGAATAAACAGAGCTTACTTTTCACAACCGCTTTGGCCAGTGCTATGGTCTTGGCGGGTTGCAGTACCCAACCCAAAGTGGAATCCACTTCAACATCTACACCTGCTCCTGTGCAAACGGTTCAGCCGCAGCCTGCACCGGCGCCTGTAGCGCCAGCAGGCTCTGCCAGTATGTCGGATCAGGCCACTTCTGAAAAAGAAGCGCCCACAGTGGAAGAAATGGTGGCGAAACAGCCGGTGGTTTATAAAGTTCCTAAAAGTGCTTTACAGCCTCAGCTGATTAAAATTTCCGGTATCGGTTATGGGGCCGAAAGCACTTATGAAGGCTATACGCCTGGACAACGTCGTTTGATGGCGATTCGGGCCGCGAAACTGGATGCTTACCGTTCATTGGCCGAGCAGCTGTATGGTATCAAAATCGACAGTAATACGTCGGTTGCGACTTTGACGGCTCAAAACGATAGTTTCCGCGCAAGAGTGAATGCGATTGTGCGAGGTGCGCGCGTCGTCAGTATCACACCAATGGCCGACCACAACTATGAAACCATTCTGGAAGTCTATATTGATAAAAGTTTCTTCCATAATGCCTTCGTTTATTCCAAGAAAGAAGAAGAAACCACCATTTCGGCTGAAGATTTGTGCCGTACTCTGACTTGCCATACGATTGGAGAGTAAGAGATTTGAATGGAATGGGTCGCCATAGTGGCGTATAAGGAGAAACGATAATGAATCGAACAGCCATTTTGGCTTCGGCCGTGATCATGCTGTTGACCTTTCAATCGATTGCGGAGGCGGCAAGCATCAGTACCGTGTGCGGATTCTGGAAAGCAAGGTCTATAAACAAGGCAAGCTGATTAAGGAGCAAGCCAAAAAAGACCGGGCTTACACCAGTGATTTGAAGCAGGGGCTGAAAGAGATTGAATTGCTGAGAATCGAACTCCAGAAGTTTATGCGTCAAAAAGAAGCGATGGAGAAAAAGCCGTCGTCTTATGATGGAGATTTGGATCGATCCTATTCCTTTCCTTAAAGATGTGTTTTCGACGACTCAAAAAATAAAACCGGCGAAAGCCGGTTTTTTTATGTCTGAATTTTGTTACACGGTTTGAAACCGGTATTCAAAGATGTTCAGTCGGTCTGTTGTTTTTTCATCTGGTTGGCCAACTCGATTTCCTTGCTTTGAATGAAGTACACCAATTTACGGCGATCGTCTTCCGACATGTTTTGATATTCCAATGCCACGGTTGTGGCTGAGCCGTCGGCTTCTGGAATAACCTTAACGATATTGCAACGGACCAGTACAGGCGATTCATCTTCCAACGGTTGGATCAGCAGATCCACTTTATCATTGGCGTTGACGTTTTCCGTTACTTTGATGGCAAGGCCTCCAGCGCTGATGTTCACCATGCGCTGTGGAATAGCGTGAACCAATTGTTTTCTGTCCACTGTTTGAAGTAGAAGTTGATTTTGCTGTTCATCGCGGTCAGTGCAGTTGCCAATAAGGCACTTTTTTGACCGATTTGCGAGATGACCGTGCTCAATTGCTCATCCAGCTGGGTCAAATTTTCCATAAAGTATTTTTCGATATAGCTGGCATCAGGTGAGGTGGGAAGTGGTTGGTTAATGGCCTCTTCTTCCGGTACGATTCGGTAACTGCATGGCAGCATGACATCTATTCTAAAAAAGATCGACTGTTTTTCGAAGACATAGGGTTTCTCTTCTAAGTTGCGTTTGCTGAATATCTTAATCGATATGCATAAAACGAGTGTATTAAATTCCAAAGAATCGTCAAGCAGAATTTACGCCAAACGGTGGTGGCACTGCTGAAGGAAGGTTTCAGGCTTTTCCAAGTGGATTGGATTTTTGATCGCTGGGAACGGTTTTGCCGGAAGCACTGTAGGTTTTGGTGTTTTCTTGCCCGGTCAGTAAATTGAGAGTGGTTTGGTTTAGGTGTCTTAAGGATTGGACGGTCATGCCGTTAATGGTGTTCAGCTTATGGCAGTGTTTGGTTTTTTCAGAGATGTTCTGTAACGCCTGTCTGTCTTCTGCTTTTAAACCTGGTAAGGAGGATAGGTTGGACTCTTTTAAAGGAGAGGACAAGTCGACACCATCTGGTAAATGTTGTGCTAATGACTGGAACGTTTCGGAGACCGATTCGGAAAGCTGTTCTTTTCGTTGGAGAGTATCGGTTAAGTTGTTTAATTGGGAACTCTTGAGGGCATCGGCTTCTGTCTCCAGAACCGATTCAAATTGAGACAGCAGGTCAAGCAACTCAGTTAAAAGCGGGGATAGGTTTTGAGTATCAGTGACTTGCCCCATTCAATTAACTGCCCGTGAACAAAATCTCAGTTTGAATCAGTTTATTGGCGACGTTTTCAGCGTTGATTGATAGTTACCCTCTTTGATCGCGGCTTTCAGCTCTTCGATTCTTGCGGAGTTGTCAACGCTGCTGGCGGCCGCTTGCTTTTCAAGCGTCTGCATTTGCGTTGAAGCGTCTGTCAACGTGACTTTGTCAGTGCTGGCATTCGGTTGAGCGGCACTCTGCCCGCCAGTATTTTCGGCGCACCATTGCCCGATTCGTTTAATCGGCCGTTCACCAGATTTTGATTAATATTTTTAATATCCATAACGGAATCCCCAAACCTTTGATGTATTTTAACAACTTATGATATTTGTTCTAGTATTTTTAACGGCTGAACCTTTCAATACTTTAGTTTTAGTTTTTACTTTAAGGTATGACAACGGTATTAGGAGCAATAACTATGCCTTTTACTATTTTTTGTGAAGACAGATTTCTAACCGGTATTTGCTGATTCTTCACGCCGTTTTTTAAAGCGATGCCAAGGGACTTAACCTTGATGTTTCCAACGCGTGTAATAATGGTTACATTATTGTCTTCAAACACCATATAAGGCGGTTGCAACTGCCTGACTTTTAAAATTGTGTTCGGCGGTATGGCGCGTTTGGCACGCATACCGACGGCACGCTCCACGTTAACTAAGGCGCCGCGTCGAACTTTTTGGTACGGCATGAACACTTGTTTGACGTCGCCAGGTTGAATAACGGCCTGTTTTAGAATTCCTTTAGTGGAAATGACGACCGGTAAATCGCCTTCAACCGTGGCGGTGACAAAAATTTTCCATTCCGGCTTTGGGCATTGCAGCTTAAAGGTCATGCGACCAACGGTTTTTTGAGGGGCTTTGTCCTCGAGTTCAAGGGGTTTCTGGCAGCGAGGTAAGCGTAAACGGTCGCTGAACTTGCGAATGTCGTAAGTGGGGTTGTGAATTTTTTGGTCGGTTTTTTGCTTAAGGTGTTTCAACACCATGTCATAAAGCACTTGCATCGGCTGATTTTCAGAATCGGAACCGTTTTGAGAAGCTTGGGTTGGCTGGGAAAATAAGAGGCTTGTGCTCAGCGCAATCCCTAAGAAAGGCAAGTATTTAATTGTCGATTTTAAGAGTGAATGCATAGGTGACTTTGCTTACCGGCTTGTGTTTTGCTTGCGTTAACGAATTCAGTTATATTAACTGATATTGATTGGATTATCATTGTTGTGTTTGTTGTCGGCTAGAGGACGGCGTTGATTAACAGACTACAATGATCAAATGAGGAAGGTGGCATCCATGTCAAGTTTTCTAAAAGGGGTTGACCAACGAACATCACTTGCGGGCATGAACCGCATGGAGTTGTTGCTGTTTAAGATTCACGGTAACCAGTTGTTTGGAATCAATGTCTTCAAGGTTCGTGAAGTGATTCGTACACCATTTATTTCACCGGTCCCGAAAGCGGATTCGCGAGTGTGGGGGTATCGGACATCCGTGGACAAACCATGCCGATGATCGATTTGGCGAAGTCTCTGGATTTGCCGGCGGTTCCGGCCGATAAATATAACGACTCGCTGACCATTGTGACCGAGTTTAACAGTTCGGTTCAGGGCTTCCTGGTTGAAGATGTCGATCGAATCGTCCATTTGCGCTGGGAAGATATTTTGCCGCCGCCGGATTCGTTACAGAATGTCAATTACTTGACGGGGATTACCCGGGCCCAGGATCAAATCGTTGAAATCGTCGACGTGGAAAAGTACTGGCTGAAGTATCGGGCATGCAAGAGCAGATGTCGGATGAGTTTTTACATCACAATCAATCCAAAACAGAAGGCCATGACTTCTTTGTTTTGGCTGCGGACGATTCCGCTGTGGCGCGTAACCAATTGAAAACCACTTTGGATAAACTGGGAATCACCAACAAGATCGTCACCAAGGTCGTTTGGCACTGGACTTCCTGAAAAATGGGCGGACGATGCCGACAAAGACATC
>LZQQ01000121.1_pt1 | contig 13227 bp, 16 predicted proteins | sample 768581 | NCBI WGS metagenome assembly LZQQ01 (sample SAMN05207185, study PRJNA324510) | oil field metagenome | isolation source: sample BH-FW-20 from oil reservoir | place: India: Bombay High | collected 2015-11-25 | reverse complement strand
GGAAGGTCAGCACCTGGCCGCGGCGCACGCTGAAGCTGCGCCAGGGCGCCAGCGGCTGGTCGTCGAGGCTCGCCTGCAGGTCGGCGCCGGCGAGCGCCAGGCAGGCGTCGCGTTCGCAGACCAGGCGCAGGCCGCCAAGGGTGATCTCGATCACCGGCGCGTCCAGCGCGTTGCCCAGCAGCCAGTTGGCCCAGTACATGGAGATCCAGTCGAAGGCGCCGCCCTGGGTGACGCCCAGGTGGCGCACGCCGAAGCGCCCGTCGTCCTGCAGCAGGGCCAGCGACCGGCTGTAGTCCACCGTCATCGCGCTCATGCGGCCAGGCCCTCGATGACGGCCTGGGGCGTGTCGTCGCCGCCCAGGCGCAGGAAGTCGTCGCGATCGATCGGCTCGAAGCGCACGCGGTCGCCCGGGCGCACCAGGCTGTAGCCCTCGCGCTGGTAGTCGAAGAGTTTTACCGGGGTGCGTCCGATCAGGTTCCAGCCGCCCGGCGAGACTACCGGGTAGGCGGCGGTCTGGCGGTCGGCGATGCCCACGCTGCCGGCCGCCACGCGCTTGCGCGGCGTGCTCAGGCGGGGTGTCGCCAGGCATTCCTCGACCAGCCCCATGAAGGCGAACCCGGGGGCGAAGCCGAGGGCGAACACCTGGTATTCGTGGGCGCAGTGACGCTCGACCACCTGCTGCACGCTCAGCTCCGCGCGGCGGGCGATCAGCTCCAGCTCGGGGCCGACGGCCGGGTCGTACCAGACCGGCACCCGATGCAGCGCGCCGCCCGATTCCTGCGCGGCCTCCAGGCCGTCGACCGCACGGGCGAGGCAGGCATGCGCCTGCGTCGAGGACAGCAGGCCGAGGTCATAATGGACCATCAGCGTGGTGTAGGAGGGCACCAGGTCCACCAGCGCCGGGCCGAACAGCGTGGCGATCCGCCGGCTGGCCGCCAGCAGCCAGGGCATGTTGCGCTCGTCGATGGTGTCGAACAGGCGCAGGGTCAGGCAGTCGATCGCCGATACCTCGATGCGCGGGGTCATGCCGTCTCCAGCTCGCTCAGCGCTTCGCGGATGCGCCGCACGGCGGCGACCGAGCCGGCGTTGTCGCCGTGCACGCAGAGGGTGTCGCTGGTCAGCCGCAGGCGCTGCCGTCGCTGGCCTGCAGCGGTTCGCCGCGGGCGAGGGTGACGGCCTGGCGCACGATCACCTCGCTGTCGTGGTGCACCGCGCCGGGCAGGCTGCGCGAGACCAGGTAGCCGGCGCGTCGTAGGCGCGGTCGGCGAAGGTCTCGAACCAGAGCGTCAGGCCGAATTCCCCGGCCATGCACAGCGGCGCGGCGTTGTCGGCGGTGCTCATCAGCATCAGCGGCAGCTGGCGGTCGTAATGGGCGACCGCCTGCATCACCGCGCGCAGCCGCGCCGGGTCGCGCATCATGTCCTGGTACAGGGCGCCATGTGGCTTCACGTAGCTGACGCGCTGGCCGTGGGCCTGGCAGATGCCTTCCAGCGCGCCGATCTGGTAGAGCAGCATGTCCTCGATCTCCTGCGGGGTGCAGGCCATCGAGCGACGACCGAAGCCGACCAGGTCGGGGTAGGCGGGGTGGGCGCCGATGCGCACCTCGTGCTCGGCGGCGAGAGCGACCGTCCTGCGCATGGTGCCCGGGTCCGAGGCGTGGAACCCGCAGGCGATGTTGGCGCAGTCGATGTAGGGCATGACCTCGGCATCCAGGCCCATGCTCCAGGCGCCGAAGCTTTCCCCGATGTCGCAGTTCAGCAGCAGGTTCTTCATGGGGGTGTCCTCTTGTTGGTTTGCGCCGAGTGCTCGGTCCTTCGGACGGAGGCGGTGGTCCTGGGCATTGTTGAGGGGCGCCTGATTGGCGTCCAACAAATTAAGACGTGCACAGGGGATAAGAAATTTCGATACGTGGCGTCGTAGGCCGGCGGTAACGGGGCCGCCGGCGGATCGCGTTTTTCCGATCGAAGGCGACAGGTTTTCTCGTTGGACTGCGGGCGAGTAGGGGGCGAAAGTGAGGTGGCTCCCTTGGCGCATCACTCGCGCTTGGCCCGGCCAACGGTTCGCTGGCTGGGCCGTTTTTTCTACCTTCGGGCGCTGGTACGCCGGCGCCAGCCGGTGTTTGCGTCTGGCCGCAGGGGCGATCCGCATCGGCCTGCGATGCATCGAATTCAGGTCGTGCAGGTCATCCGCTTTCGCTCTTCACAAGGATTTGCGGAATTGATCGGGCCCTTTGCCCGTCCAGCGCTTGAGCGCCTTCCTGAAACTGGCGACATCGGAAAAACCCAGCAGCGTCGCCGTATCCAGAAGGCTCATCCGGCTCGCTCCGAGATATTCCTGCGCCAGCTTCAAGCGCACCTCGTCACGGATCGCCTGGAAGGACGTGGCTTCGGCGTCCAGCCGGCGACGCAGCGTGCGGCTGGTCATGTTGAGCATCTGCGCCGCCGCTTCCATGTCCGGAAAGTGGCCCGGTCGATCCATCAGCAGCCGGTAGACCGAGCCCGCCGTCCCCGAGGCGATCCTGCTCTGGCCGATCAGCCGGTCACAGGTCTCCTGCACCAGCACCGAGGTCAGCGGATGCGCCATTACCGGTTTGCGGTCGAGTATGGCGCGGTCGTAGACCAGCTCGCAGCGGGGCTGGTCGAACAGGCAGGGGCAGTTCAGGTAACGGCTGTAGAGGTCGGCATGCGGCGGTGCGGGATAGGAAAAACAGGCCCGCAACGGAGGGTAGGGCTGGCCCACCACGTCCTGTAGATGGGTGACGTTGATGCTGAACTGCTTTTCCAGGAGAAACTGGCGCAGCGCCGGGGCCGGGTTCAGCACGAACACATCGTTGACGAACCAGCGCACCTCGTTTTCATCTTCATGCCATTCGACGGTCATGGGCGGGGTGGCCAGGCGCCGGAACCTCTCCGCCAGTCCGAAGTAGTCGCGCAGCGACAGGCAGGACAGCAATGCATAGCCATAGATGCCATAGGCGGAGACGTGCAGGCTGGCCCCTGCTTCGAAGGGCGTCGCGGGATCGCGTGACAGCGCCAGCGCGTTGGCGCAGACGGTCATGTACTGGCGCATGGACGTCTGTGCGAAGGGGTCGGCGAGGTCGTCGACGTCGACACCGCTGCCCATGAGGCATTCGGCACGTGGCACGCCCTGCGCCTCGAGGACCTCGACGAGCGCGCTGATCTTGTAGGGCGTATAGATCCGCTCGTCCGGCAGGGGTAAACGGGGTTGCATTGAGCCCTCTTTATTTTTATGTCCGCGAAGAACCCGATTCTGTCCGCTCAGAACCTTATTGGGTCCGGATTTTTCTGACACCTTATCCGCTACCAATCATTCCAAACAACAACAATAGGAGGGTCGCCGGGAGCCACTGAAAGAGGCTGACCGGTCGGCACCGCTCTGGTAGGCCTGTAGGGTTGGTTCAACCAACCGCACAGGTCACTGGCAGCGACACACCGGAAAGCCGCAGCGGATCATCGCCACCGAACGCAGCGTGCCTCGACCGGCCCGGTTGTCGGGTCACGACCTGCGCCCCGCCGTCCTGGCCGGCCTCGCGCGCTCGATCCCCTGGACACAGTGACTTCCTTCGACGTTCTCCTGGCGTGCGCCAGCATCGAGGCGATGCGCGCATGGCCGGTTCCGAGGCCCGTCATCGCAGCTTTCTGCGGTGCCTGGCCATAGGCAACTCGAGGAGGAAAGACGTATGTGGATTGCACTGATGTTCTGGGGAACGAGCGTCGCGTTCTGTATCGGAGTCTCGGCCTGTCTTTGCGCAAGGATCGAGAAGTCGGGTGTGCGCCGCTGGGGCGCGACCGGCAAACTCTTTCGCTATGAGTGAGGCGCGGCGATGAGCATCTCTTATTTCGTCGTCTTCGGCGCTATCTGCTGTTTCTCGCCTGGACTTGCATCGCGAGCATAAGGCAGGTGGAGTCACTGTCCGATTTCACCACGGGCGGGCACCGCATGGGGCTGCTGCTGGGGGTCGGCACCTCGGTCGCCACCTGGGTCAGCGTGGCCTCGGTCATGGGCGTGCCGGGCTATCTGTATCGCACCGGCGTCGCGGCGATCATCGGCTGGGTCGCGGGCTGGTTCCTCGCCACCGCGGTGATGCCGATCCTCGCCCAGAGGGTACGCCGTCCCGAATTGCCGGCCCGCACCTTCCCCGAATTCATCCGCATGCGCTACGAGCCGTTCCAGCGCGTGAGCGTGCTGCAGCTGATCGTCGCCGTGCTGATGCTGGTGGGGTATTTCATCTTCTGTCATCTACAGGTCGTGGGCTTCGGGATCGTGTTCAATACGATCACCGGCGTGCCCTACGAATACGCGATCTTCGCCTTCCTCGCGCTGCTGGCGCTGACCTCGCTGGGCGGCTTCTGGTCGGTCGCGGCTACGGATACCCTGAACGCGGTACTGATCCTGGTCGGCCTCGCGTTCGGTACCGGCAGCATCCTCTATGCGACCGGAGGGATCGGACCGATCCTCGACACCGTCGCGCAGACGACCGCACCGATCAACGTCGGCGGGGAGCCGCTGGAGCCCGGGATCCTGTTGTCGCCGGCCGGAACCTTCGGCTGGTCGGTGCTGATCGGCATCTTCATGTCGAACGCAGTCGGGGCTTCGGTGGCGCCGCACTGGATCAACCGCTTCATGGCACCGAAGAACAGCAAGGCGGCGGTCCTGCAGATGATGTGGACCGTGGTCGCGCTGATCCCGATCTTCGTCTGCCTGATCATCATCGGCCTCGGCGCCAAGCGCTTCTGCCCAGCCTGCCCGACGGCAAGACCACCGACTACATCATGCCGCTGATCGTGCAACAGCATGCCCCGGCCTTCGTCGGCGCCATGACCCTGATCGCGCTGCTGGCGGCCGCGGTCTCCACCGCGAACTCCATGCTGTTGAACTGCGGCACCTCGCTCTACTACGACATCTACCGTTCGTGCTTTCCCGAGCGGAAGTTCGACGACCGCAGCGCGACCCGCCAGCTGCGCATTGCCGTGCTGGTGCTCGGCGTGCTGTCGGTGCTGAGCGCGATCAAGCCGCCGCTGTTGCTGGCGATGGGCTTCACCTATGTCTACGGCGCGTTTGGCGCAGCCTTCATGTGGCCGGTCTGGCTGGGGCTGTTCTGGCGGCGCATGAACCGGACCGGTGCCTACGCCGGGGTGGTCATCGGGATGATCGCCTACGTCGCCGCCAAGAGCCTGGACGCCTCGAATCCCTTCGTGGTCGGCGCCGGTCTCTCGCTGGTGGCCACCCTGGTCGGCGTGTTCCTCACCCCCGCGCCGCCCAAGGAAGCCTACGAGGCCTATTTCGAGCCTGAGGTCAGTCCCTCCACCCGTGCCGTCGCGCTGCGAATCCGCCGTGAAAGCGATGAAGTCCAGGTTGCCGATTCGCCGGCTGTGGAACTCAAGGGAGCGAGCGCATGAGAACCGCAATCATCGGAGCCGGATCGCTGGGAACCATCATCGGTGCCTGATGGCGAAAGGCGGGCGGCCGGTCCATCTGGTCGATACCAACCGCGCCCATGTCGAGGCCCTGAATCGCGACGGCGCGCGCGTCATCGGGGAAATGGATTTGCTCGTACCCGTCGAGGCCCTGACCCCCGAGCAGATGACGGGCCGGTACGACCTGGTCTTCCTGCTGAACAAGCAGACGGCCAACCAGGCGGTGCTGACGCATCTGCAGGCCTTCCTGCATCCGGACAGCACCGTCTGCACCTTGCAGAACGGCATTCCCGAGCCCTCGGTGGCGGCCATCCTCGGCGCCTCGCGCACCATCGGCGGGGCGGTGGGATTTGGCGCGACATGGTCGCCCCGGCGTCTCGCGCCTGACCACCGCGGCGCAGACGGTCCGCAACTTCGCCTTCGAGATCGGCGAGATCGACGGGACGCTCCGCCCTCGGCTACGGGCGGTGCAGGACTACCTGTCCTGCGTCGGCCGCACCGAGCTTCTGTCCGACCTGATGGGCATCCGCTGGTCGAAGGTGCTCATGAACGCGACCTTCAGCGGCATGTCGGCGGCGTTGGGATGCACCTTCGGCGAGGTGCTGGACGACCCGCGGGCCCTGCTTTGCGTGGCGTTGATCGCCAACGAGACGGCGAGGGCCGCGCATGCCGAAGGCCACCGCATGGCGGCGATGCAGGGCGAGGACTTCGAACGCTTCCTGCTGCAGACGCCGGCCGACATTCCGGGCGTTCTGCCCCTGATCCGCAAGATCTGGACGCCGCACCGGCAACTGCGTGCCTCGATGCTGCAGGACCTCGAAAAAGGGCTCGACACCGAGATCGCCTTCATCAACGGCGTCGTCAGCCAGGCCGGACGCGGCATGGCCTGTCCACGCCCTTCAACGACCGGGTGGTGGAACTGGTCAGCGCGGCGCAATCCATTCGCGCGTGCCGGACTTTTCCAACATCGACCGCTTCGACACGCTGCTGCAGCCCTACCTGGCGCTGCTCGACTGAAATCCAGGAGAAACCCAATGGCACGGCAACCCGTCATCATCACCTGCGCGCTCACCGGGGCGATCCATACCCCGACCATGTCCGACGCGCTGCCCTATACACCCGACGACATCACCGCCCAGGCCATCGCGGCCGCCGAGGCGGGGGCGTCGATCCTGCACCTGCATGCCCGTCGCCCGCACGACGGTGGCGTGAGCATCGACCCGGAGGTGTTCAACGGCTTCCTGCCCCGGATCAAGCAGGCGACCGATGCCGTGATCAACATCTCGACCGGGGGCAGCCTGACCTGCACCATCGACGAGCGCGTCGGCCCGGCCCTGCGCTTCTCGCCCGAGATGTGCTCGTTGAACATGGGCTCGATGAATTTCAGCTTCCATCCCCTGGCCAAGCGCTACCAGAGCTGGAAGTTCGATTGGGAGCGGGATTATGTGAAGAATTCCGATCACAACATCTTCCGCAACACCTTCGCCGACATCGAGAACGCGGCCAACCAGCTCAAGCCCCACGGCATCAAGTTCGAACACGAATGCTATGACGTCGGCCACCTCTACAACCTGCGCTTCTGCATGGACATCGGCCTGTTCCAGGCGCCGATCTTCATCCAGTTCGTGCTCGGCATACTCGGTGGCATCGGTCCGGAAGTGGACAACCTGATCTTCATGAAACGCACCGCGGACCGCTTGTTCGGCGACGACTACCGGTGGTCGGTCCTCGGCGCAGGCGCCGCACAGATGCCGCTGGCGACCACCGCCAGCCAGATGGGCGGCAATGTCCGCGTCGGCCTGGAGGACAGCCTCTACATCAAGCGGGGCACGCTGGCGGAGTCGAACGCACAGCAGGTCGCCAAGATCCGCCGCATCATCGAGGAGCTGGGGGCCGAAGTCGCCACGCCGGATCAGGCCCGCGACCTGCTGGGCCTGAAGGGCGGCGACAAGGTCAACTTCTGAGTCGGGGCACGGCAGGCGCCGCGCGACCCTGGGCCGACGGCATCAGACCCGGAACCGGCCGGTCCGCTCGTGCAAGGCCTGCACCTGCCCGACAGGCTCCGGGTGTGGTCGTCAAGCGTCTGCCGCAGGGTTCGGGTGCGGCCGGTGTGGGTATTGATCTCCTCCATCTTGCCGGCGATGTCTTCGGTGGTGGTGGAGATTTCCTCCACCGCCACGACCACCTGGTTCATCTCCGAGGTGAGCTTCTCCACCGACAGGGTGATTTCGTCGATCGCACCGGCGGCCTGGCCGGCGTCGGTTTCGCTCTGGTGCGCCAGCTCCAGGCCGCTGCCGATCAGCTGATCCATCTGCTTCGTCTGCCGGCCCAGCTCATCGACGATACGGGTGATGTCGGTGGTGGCCGAGACGGTCTTCTGCGCCAGCGAACGCACCTCGTCGGCGACCACCGAGAACCCGCGACCGGCCTCTCCGGCACGAGCCGCTTCGATGGCGGCGTTGAGCGCGAGCAGGTTGGTCTGGTCGGCCAGGCCGTTGATCACGCCGATGATGCTGTTCACCTGGGTAGCGGAGTGGGTGAGCGAACTGACCTGGGCGTGGGTGTCGCGGATCAGCCCGGACAGCCGGCGCATGTTCTCAACGCTGGTGCCGATGACCTGGCTGCGACCTGCGCCGAGTCGCAGGCGGCGCGGGTGGCCGTGCCGACGTCGGTGGTGCGCTCGGCGATCTCGCTGATGGTCCGGGAAATCTGCTGCGACGCCGCGGTGGCCTGCTCGGTCTGCTGTTCGACCTGGGCGCTGTTGTCGTCGAGCCGCTTCATCGCGTCGTTCAGGTGGCCGTGCAGCCGCTTCAGGTCCTCGTTGCCGTCGGCGACCTGGCGGATCAGCGAGCAGATGCTCTGCACCATCTGGTTCACCGCCAGGCCGAGCTGGTTGAACTCGTCCCGCGGGTTCCGGCCGACGGCCAGTTGCCCGGTGAGATCCCCGGCGGCGACTCGGGCCAGGCGTCGTTGACGCGCGTCAACTGGCCTAGCAGGGCGCTGGAAGCCCGGCCGAGGGTGAGCAGCAGCACCGCCGCGCCGACCAGGAAGACCAGCCCGAGAATCAGCGCCGCCGACGTGCGTGCACGTTCCACCTCGCCGCGGTGCGCGCGATGATGCCGTCGCGCAGGTCGCCGAGGAGCCGGTCGATGGCCTGTTCGATGTCCTGGCCCTGGCTGTCCAGGCGCGCTTGCAGCCTGTCGATCTGCCCGATGATCGTATCCGCCGTGAGGAAGGCATCGCGAAAGGCGACGGTATCCATGCCGATCTGACTGTCGCGCCAGTCCAGTTCGTCGATCTGCACGAGCAGGCCGTCGATGGCGCCCGGGCCTTGTCCGCGAAGCCCGGGTCGAAGGTGGCGAGGTAGTCGCGCTGAGCGCCCACCGCCTCGCGAATGAACGGCTGGATCAGGCCGATGGTGATCGCCTCCAGCGGTTTCGTGGCCGTCGCCAGCGCCTGCCGCGCACCGTCCTCGGGACGCAGGCCGAGCGCCTGGTTCTGCTCGAGCCATTGTCGTTGCAGGCCGGCGTCGGTGCGCAGCAGCTCGCCGACCCGCTCGGCTGACGGAGCAGCGCAGGGTCGCCGAGCCGACTGGCATTCTCGCCGAGCGCTGCAGCCTGTCGTTCGATCTCGGCGAGCTGCCCGGCGTACCGCTCGCTGGTCTCCGGCCGCAGCCCCCGTCGCTGGGCGCCGACGCGCAGCCAGTCGTTCAGCAGGTCGAGGGTCTCGCCGCGAAACGAGGTGGCGGCGCGCTGCGCTTCGAACGAGCCGCCCAGGCGTTCGTTGATCCACAACGCTGCGCCGACCATAGCCGCGAGGCTGATCAGCGAGACGGCGATCAGGGCGCGGAACTTGTCCTTCCAGGAAAGAAACCTTGGCATGGCGACTCCTTGTCCGTATCTGGCGACCCACTACAGGGTGGTCGGCCGGTGACGGCGTCTCTTTAGCGACAGGCCGGAAAACGCAAGGCCCGGCCACCGGCTGCATGCCGTTGGCCGGGCGCTGGTCGCCGGGCGTATTACCAGAGGGCCAGGCTGTAGGTCAGGATCAGGCGGTTCTCGTCCAGGTCGTTGCCGAAGTTGGAACGAACCGTGGCGTTGCGCCACTTGATGCCCAGGTCCTTCAGCGGGCCGCTCTGGATCACGTAGCCGATGTCCATGTTGCGTTCCCACTCCTTGCCTTCCCGCTCGCGACCGGCGACGGCGACGTCGTCACCGGAGATGTAGCGGGTCATGAAGGTCAGACCGGGGAGGCCGATGGCGGCGAAGTTGTAGTCGTAACGCAGTTGCCATGACTTCTCTTCGGCGTTGGCGAAGTTGTTGATCTGTACGAAGTTGACCAGATAGGGGTCGCTGATGAAGGGGAAGGCGTCGTCTCCTGACATCCGCTGATAGGCCGCGCCGAATGCATGGCCACCCAGGCTGTAGGTGACCATGGAACCGAATGCCTTGTTGTCGAGGTTGCGGAAGTTGCCGTCCTCGGTGGAGCGCGCATAACGAAGGTCGAACTTAAGAGACTGTTTGTCGCCGAGCGGAAGAACGTAGTTGAGCGTGCCGTAATACTGCTTGTAGACATCTTCCAGATTGCCATAGTGCAGGCCTGCCGAAAGATTGGGCGTGAACTTGTAATCGCCGCCGGCAAAGATGAACGCGTCACTGGCCTTGCCGAACACGACCATGTCTTCGTAGTTGCTGCTGCTGTTCTGGCGAATGGCCGTGAGCTTGCCGCCCTGCAGGGTCAGGTTGTCGATTTCCTGGATGTTCACCAGGCCGCCGCGGAAGGCGGTCGGCAGCAGGCGGCTGTCGTTCGACGAGACGATCGGGCTGCGGAAACGCAGGTCGCCCAGGCGCAGGGTGCTCCTGGAAAAGCGTGCCTTGGCGGTCGCAGCCAGCTTGGAATACTCGTCTTCCGAACCGCGCGCCGGGTTGCCGTCGTTGGGCAGCAGGCCGCTGCCGTAGGTGCCGCCGCCGGAATCGAGCTTGACGCCGAGCATCCCCAGCGCATCGACACCGAAGCCTACCGGCCCTTCGGTATAACCCGATTCGATGTTCAGCAGAAAACCCTGGGCCCATTCTTCGGCCTTGTCGCGCGAACCGTCCTGACGAAAATCACGGTTGAAATAGAAGTTGCGAAGTTCGAGTGCGCCCTTGCTGTCGGCAAAGAAGTCGGCATGGGCCAGATTGGGTATTGCGCCGCTGACCACTGCCAATGCGGCAATCCGGTTGATCGGTTTCATTGAAGTCTCCTGTAAGTTGCGCGCAGCCGTAGATCCCTCGGCTGCCGGCAGAGCGCGATCGGTAAAGTTCTAGTTATGGGGGCTCGATTACTGCCGGCGCATTCTTGGGAGTTCGCGGAATAATCGTCCAACGAGAAAAAGCAGTTTCGCCCGACAAGAAAAATCTATCGGGCCGACAGCCGAGCGATGGCACAGGCGTTGCACTCGTTTCGGGCGGAGCGTGATTTTGCACCTCTCAGGCCCAAGCAAAGCAGGGAGCGTCATCTGCCAATGAACATGCGATTTCTCGAGACATTCGTCTGGGTAGCCAGGCTGAAGAGCTTCCGCCTCACCGCGGAGAAGCTGTTCAGCACCCAGGCGTCGATTTCAAGCCGTATCGCAGCCCTCGAGGACGAGCTCGGCGTGCAGCTGTTCCTGCGCGATTCCAAGGGCGTCACGCTGACCGCGCAGGGCCAGCGGGTGCTGGAATACGCCGAGCAGATGATGGACACCCTGCAGGCGATGAAGCAGTCGATCAGCAATGTCGGGGACACGCGCGGCCTGATCCGCATCGGTGCGATGGATACGGTCATGCACACCTGGTTGAGTTCATTCGTAGCGCGAATCATGGAGTGTTACCCGGCGGTGGAGATCGAGCTCACCGCCGACACCGCCCGGAACCTCTGCGACCAGTTGCAGAAGGGCTACCTGGACATCATTTTCCAGACCGACGAGGTGCGCGCCGACTCGGTGCGCAACCAGGCGCTGGCGCAGTATCCCGTGCAGTGGGTGGTTTCCTCGGGGTCCATCTTCGATCGCGCTACCCGTCGCTGGACGACCTGACGCGCGAGCGGTGATCACCTTTTCCAAGAACTCACGGCCGCACCAGGACCTGCTGAACATGCTGCACGCCAGCAACATCGCCTCGCCCCGGGTGAGCTGCGTCAACTCGGTGGCCGCCATGACGCGCTTGATCCGCGACGGCTTCGGCATCGGCGCGCTGCCACCCGCGCTGGTCGCCGACGAACTCAGGCAGGGCGCGCTGGCGATGCTGGACGACGTGCCGGTGCCGCCGGTGATGGATATCGTCGCGACCTGGCGCGCCGGCGTCGGGCTGGAACTGGTCGACAGCGTGGTCGCCCTGGTGCACGAGGTGATCGCCGAGTACGCCCGCAGCATGGGCCCGGACATGGTGCGGCCGGTGGACCCGGGCGCGCCGGTGCTGGTGTCGGAATCGGCCTGATGGTCTCCTGGCCGATCCCGTATCGGCACAGGCGCCGGCATGCCGTTTCGCCTCGGACGAGGGGGCTTCGCCATTGCGGTGAAAGCCCCTTTTTTGTGCACGCATGCAGGCCGGCGTGGCAGGGATGCGCTATCTGAACCCATAAGGTTTTCCGATCATGCGTTGCCGGATTTTCTAGTTGGACACCGCCTGTCCGGCTGCCGAGACTCGAACCGAGCTCCACCGTAATGCGTAACGAATACCGACAAGCAAAGCCAACAGAGCGACTGGAGAAAGTCCCCATGAAAACATTGATGTCTCGCTTCGGCCTTCCGGCCCTCGCCTGTGCCATCGGCCTGGCGACGTTCGACGCCCAGGCCGCGGAGCGGTGGAACATGACCGTCGAGAACCCGACGCAATTCCATCACCGAAGTGGCCAAGGAATTCGCCAGGAACGTGGCGGCGGCTACCGACAACGAACTGCAGATCCGCGTGCACAGCAACTCGGTGCTGTTCAAGCGCCCCGAGGTCAAGCGCGCGGTGCAGACCGGCCAGGTGCAGGCCGGCGACGTGCTGATGTCGGTGCTCGGCAACGAGGACCCGATCTTCGAAGCCGACAGCGTGCCGTTCCTCGCCCGCAGCTATCCCGAAGCCCGCAAGCTGTGGCAAGCCAGCCGCCCGCTGATCGAGGCGCGCCTGGAGAAGCAGGGCATCAGGCTGCTGTACGCCATGCCCTGGTCGCCGCAGAGCATCTATACGCAGAAGCCGGTCAACGGCATGGCCGATTTCAAGGGCATGAAATTCCGCGCCTACAACCCGGCGACCTCGCGCATGGTCGAGCTGATGGGCGCCGTGCCCACCGTGATCAACGTCGCCGAGGTGCCGCAGGCATTCAGCACCGGCATGATCAACGCCATGCTGACCTCGCCGACACCGGCGTCGACACCCAGGCCTGGGACTTCGCCAAGCACTACTACGACGTGCAGGCCTTCATTCCGAAGAACATGGTGATCGTCAACGCCCGCGCCTTCGGCCGTCTGCCGGAGGCCGCGCAGAAGGCAGTGCTCGATGCCGCGGCCAAGGCCGAGGAGCAGGGCTGGCAGGCCGCCGAGGCCGAGACCGGCGAGCTGGTCAAGAAGCTGGCCGACAACGGCATGCAGATCCATGCCGAGGCGCCGGCGGACATCGAGGCGGCGCTGGCCGACATCGGCCGGACCATGACCGACGAGTGGCTGCGCAAGGCCGGCGAGGACGGCAGAAGGTCGTCGGCGCCTTCCAGAACTGAGCCGTGCAAACCCGCCCCGGCCGGGCGGGATTCATGAACAGGGGTAACTTCATGAAGCCGCTAAAAC
>LZQQ01000120.1_pt1 | contig 13252 bp, 19 predicted proteins | sample 768581 | NCBI WGS metagenome assembly LZQQ01 (sample SAMN05207185, study PRJNA324510) | oil field metagenome | isolation source: sample BH-FW-20 from oil reservoir | place: India: Bombay High | collected 2015-11-25 | reverse complement strand
AGGCTCAAGCTCAATCAGAAGGGAGTTGTTGGCGGATGAACGGCAGGCAACGGCGTCATAGCCTGGCCAGAACGAGGCAAGATCAATAGGATGCACGGCACAGCAGGGACAGGTGGAGGGTGTGTTTGGCGACTGCCAATTTACCTGCTTCCCTGACTGTCAACTCGCTCTTCCCCCAGAGTCCGTGAAGAACCATAAAAAAGGGCCTGCATTTCTGCAGGCCCTTTTCAAATGGCGCACTCAGGAGGATTCGAACCTCCGACCGCTCGGTTCGTAGCCGAGTACTCTATCCAGCTGAGCTATGAGTGCGCTAAGGGTGCGCATTATAGGGTGGTAAACCTTAGCGTCAAGAACAACAACGCACCCTGACAAACCACCCGATCATGCAATATGGCGGAGAAGGGGGATTCGAACCCCCGACACCCTTTTGAGGTGTACTCCCTTAGCAGGGGAGCGCCTTCGGCCACTCGGCCACCTCTCCGCAACACGGGGCGCATAATACCGATCTTTACCCCGTTTGCAAAGCCAAAAATTACATAAAAATTAGTGGCTTGGTTCCTGGTCCTTTTCTTTCTGGATCCGCTGGTAAATCTCCTCGCGATGCACCGCAACCTCCTTGGGTGCGTTCACGCCGATACGTACCTGGTTCCCCTTTACGCCCAACACGGTGACGGTAACGTCGTCACCCACCATCAGGGTCTCTCCGACCCGGCGAGTCAGAATCAGCATTCCTTTCTCCTTAAACGGATTCAGTCAGTAAGCAGTCTGCAAAGAATAAAAACGGATATTGTCCGTCAGACATATAGCCAAAAGCCTTACACCAGCTATTGACCAGCACGCGGGACGCTAAAGTTCCTCGACGGCAGGCCAACACGACAGAAGGCGCGCTAAAACGGGCCTTCTGACGACTATTCTGCCGAACCAGCAGGCGCGTCCAGTTCGAAAGCGGTATGCAAGGCGCGCACAGCCAGCTCCAGATACTTCTCTTCGATCACCACCGACACCTTGATCTCTGACGTCGAGATCATCTGGATGTTGATGTTCTCCTTGGCCAGCGCCTCGAACATACGACTCGCCACACCGGCATGCGAGCGCATGCCGACGCCCACGATAGACACTTTTGCGATGTCAGTATCACCAATGACTTCGCGCGCCCCCATCTGTTGAGCGATGGCGTTCAGGATTTTCAAGGCGTTGTTATAGTCGTTACGGTGCACGGTGAAGGTGAAGTCTGTGGTGTTATCGTGCGCCACGTTCTGCACGATCATGTCGACTTCGACGTTTGCGGCGCTGATCGGACCGAGGATCTTGAACGCCACACCGGGAGTATCCGGCACCCCACGGATGGTGAGCTTGGCTTCGTCGCGATTGAAAGCGATGCCGGAAATGATGGGCTGTTCCATGGATTCCTCTTCATCAAGGGTAATGAGGGTCCCCGGACCCTCCTGAAAGCTGTGCAGCACCCGCAGCGGTACGCTGTACTTGCCAGCGAACTCGACTGCCCGGATCTGCAGGACCTTCGAGCCCAGGCTAGCCATTTCCAGCATTTCTTCGAAGGTGATCTTGTCCAACCGCTGCGCTTTGGCGACAACCCTCGGGTCCGTGGTGTAAACGCCGTCCACGTCAGTGTAGATCTGGCACTCGTCAGCCTTCAGTGCCGCGGCCAACGCCACTCCCGGTCGTGTCCGAACCGCCACGGCCGAGGGTCGTAATGTTGCCTTTCTCATCGACACCCTGGAAGCCTGCTACCACGACGACCCGCCCAGCCTTGAGGTCGCGCTGAATACGCTGCGAGTCGATCTGCAGAATGCGCGCCTTGGTGAAGGCACTGTCGGTCAGGATGCGCACCTGATTACCGGTATAGGACACGGCCGGTACGCCGCGCTTGATCAGCGCCATGGCCAGCAAGGCGATGGTGACCTGCTCCCCGGTGGACACCATGACGTCCAACTCACGCGGCACCGGCTGCTCACTGATCTGCTTGGCCAGATCGATCAGGCGGTTCGTCTCGCCGCTCATGGCCGAAACCACTACCACGATGTCGTCACCGGCATCGCGAAACTTTTTGACCTTCTCTGCCACCTGCTCGATACGCTCGACGGTGCCGACGGAAGTACCGCCAAACTTCTGTACGATCAAAGCCATTTCATGCCGCCTATGCCCAAACGGGCGTTCATTGAACCTGTCATTCATCCCCCGCCGAGCGAATGGACGCTCGCGGATACAGCAACACCTCTTTCAGAATCCCTGCTCGACGAACTTCGCCGCCAGTGCAGCGCGTCGTCGAGGGCGCCGACATCGGTGCCGCCGCCCTGAGCCATGTCCGGACGTCCACCGCCCTTGCCGCCCACTGCCGCCGCAGCCTGCTTCATCAGCTCGCCAGCCTTGAAGCGCGTGGTCAGATCCTGGGTAACGCCCGCCACCAGCACGACTTTATCTTCCTGCGCACCGCCCAATAGGATCACCGCACTACCGAGCTTGTTCTTCAGCTGATCGACCAGGGCCAGCAACGCCTTGCCATCGAGCCCGTCTAGACGTGCTGCAAGCACCCGGACGCCCCCGACATCGATCGCCGAGCCAGCCAGATCATCACCCGCGGCGCTGGCAGCCTTCGCTTTGAGCTGCTCGAGCTCCTTTTCCAGCTGGCGATTGCGCTCCAATAAACCGGCGAGCTTGTCGAGCAGGTTATCGCGACTGCCCTTGACCAGGCCGGCGGCTCCCGAAGCTGCTCCTCAGCCTGGTTCAGGTAGCCAGCGCCGCTGCCCCGGTCACCGCCTCGATGCGACGCACGCCCGCGGCAACACCACCTTCGCTGATGATCTTGAACAGGCCGATATCGCCGGTACGCGCAACGTGCGTACCGCCGCAAAGCTCGACGGAGAACCCGCTGCCCATCGAGAGAACGCGGACCGTATCGCCGTACTTTTCGCCAAAGAGCGCCATCGCGCCTTTGGACTTGGCCGTATCGATGTCCGTTTCCTCGATCTCGACGGCGGTATTGCGGCGAATCTCGGCGTTGACCAGGTCTTCCAGCGCCTTGATCTGCTCGGGACGAATGGCTTCGAAGTGACTGAAGTCGAAACGCAGGCGCTGGCTGTCGACAAGCGAACCCTTCTGGCTCACATGTTCGCCCAGCAACTTGCGCAGCGCGGCATGCAGCAGGTGGGTCGCCGAGTGGTTCAGCGCCGTCGACTGGCGTACGGAGTCATCCACCACCGCCTCGATCTGCGCGCCGATTCCAGCGAACCACTGTCGAGAACGCCATGATGCAGAAACGCCGCGCCCGCCTTGGTGGTGTCACGAACATCGAAGCGCACCCCCTCGGCAGCGAGGTAGCCGCAATCGCCGACCTGGCCACCGGACTCGGCGTAGAACGGGGTGCGATCCAGCACCACGACGCCCTCCTCGCCCGCCGTCAGTTTCTGTACCGACATGCCTTCCTTGAACAACGCGACGACCTTGCCGGCATCACGCGTCGTTTGATAGCCGCGGAACTCGGTTTCACCTTCGATCTTGACCAGGCTATTGTAATCCATGCCAAAGGCGCTGGCAGAACGAGCCCGCTCGCGCTGGGCCTCCATTTCACGTTCAAGCGCTTCGTCCAGTGTAAGGTTGCGCTCGCGAGCGATGTCATTGGTCAGGTCGACAGGAAAGCCGTAGGTATCGTACAGCTTGAACACCACGCCCCCCGGGATGACGCTACCCTCGAGCGAAGCGAGATCCTGCTCGAGGATTCGCAGCCCCTGTTCGAGCGTCTTGGCGAACTGCTCTTCTTCATTGCGCAGCACACGCTCGATATGCGCCTGCTGCTGGCGCAACTCGGCAAATGCGTCGCCCATTTCCGCAACCAGTGCAGCCACGATCTTGTGGAAGAAGGCGCCCTTGGCGCCGAGCTTGTTGCCGTGGCGACACGCTCGACGAATGATCCGCCGCAGCACGTAGCCACGCCCCTCGTTCGACGGAGTCACCCCATCGGCAATCAGAAAACCGCAAGAGCGAATGTGATCGGCAACCACCTTCAATGACGCCTGCCCCTCGTTGCGGCAGCCGATCGCATCAGCCGCGGCGTTCAGCAGGCTCTGGAACAGGTCGATCTCGTAGTTCGAATTGACGTGCTGGAGTACTGCACTGATACGTTCGAGCCCCATGCCGGTATCGACGCTTGGTGCCGGCAACGGATGCAGCACACCATCTGCAGTGCGATTGAACTGCATGAACACGTTGTTCCAGATCTCGATGTAACGGTCGCCGTCTTCTTCAGGAGAGCCGGGCGGGCCGCCCCAGATGTGCTCGCCGTGGTCGAAGAAAATCTCGGTGCAGGGACCACAGGGGCCGGTGTCGCCCATCGCCCAGAAGTTGTCCGATGCATATGGGGCGCCCTTGTTGTCACCGATCCGCACCATGCGCTCGGCCGGCACGCCGACTTCCTTGGTCCAGATGTCGTAGGCCTCGTCATCGGTGGCATAGACGGTGACCCACAGCTTTTCCTTGGGCAGCTTCAACCACTTGTCACTGGTGAGAAATTCCCAGGCAAAGTGAATCGCGTCGCGCTTGAAGTAATCGCCAAAGCTGAAGTTGCCGAGCATCTCGAAGAAGGTGTGATGGCGCGCGGTATAACCGACGTTCTCCAGGTCGTTGTGCTTGCCACCGGCACGCACGCACTTCTGGCTGGTGGTCGCGCGGGTGTAGGCGCGCTTCTCCAGGCCGAGGAAGCAGTCCTTGAACTGGTTCATGCCGGCATTGGTGAACAGCAGGGTCGGATCGTTCGCCGGAATCAGCGAGCTGGAGGCGACGCGGGTATGGCCCTTCTCTTCGAAGAAGCGGAGGAAGGCTTCACGGATTTCTGCGCTTTTCATAATTTCTTCCAGAAGACGGCGGCCGAACGGCTGCAAAACGCCACGAGGTGGCGGCACCGCCGAGCGATTCACAACTACCCCGAGCAGGTAGTCGGCAAAGGGCCGCATTATATCGGGCCTGCGCGCCGGGTATAGGGGATCGGCGCAATAGAATCAAGCGATTCGACGTCAATTGCCGCTCATGTTCCCGGCGAATTCGGCGAAGGCACGTACCACCATCGGCAGGTGCTCGTCGTGCACGTCGAGATGGGTCACCAGACGCAGCCGTGCCGAAGGGGTCAGCCGGATGCCACGCGTCGAACAGAACTCCGCCAATGCCGAAGCCCTGTCACCCACCGTCACATAAACCATGTTGGTTTGCACGGGCTCGACCGCGAACCCAAGCGCGGCCAGCTCCTTTCCGAGCCACTGGGCGCGACGATGATCCTCGCGAGCCGAGCGACGTTGTGCTCCAGCGCGTAGAGCCCGGCGGCGGCGAGCACGCCAGCCTGGCGCATGCCACCGCCGACCATCTTGCGCAGGCGCCGCGCCTTGCCGATGAATGCCTCGCCACCGCAGAGCACCGACCCACCGGCGCACCGAGCCCCTTGGACAGACACACCGAAACCGTATCGAAATGCCGGGTGATCTCTTGGGCATCGCAACCGAGCCTTACCGCCGCATTGAACAGCCGGGCACCATCCAGATGCAGCGCCAGGCCGTGCCGGCGCGTGAGGTCGCGAGCCGCGGCAAGATAGTCCAGCGGCAGCACCTTGCCCTGCATGGTGTTTTCCAGCGTCAGCAGACGGCTACGGGCGAAGTGGAAGTTGTCCGGCTTGATCGCCGCTTCGACGCGGGCAAGGTCCAGCGTGCCGTCCGCCTCCATTTCGATCGGCTGCGGCTGAATCGAGCCCAGCACCGCCGCTCCGCCGCCTTCGTATTTGTAGGTGTGCGCCTGCTGGCCAACGATGTACTCGTCACCCCGCTCGCAGTGGGCCATCAGCCCCAGCAGATTGCTCATGGTCCCCGAAGGAACGAAGAGCCCTGCGGCAAACCCCAGACTCGCGGCGAGGCGGCTCTCGAGCAGGCTGACCGTCGGGTCCTCGCTGTACACGTCATCACCGGTCGCAGCACAACACATCACTTCACGCATTGCGCTGGAGGGCTGAGTGACGGTGTCGCTGCGAAGATCGATGATGGTCACAGAAGTCTCCTCATGGGGCGGGCCGACCCTGGCGATTCGGACTCAGCGCAGCAGTCGGGTGTTGAGCGCCTTCGAGCCGCCGCCGAGCAGCGTTTCGGTTATGGTGATGAAGTCGTCCGTGCTGACGGTATCCATGCGCATCAGGCCGCGCGCGACATCGTCCAGCGAATGCCGCCCCTTGCTGCGCTGGCGGATTTCCTTGTCCAGATCCTGCAACAGCAACACGGCGCGCGCAGTAATCGGGCCGGTGGAATGCTCGGTGCGCAGGCTATCGACCTTGCGACTCCATTTGATCAGGTGCTCCCGAACTGCCTGATAACGATCCTCGCTCATCCCTCCGGCACGGCGCACCAGTTCGATGGCGTAGTATTCGGCCAGCCCTTCGCTGATCCAGTCGCTGCGATCGGTGTCCTTGATGCGGCTGAACACATGCACCAGCTCATGCACCAGCGAGCTTGTGCCGTTCTCGCTGACCAGCGGGCGGTCGGCATGCATGTACAGGGAATTGGGTCCGGAGAGCCCACCGCGCCACATGGGATCGCCGGCACCGACTATCAGCAGCTTTGCCGGATCGCGGGGAAAGACGTTCTGCACCTGCGGCCAGACGAAGGTAAGCATGGTCAGGATGTCCATCCGCCGCACGCCCTCGCCTACCGGCGCTGCGACGGTGACCTCGGTTTCGCCAAGCTTGGCGCGACGGGTGCCCAGTTTGCCGGCCAGCATCCAGCCGGTCGGGCGATCGAACAGACGCTCGCGGTTGTCCACGCGAAAGCGGTTCTTGCCGATCCGCGGCCAGCCGGTTTCGATGCTCTTCCAGCCTTCCGGCAGCTCGAAGCTGATGCGTGACACCAAGCTCACGCCATCGACCTGATCCAGCCGCGCGGCGCACCAGATCATCGCCGCGGAACAGCGCCCAATCGGGCGTCATCCGCGCATCGAAGCGCCCGTTGTCACGGGGATGACTGATGCGAACGCGATAGCTCAGGGTCGCTTGCCGGGGGCAGGTCGCCAGGTGCCCAGTGCCGGCGACTCCTGCTGCCATTCGCCGTCCGCCTGGAAGTCGCTGTAGTAACCCTCGTCGCCCAGGTTGAACTGCAGGCTGCGGACCGCCTCGCCCTTCTCCAGGATCAGCTGCACCACTGCCTGATCTTCCGCCGGGAGGAAGCGCACGTGATAGTCAAGATCGACCCGTTTGGCCGCCTGTGCCGGGCCGACGATGAAAAGAACGAGAGCGAACAGCGACAGCAGTCGAGCAAGCATCGAAGAGAACTCCACGGATCGGATAACGCGAGGGGTGTGCTGATCTTGAGACGATGCAATCGGCGCTTAGATTCAACCAGCACGGAAAATCAGGTGGTCTTCCCAATGCTCCTCGGCAACGCTGCCTTCGGCGAGCATCCTGCCGGCCTGGGAAATGCGCTCGACGTGTACCGCCTCGCGGTCGCCACAGACCAGATGGTGCCAGAGCGGCAGGTCCTTGCGCTCGGCCACCAGGCGGTAGGCGCAGGTGGCGGAAGCCACTTGAACTGTGCGGCGTCCTGGGCATTGAGCTGAATGCAGTCCGGTAGCTGGCGCGCCGATTGGGATAATCGCTGCATTGACAGGTCTTCAGATCGAGCAAGCGGCAGGCGATGCGCGTGTAGTACACGGCGCCATCTTCCTCATCCTCGAGCTTCTGCAGGCAGCAGAGGCCGCAGCCGTCGCATAGCGACTCCCACTCGGCCGAATCGAGCTCGGCGAGGGTCTTGCGCTTCCAGAAGGGTTCGACTTTGGCCGCCATCTCTCTGTCACTACCGGGAAAAAGCGGCAAGTCTAGCCACTGCAGGATATCCGGCCAATAGCCGGCAGGCGGATCAAGGTCTGAGCCGTGGCCGCCGGCCGGAGCGGCAGGCAGCCACGCGGCGGATTACTGCTTGTCGAGCATGTCGCGATGGCTGCGCATCTGCTCGAGCATCTGCTCCATGTGCTGGATGCGCATGTCGAGCATTTCCTTGGACGGTGCCGCCATCATGCGGCCGCCGCCCATTGCCCCCTGCATCGGCTTGCCGCCCTGTTTGCCCATGCCGGCACCCGGGCCGCCCATCGGGCAGCCTCCCATGGCGCCCATGGTCGACTGCATGCTCTGCCAGTGTTCGTCCCGCAGCTTCTGCCGCTCTTCCGGCGTCTTCGCGGCCTGCCAGGCCTGACGATATTCCTGCATCTTCTGCCAGTGCTGCTGCCAGGCTTCGTTGTCGTAGGCCGGCGCCGGCTGCGCGCTGGCAGACATCGCCAGACCGGCAAGGATCGAACCGAGTACCCAGGAACGCGTTTTCATGAGCCGTCTCCCTATGCATGTGCGGACGACTTCAGAATAGTCCGATCCGCCGGCACGACCTTGTCCCCGGTCATGCCTGGCCGGGCACCTTCACATGGGATCGTTCATGCGCAGCAGTTCCTCGGGCAGTGCTCGATGTACTCGTCCTCGGCCGGCGGCATCTGCAGGTGATAGCCCTGCGCCTCGATGTTGGCGAGCACCTTGTTGATGTCCTCGCGCGCCAGCTGGCGCTCCGGGGTGAGCACCAGCTCGAATGCCAGCTGCGGCGCGCCGAATGCGGCGAGCAAGCCCTCGGGCACGCGCTTGAGCGCATCGCGCTTGTCGACGTAGAGGTACATGCCGTCCTTGCGGGGGCTCTTGTAAATGGAACAGATGAGTTTCATGAGCGTTTTCCAGAACATCCAGCAGGGCCTGCCCCATCCGCTCGCGGCGCCAGCCGCGCAGCGAATCGGGCAGTTGATAAGGGCCGTCGGGGTAACCGCTTTTCAGCAGTGCCTCCAGGGTCTTCTTGCGCAGCATCAGCTCCGGCGCGATATCCAGCGCCTTCGCCTCGCGCTGGCCGACCGCCCGCAACTTCTTCAACACGCCGGAAACTTCCAGCGGCAACGGCTCCGGCAGCGCCGCCGGCCAATCCTGTTCGGGCGTCGCGGCAGCCTCGCGGATCATCGCCAGCAAGGCTTCACCATCCTGCGTACGGTGCGCGGATGCATCTCATCGATGCGCGCCAGCGTAACCAGATCGCACGGCTGGGTACGCGCCAGCGGCCACAGACTGGCCTCGCGCAACACGCGATTGCGCGGCTGGTTGCGCGCTCGGGCCTGGCGCTCACGCCAGGCGGTCAGCACCTTGAGCACGGCCAGCTGTTGAGGCTTGAGGCGCCAGGCCTGCTTGACCTCTCGATAGGCCTCCTCCGGGTCGGATTCGCGCTGCAGGTTGGCGACCAGCTCGGCACCGTCCTCCAGCACCCAGGCTCGCTTGTCGTCCGACAGCTTCGGCAGCAGCGCTTCGTAGAGTTCGGCCAGGTGCTGCGCATCCTCGGCGGCGTAGCGCACCTGCATCTCGCTCAGCGGCCGCTGCAGCCAGTCCGAGCGCGTTTCGCCCTTGGGCAGTTCGATGCCAAGCACGGCCTGGACCAGCCGCGAATAGCCCATGGAAAAGCCGATGTTCAGGTAGCCGGCGGCCAACTGGGTATCGAACAGCGGCTGCGGCAGGCTGCCGGTCAGGCGCAGCAGCACTTCGAGGTCCTCGCTGCAGGCATGCAGCACCTTTACCACAGCAGCATCGTCCAGCAGTGTGGCAAACGGATGCCAATCGCGCACCGCCAGCGGGTCGATCAGATAGGCGCGCCGCCCGTCACCGACCTGCACCAGCCGGCGATGGGATAAAAGGTGTCCACCCTCATGAATTCGGTGTCCACCGCCACAAATGGCAGTTGGCGCCATTCGGCGCAGAGGCGGGCCAGATGTGCATCATCCACGACCCATTGAGTTTCGATGGCCACACGGCCTCCTTTTCGGCTGACGACCGGCGCGCGGCCGAACGAGGCGCGCAGTATATATCGAGCATCCGACCGGCCGGGCATTCATGGCCGGCGCGCACGCTGGTAGTGTTTAGCGATGTTTCCCCGGAGGCGTACGATGCCACTTGCACAACTCATCACAGCCGAGCAACTGGCCCGGCGCCTGGACGATCCCGCGCTGCGCATTCTCGATTGCCGCTTCGCCCTGGAAGATTCCACCTACGGCGAGCGCAGCTACCGCCAGGGCCATGTTCCCGGCGCCCGGTTCGCGACCTGGAGAAGGACCTATCCGGCGCGGTCACCCCTGGGGTCACCGGCCGGCACCCACTGCCGGATCCGGAGCGGCTGGCAGCGCGCTTTCGCCAATGGGGCCTCGATGACGACAGCGACGTGGTGCTGTACGACGCGGCCCCGGTGCCTTTGCCGCACGGGCATGGTGGCTGCTGCTCTGGCTCGGTAAACGCGACGGCATCTACCTTCTCGATGGCGGCCTCAAGGCGTGGTGCGAAGCCGGTCTACCGATGGACGAAGCGATCCCCGATACTGAGCCAGGCACCTTCAGCGGGCGCGCGACAGCAGCCTGATCATCGATGCCTCCGCGCTTCAGGAGCGCCTCGACGATCCCCAACTGGCGCTGCTCGACGCCCGCGCGCTGCCCCGCTTTCTCGGCGAAGTCGAACCCATCGATCCGATCGCTGGGCATATCCCCAATGCCACTTGCGTTCCGTTCACCGAGAATCTCAGCGACGACGGCCGGTTTCTCCCGGTCGAACAGCTGCGCAGGCGCTTCGAACCGCTGCTGGGCAACAAGCCACCCCAGCGCACCGTCGCCTACTGTGGCTCCGGCGTGACCGCCTGCCACAACCTGTTGCCCTGTGTCTGGCTGGCTATCCGCTGGTGACGCTCTATCCCGGCTCCTGGAGCGAGTGGATCACCGACACCCGGCGGCCTCGCGCCTGAGTCCGACCACCACGCGGCGCCAGCAGGCGCCGCGTGGCTGACGAGTCACAATACGCCTCTGCGGTTTTGCCGAAGTTACATTTGTTTTCACAACCGTTAGTCGCCATCTTTACGAAAAATTGCAATTCATTGTCTTGCTACCTGTCCGAGAAAGTTGCTAGGTTCCGACCCGCTTTTATCCCGGAGTAGTACAACAATGAAAACAACATGGTTGAAGACCGCACTCGCGGTAGCCGTAGGCGCCTTGTCCAGCCAGGCAATGGCAGCCGGTTTCGCCCTCAACGAGCAAAGCATCAGCGGCATGGGCACCTCCTTCGCAGGCCGCTCATCTTCCGCCGACGACGCCACCACCCTCTTCGGCAACCCGGCCGGCATGTCCCGCCTCAAGCTGAAGAAGTCAGCTTCGGCATGGCAGCGATCCATGCGAAGACGAAGATCAAGAACGCTTCCGCTGCGACTCCGCAAATAGACGCTCTCGGCGGTGCGCGCCTGCCGCTGAATGGCAGCAACGACGGCGATATGGTCCCGTTTACTGCCGTGCCGATGGGTTACTACGTCAAGCCAATCGATGAAAAGTGGGCCGTCGGGGTCGGCCTTTATGTGCCGTTCGGCATGATCACCGACTACGAGAACGGCTTCCAGGGCCGCTACCACGGTGATTACAGCGAAGTACGCGTAGTAACCGTGCAACCAACGGTTAGCTATCGCTTCAATGAGCAGCTATCGATTGGCTTCGGTCCGACGATCAACCGCATCGACGGCCAACTTGAGAGCGCAGCGCTTAACCGTACCTCGCCAGGCACTGCCGATGGCCGTGTCAAGGTAAAGGGCGACGACACGGCGCTTGGATTCAACGCTGGCGTGCTTTACGAATTTTCCCCGCAGACCCGCGCCGGGATTACTTACCATTCGAAAGTCAAATACACACTCGAAGGTGATACCAAGCTGTCAGGCGCTGGTTTTGCAGGCGCCACCGGCAAGTACGATGCGTCTCTTGACCTCGATACCCCTGAGTCGGTGGACGTATCGTTGACTCATGAGCTCAACGATCAGTGGACTCTTTACGCTGGCGCCATGTGGACGCGCTGGAGCCGCTTCGAAGCCATCATCATCGAAAACGAAGGCATCCCAGCACCGCTTCAGGCAGTCTCGCACCTATTGTCGAAGATCAAGACTGGCGTGACACTTGGTCTTATGCGCTCGGCGCCGCCTACAAGCTGAACCGCGAATGGACCTCCGTACCGGTCTAGCATTCGATCAGAGCCCCACCAATAACGTCGATCGTTCGCCTCGTATTCCAACTGGTGACCGTACCGCAGTGAGCTTCGGCTTGGGCTGGAACCCAACGGACGACATCACCGTTGACCTTGCCTATTCCTATCTGTGGGAAGAAGACACCAAGGTCCGCCGTGAACACCCAACCAAGGGTGTTTACAGCGCCGATTACGAAAACAGCGCCCACGGTTTCGGTGCCTCGCTCAGCTACCGCTTCTGATCCAAGCGCTACAAAAAAGCCCCGGTTCTCCGGGGCTTTTTCGTTTCTACCTCGCCAGCGCCTTTTCCACCGCCGCGATCAAGCGAGGATCATCCGGATTTACCTTGCTGGAAAATGCGCGACGACGCGCCCTGCCGATCGACCACGTACTTGTAGAAGTTCCAGCGCGGCGCCTGTCCAGCCTGCTCCGCGAGTTCGCGGAACAGCGGCGTGGCGTCACGCCCGCGCACTGCCTGGGTCTGGGTCATGGTGAAGGTCACGCCGTAGTTCACGTAGCACACCTCGGCTGTCTCGGCTTCATCGTCCGACTCCTGGAAGAAGTCGTCCGATGGCACGCCCAGCACCTCCAAGCCGTCGCCCTTGTAGCGCTGATAGAGCGCCTCGAGGCCCTTGAATTGCGGGGTGAAACCGCAGTGGCTGGCAGTATTGACCACAACCAACGCCTTGCCCTGGAAGGTCTGGCACAGATCGACGCTGTCCTTGGAGCGCAGCTTCGGCATCTCGTGCTGCAGCACGGCCGGACATTCGCTGGCCGCCGCCGGCATTACCGGCAAGGCGAGCGCAGACAGGGCAATGAGCGTGAGAAGCTTCATGGCGAATCTCCTTCCTCGGTTCGCGATCACGCTACCTCCGCCCACGGCCGCCGGGCAACGGTTCGCACAGATCGCCGCCGAGCTGCGCTTCGGAGCGCGTTGGGCTTCGATGCTGCGCGTATCAACCCAACCTACGGATTACGAGGCGTAGGTCGGGGCCGGGCGTGCAGCGAAGCTCAACGCATGGTCACAGCGGCAGTTCGAAGGCCGGAGCGATCTGTCGCAACCAGGCGCCCAGCCGCTCCTCGGTGAGGTTGCTCTGGTTGTCCAAGTCCAGCGCCAGCCCGACGAACTTGCCGTCCACCACCGCTTCGGAGTGGGTGAATTCGTAG
>LZQQ01000119.1_pt1 | contig 13257 bp, 10 predicted proteins | sample 768581 | NCBI WGS metagenome assembly LZQQ01 (sample SAMN05207185, study PRJNA324510) | oil field metagenome | isolation source: sample BH-FW-20 from oil reservoir | place: India: Bombay High | collected 2015-11-25 | reverse complement strand
CTTCCAGCAGCTGGGCGAAGAACTCTCCGAGGCCTGGGCGCGCCCGCGCGGCACCCTTCACCTGTGCTCGAGCTTCGGTTTCGGCCGCAACCACGTGGCTCGAGACGACCCTCGGCACCCGCCTGCTGCACCGCACCAGCCGCCGCCTGGCGCTCACCGACGACGGCGAGCGCACCCGGCGCTGGGCGCTGCGCATCCTCGAGGACTTCCAGCAGCTGGGCGAAGAACTCTCCGAGGCCTGGGCGCGCCCGCGCGGCACCCTTCACCTGTGCTCGAGCTTCGGTTTCGGCCGCAACCACGTGGCGCCGGCGCTGTCGCGGCTGGCCGAGCGCTATCCGGAGCTGGAGATCCGCCTGGAACTGTTCGACCGCGCGGTGGACCTGGTCGGCGAAGGCTTCGACCTGGAGATCCGCGTCGGCGCCGACATTCCCCCGCAGCACATCGGCCGCTGCCTGCTGCACAACCGCCGGGTGCTCTGCGCCGCGCCGGACTACCTGGCCCGCCGCGGCACCCCGCAGGCGCTGGAGGAGCTGGAGCGGCACGACTGCCTGGTGATCAAGGAACGCGACAACGCCTTCGGCATCTGGGCCCTGGAGCGCGACGGCCAGGCCCACAGCGTACGGGTGCGCGGGCCGCTGTCGAGCAACCACGGCGAGGTCGCCCTGCAATGGGCGCTGGACGGCCGCGGCATCCTGCTACGCTCGCTGTGGGACGTCGCCCCGCTGCTGCGCGAGGGCCGGCTGGTGCGCCTGCTGCCCGAATACACCCAGCCGGCGGACGTCTGGGCGCTGTATCCGTCGCGACTGGAGCACTCGGGCAAGCTGCGGGCCTGCGTGGAATTTCTCGAGGCGCATTTTCGCGAGGTGCAGGGGGGGATGGTCGTGGGGGGCACGGTGGCTGGGAGCTGAACCGGAGGGCCAAGGCGCGCATGCGCACCCTACCAATTGCGTTTCCATGCGAGAAAGGTGGGAGCCACACCCCAGCGGCGTAGGGTGGATGACGGCGCAGCCTCATCCACGCGCCGGGTTCGGCTAACGCTGGCGTGTGCCGGGTCGATGGTCACCGGAGCGTGGTGGAAAACGCTGCGCGGTTTTCCACCCTACGGTCTTGCACGAGACCTCAGGCGACTCGGACCTGTTCCCCATCAGGAGGCCGAGCGCAGGGGCCGCGCCGGGGACGCGAGGCATGGACGCCGAGCGAGGAACGAAGGACGGGGCCGCCCAGGCAGGGACGTCCCTTCGTGAGGGGGCGCCCAGCCCGGCCCCCGGAGCGGCACCGGAGCGAGGGAAGTCTTCGCGTAGCGAAGACCGGATGTCGGGGTGGCCTTCTTTTTGGTTACTTGTTCTTGGCCCGGGCGGCGATCCGCAGACAAGAAAAGTGACGCGCCGTGCAAGGCGCCACCTGTAGTCGCAGCAGAGGAAGATGCGGCGAGCAAGCACGCAACCCTGTGCCAATCCCATTCGCGAGCAAGCTCGCTCCTACACAGGCCGTGTGAACACGTCGCGAGCGAAGGTCAGGCAAGGCGAAAACAGGCGAAAAAGCGCAGTTTACAAGTGGTAAATGAGCATTTTGAGCCTGTTTTCAACGCAGCATGACCGAGCGCAGTAGTTTTCACACAGCCTGCACGGGAGTCAGTCAATCCCGCCAGGCCTTTCTCTTCTCCCCTTGGGAGAAGGTGGTCCGCAGGGTCGGATGAGGGAGGCGGAAACAGCGCCCTCGCTCCAGGGCGAGGGGTGGTTACGGTGGACTGCGGCTTCGTGTCGGCACGCGCGCCTGCGCCATGGTCGCAGGCAGAGCCGGCTCCTACAGGTGTGCATTAGCAGCCACAGGCAACGCCAGGCCTTTCCCTTCTCCCTCCGGGAGAAGGTGGCCCGCAGGGCCGGATGAGGGCGCGTGCACGGGCTCCTTCATCCCGGCCCTCTCCCGAAGGGAGAGGGGGTTGTTTAGGTAGGCCGCAACTCTTGCGCTGGCCCAAACCCGCTACGACGTGACCTCGGCCGGCTCGGCCCGCACCTGCGCCTCGACCTGGGCCTTCTGCCGCAGCTTCTCGGGGCGGATGAGGAAGCGTGCCAGGGCCGGCAGCAGCCAGATCGCACCGACCATGTTCCACAGGAACATGAAGGTCAGCATCAGGCCCATGTCGGCCTGGAACTTGATGGCCGAGAACACCCAGGTCACCACGCCGATGCTCAGGCACACGCCGGTGAAGAGGACCGCCTTGCCGGTGGACTTGAGCGTCTCGTAGTAGGCCTCCTGCAGCGACAGCCCCTGGCGCAGGAAGGTTTCCAGGCGGCTGTAGATGTAGATGCCGTAGTCGACGCCGATGCCCACGCCGAGCGCGATCACCGGCAGGGTCGCGACCTTCACCCCGATGCCCATGAAGGCCATCAGCGCGTTGCCGAGGATCGAGGTCAGCACCAGCGGCAGGATCACGCAGAGGGTGGCGGCCAGCGAGCGGAAGGTCAGCAGGCACATCACGCTCACCGCCAGGTACACGGCGATCAGCATGGTGGTCTCGGACGCCGCGATCACCTCGTTGGTGGCCGCCTCGATGCCGGCGTTGCCGGCGGCGAGCACGAACTCCAGCCCCTCGCGGTTGTTCTCCTCGGCGAACTCGCGCGCCGCCGCGACCACGTGCTCGAGGGTCTCGGCCTTGTGATCGTTGAGGTAGACGATCACCGGGGCCAGCGAGCAGTCGCTGTTGTACATGCCCTCGGCGCGGGCGATGGAGTTGTTGAGGACGAACTGGTTGCGCGACAGCGTCTCCCACTTGAGGCTGCCCTCGTTCATCCCCTTGATGCCCTGGCGGGCGACCGTGACCATCGAGACCGCCGACTGCACGCCCTCGGTGTTTTCCATCTTCCACATCAGCTCGTCCATGGCCGCCAGCGTGTCGTAGGCGGCGCAGCCCTCCGGCGCGGTCTTGACCATCACCACCAGGATGTCGGAGCTGGTGGAGTAGTTGCGGATGATGAAGTCGTTGTCCAGGTTGTAGCGCGAGTCCGGATGCAGTTCGGGCGCGCCCTGGTCGAGGTCGCCGATCTTCAGGTTCTGGCCGTACCACAGGCCGCCGATGACGGCAAGGACGGCGACGAATACCGAGATCGGCGCCACCTTCGGGCTGGCGAAGTTCGACAGCGCGCGCCAGAACGGGTGCTCGCGCGCCGCGTCGTCGCGGCTCTGCTTCACTGCCCGCGGGCTGATGCCGAGGTAGGAGATGGTCACCGGCAGCAGGATCAGGTTGGTGAGGATGATCACCGCCACGCCCAGCGAGGCGCCGATCGCCAGTTCGCGGATGACGCCGATGTCGATCAGCAATAGCGTGACGAAGCCGACCGCATCGGACAGCAGCGCCACCAGGCCGGGGATGAACAGCTGGCGGAACGCCATGCGCGCGGCGGTCAGCGGGTCGCTCGCCTGGCCCGAGGCCATGGCGATGCCGTTGATCTTCTGCACGCCGTGCGAGATGCCGATGGCGAACACCAGGAAGGGCACCAGCATCGAATACGGGTCGAGTCCGAAGCCGAAGGTGTGCAGCAGGCCGAGCTGCCAGATCACCGCGATCAAGGTGGTGACCACCACGGCGATGGTGCTGCGCATGCAGCGGGTGAACCACAGCAGCAGCGCCAGGGTCACGCCGATCGCGACGATGAAGAACATCGCCACGTCCACCAGGCCGTCGATCAGGTCGCCGACCTTCTTGGCGAAGCCGATGATGTGGATCTCGACGTTCGGGTTCTGCGCCTGGTACTTGTCGCGGATCTTCTCCTCGAGTTCATGGGAGAACTTCTGGTAGTCGAGCCTGATCTGCCGGCTGGGGTCCTCCGGATCGGAGTAGGACTCCATCAGCGGCACGTCGACGATGCTGGACTGGAAATTGTTGGCCACCAGCCGGCCGATCTGCCCGGACTTGAGGATGTTGTCGCGCAGCTGGTTCAGGCTGGCGGGCGAGCCGTCGTAGGTCTGCGGGATGACCTCGCCGCCGGCGAAGCCTTCCTCGGTCACCTCGGTCCAGCGGACGCTCGGGCTCCACAGGGACTTGAGGTTCGAGCGATCGACGCCCTGGATGTAGAACACCTCGTCATGGATCTGCCGCAGCGTCTCCATGTACTCCTTGGAGAAGATGGTGCCGTCCTTCGCCGCGACCGAGATGCGCACCACGTTGCCCATGTTGGCCAGGTCGTTGCGGTGTTCGAGCATGCGCTGGATGTACGGATGCCCCAGCGGGATCATCTTCTCGAAGCTGGTTTCCGGCCGGACCTGGGCGGCCTGGTAGAACAGGAAGACGCTGATCAGCAGGCAGATCAGGATGACCGCCGGCCGGTTGTCGAAGATCAGGCGTTCGAGGAAGGACGCCGGTTTTTGTTGTTGGTTGCTCATGCGAGTACTCCCGGCTCAAGGACGTTGGGCAAGATCGGCGCCCGTCGCGCGGCGATGCGAACGCCGCCCTGCCCCACCAGGATCAGGTTGCCTCTGGAATCGGAGGTGACGCCGGCCAGCGAACGTCGGTCCGGGCGGCTCACCAGGCGAACGTCTGCCCGTGGTCCTCGCTGGTCAGCACCGCGCCGCTGTGCCCGACCACCGCGACGCGCCCGTCGGCCAGCAGGCTGCCGTCGGCGAGCCCGGCCTCGAAGACGTTGCCGCCGTCGACGATCCGCACGTTCTCCCAGCTGTCGCCGAGGTCGGCGGAACGGAACATGTGCCCGCGCAGGCCGAACACCACCACCGCGCCCGGCTGGCCGCCGTCGACCACGCCGAACAGCGAGCCCTCGTAGGGGGATTCGAGGCGTTTCCAGGTCTGTCCCTGGTCGTCCGAACGGAAGATGCCGCCCATCTCGCCAACGATGAACAGCGCGCCGCCGGCCGTGCCGATGGCATTGAGGTGGTAGCCGTCCTCGTTGTCGACCCGGTCGCTGACGTCGTCCCAGGTCTGGCCGCCGTCGAGGGTCTCCAGCAGCGCACCGTAGGCGCCGACCGCGATACCGTGCTCGGCGTTTTCGAACCAGACGTCCAGAAGCGGCGCCTCGCGCTCGCGTTCCTCGTACTGGCGGGTCCAGGTCTGGCCGCCATCGCTGGTGGCGAGGATCAGCGCGTCGTGGCCGACGGCCCAGCCCTGCCTGGCGTCGATGAACGAGAGCGCGGTGAGCATCTGCCGCGTCGGCACCTTGGCCTGGGTCCAGGTGGCGCCCTCGTCGTCGGAATAGATGATGTGGCCACGGTCGCCGGCGGCGACCAGCCGATCACCGACGCGCGCGATGTCCAGCAGCAGGCGCGAAGCGGCCTTGTCGGTGGGGATGGAATAGCGGGTCTGCGGATCGGCGCTCTCCTGGGCCTGAACGGTCGAAGCACCCAGCGAGAGGATGGAGAGCACGCTGCACAGCGAGAGCACGCTGGCCAGCGGGAAACGGTGGTGGCGTATCACGGCGGAGCGGATCGCTGCCGCGCGGCCGGAACGGGAGCGCCGAGAGACGGGCTCGCTCATACATACCCCCTTTATTGTTATAGGTAAGGCCTGCACGTTGCAGGCCGGGCAATGCTAGCGAGCCGCTCAAAGCGGTGACAATGCGCCGGACGTTATGTTTTGTTAACGCCGCAGGGCGTGATTGTCGAGGGATCAGCGAGGCTTATGCGGCGCTCAAGGACGCCTTGTCCGGGGGATGGGGAGAGGCTTGCACGGGTCCGTGCAGCCTCCACGGCCGAGCTCGGACAGGCCCGGGTGCGCACCCGACTGGGCCCCAGCCTTCGCCGGGGCGACGGTGAGGTGTGGGGGCGAAGCCAGGTGTGCACCCTGGCCCCTTCTTGCACCCGTCGTACCGGCGCAGGCCGGTACCAGGTGAGCGGCTCCAGCGGTCGGTGCGGCACCCACAGCCCCGAGCCCGAACGATGCCTGGTACGCGCCCTACTGGGCCCCGGCCTTCACCGGGGCGACGGAAGTGCGGGGCCGGTGCAGAGTGCAGGCTCGGGCGACGTTCAGGCGAGGCTCTTGCTGACCACCTCGTAGACGTCGGTGGACAGCTCGCCCGAGGCCAGGATGCGCTCCAGCTGCGCCTTCATCAGCCCTTGGCGCGTCGCGTCGTACTTGCGCCAGCGGGTCAGCGGCGCCAGCAGGCGCGAGGCGATCTGCGGGTTGAGGGCGTTGAGCATGATCACCTGGTCGGCGAGGAAGGCGTAGCCGGCGCCGTCGATGCGGTGGAAGTTGACCAGGTTCTGGTTGGCGAAGGCACCGATCAGCGCGCGCACCTTGTTCGGGTTCTTCAGGGTGAACGCCGGGTGCTGCATCAGCCGCTGCACGCGCTCGAGGCCACCGGGCAGCGGAGAGGCCGCCTGCACGCTGAACCACTGGTCCATGACCAACGGATCGTCCCGGAACTGCTCGGCGAACAGCTCCAGCGCCAGCGCCTTCTTCTCCTCGAACGGCGAGTTGATCAGCGAGGCCAGCGCGGCGAGGCGCTCGGTCATGTTGTCGGCGGTGTCGAACTGGTCGGCGCACAGGGCGAGCACTTCCGGGCGCTCGCTGAACATCAGGTAGGCCAGCGCGACGTTCTGCAGCGCGCGGCGGGCGAAATGCTCGGCCGAGGCCACGTAGGGCGTCTGCCGGGAGACTTCGCGGTTGGCCATGTAGCGCTGGAACAGCGGGTCGTACAGCCGCCCGGCCAGCTCGCGGCGGGCGAATTCGCGGGCCGCGTGGATGGCGTCGACATCGGCGACCTCGCTGATTTCGGTCAGGTAGGCCTCGCCCGGCAGCGACAGCATCTCGGCGACCATCGCCTGGTCCAGGCTGCCGTCCTCGAGCACCGTGCGCAGGGCGTCGACCAGGCGCGTGTCCATCGACAGCGCTTCGCCGCGCTGGTGCTGGCCGATCATCTCCTGCAGCACCTGCACCGCCAACTGCTGGCCGGCTTCCCAGCGATTGAAGCCGTCGCTGTCGTGCTGCATGAGGAACATCAGCTGGTCGCGACCGTAGGGGAAGTCCAGCTTCACCGGCGCGGAGAAGCCGCGCAGCAGCGACGGCAGCGGCTTTTCGGCGACGTCCAGGAAGGTGAAGGTCTGCTCGGCCTCGGTCACCGACAGCACGCGCTGGGTGCCGACGGCCGCGTCCTCGCCTTCCAGCCGCAGCGGCAGGTCGCTGCCGTCGGCGTCGAGCAGGCCGAGGCGACCGGAATCACGAAAGGCTGCTTGTCCGGCTGGCCCGGCGTCGGCGGACAGCTCTGGCTGAAGGTCAGGCTGTAGCGCCCGGCGCTGGTCGTAGTGCTCGCGCACCGCCAGGCGTGGCGTTCCGGCCTGGCTGTACCAGCGCTTGAACTGCGTCAGGTCGACGCCGTTGGCGTCCTCCATGGCCTTGACGAAGTCATCGCAGGTCACCGCCTGGCCGTCATGCCGCTCGAAATACAGGTCGGTGCCCTTGCGGAAGCCCTCCGGGCCGAGCAGCGTGCGGATCATGCCCACCACTTCGGCGCCCTTCTCGTAGACCGTCAGGGTGTAGAAGTTGGAGATCTCGATGAAGGATTCCGGGCGCACCGAGTGGGCCATGGGGCCGGCGTCCTCGGCGAACTGGTGGGTGCGCAGGTAGGCCACGTCCTCGATGCGCTTGACCGTCGCCGAGTTCATGTCGGCGGAGAACTGCGCGTCGCGCAGCACGGTGAAGCTTCCTTGAGCGACAGCTGGAACCAGTCGCGGCAGGTCACGCGGTTGCCCGACCAGTTGTGGAAGTACTCGTGCGCGACGATCGCCTCGACCCGCTGGTGCGCGGCGTCGGTGGCGGTCTCGGCCTTGGCCAGCACTGCGCTGGAGTTGAAGATGTTGAGCCCCTTGTTTTCCATGGCGCCCATGTTGAAGTCGTTCACCGCGACGATCATGAAGATGTCCAGGTCGTACTCGCGGCCGTAGACCTCCTCGTCCCAGCGCATGGAGCGCTTGAGGCTGTCCATGGCGTGCTGGCACTTGTCGATGTTTTCCGGCTCGACGTAGATACGCAGCGCCACCTCGCGGCCGCTCATGGTGGTGAAGCTGTCCTCCACGCACCAGAGGTCGCCCGCGACCAGCGCGAACAGGTAGGCCGGCTTCTTGAACGGGTCTTCCCAGGTCGCCCAGTGGCGGCCGTCGCCCTCCTCGCCGCTGGCGATCGGGTTGCCGTTGGACAGCAGGATCGGATAGGCCTGCTTGTCGGCGCTGACCGTGGTGGTGAACTTGCTCATCACGTCCGGGCGGTCGAGGTAGTAGGTGATCTTGCGGAACCCCTCGGCCTCGCACTGGGTGCAGAACATCTTGCCGGACTTGTACAGGCCCTCCAGCGCGGTGTTGCTTTCCGGGTGGATGCACACCGTGCTGTCGAGGGTGAAGGCGGCGCTGTCGGGCTGCAGCCTGAGGGCGTCGTCGCTCAGCTGGTACTGGTCCGGCGACAGCTCGCGGTCGTCGAGCTTCAGGTGCAGCAGCTCCAGCTCCTGGCCGTGCAGCTCCAGCGGCGGCAGCGCCTCGCCGGGCGCTCGGGGTTGCGCCGCATGACCAGCTGCGCGTGCACCAGGGTGCGGTCTTCGTACAGCTCGAAGGTCAGGTGGGTTTCATCGATCAGGTACTCCGGCGCCTGGTAGTCCTTGAGATGGATGACTTTCGGCTGTTCTGTACGCATCGGTAGACCTCTTCGAGGCAGCTCAAGCGACAGCTTCAAGCTGCAGGTTCGGGATTGGCGTCAGCTAGCAGCTTGGAGCTTGCAGCTAACGGCCGTTTGGTAGGCAGTGAACTTGCGGATATTGATCACACCCGTGTCCAGGATCAGGTACTGACCCTTGATACCCATCAGGGTGCCCTCCACCACCGGTGTCTTTTCCAGATCGAGGCTGACGATCTTCTGAGGATAGACCGTCACCGGGTAGCGAATCTCGACCACCTCGGCGCCGTCCAGCGGCTGGATCGCCTGCAGGCCGAAACGCTGCTGCAGGGCCCGCAGGCCGTCGGCACAGGCGTCGAGCACGCCCTCGCGGACCGCCCGCAGGTCGACCGGCGCGGCGTCGCCCTTGAGCAGCGCGCGCCAGTTGGTGCGGTCGGCCACCTGGCTGCGCAGCAGGTCCTCGACCAGGCCGGACTGCTGGCGCGTGGCCACCCGCAGGATCGGCAGCGCCTGGCTGGCGCCTGATCGAGCCAGCGCGTCGGCAGCTGGGTGGCGCGGGTGATGCCGACCTTGACCCCCGAGGAATTGGCCAGGTAGACGACGTGGTCGGTCATGCAGAACGACTCGCCCCACTCCGGATCGCGGCAGGTGCCCAGTTCGTGGTGGCACTTCTCCGGGCTGACGATGCAGCTGTCGCACTGCGGCAGCCTGGTGAAGCAGGGATAGCAGTAGCCCTGGCTGAAGCTCTTGCGGGTCTTGCGCCCGCAGTGCGTGCAGCGGATCTCGCCGAGGTATTCGAGGCGCAGGGTTTTGCCGATCAGCGGGTTGACCGGCACCTGCTGCCCATCGAGACGAAAGGCGTACTGCACCGGTGCGTCGATGCGCGCCGTCATCTTGTCCAGCGCGCCGCGGCCGAGCTCCAGCATCAGTGAACGCTCTGCGAGGCGGAGCTGAACAGGACGTTGGGAATCGAGGTGGACTTGGACTGGCACTCCTGCGGGCCCATGTAGCCGGTTCGCTCTTCTTCCGGCAGGTTCTCGGTCTCCCAGGCGATCATCGCCTGCAGGCAGAGCGCCTTCTGCTCGGCGGTGAGCTTGCGGCCGTCGCCCCACTTGCCGAGTTCCACGGCCTGCTTGAGGTTCTGGTAGATCTCGGGAGTGATGTTGCGGATGGCGTCGAGGAAGGAAGACATGGCGTGCTCCAGGAAAACGAGCGGCCATTCTACCGAAAACTGGAGGCTGGAAGGCTGGAAGGCTGGAAGGCTGGAAGGCTGGAAGGCTGGACAGCGTCGGGGCTGGTGCCTGGAGGATCAAGAGCATCGCCCCGAGGGCGGGCCTCCCACAAAAGCGGCGAACGCACACTGGCCTACCTGTGGGAGGCGCGCCCTCGCGGCGACGGTAGGCCACAGGACAGGTGCGCAGGTGAGCGACGCCAATGTCCAACTGAGCCTCAGCGACGCCGCACCGTTCAGGTAGGGTGGGCTTCAGCCCACCGAAGAGCACCCAGCATGGCGCGCTCTCGCCGTGACAGCCCGCCCCTACCGACCACCCGCCCGCCGCGCCAGCAGGCCGCCGATCACACCGGTCAGGCAGCCCAGCACCAGCCCGCCCACGTGCGCCGCGTTGGCGATCGCCAGGGTGCCGAAGCTCACCACGTCGATCACGCCGGTGAGGCAGATCAGCAGCCAGGCGAGCATCAGCACCACCACGCCCGGCGGCAGCCGGTAGGCGTCGGTCGGCGCCAGCTTCTGGAACAGCCAGCAGTGCCCGAGCAGACCGTAGAGCACGCCGGACAGCCCGCCGAAGATGCCGACGCCACCGTACAGGTACTGCGCGAAGTTCGAGCCCAGGCTGAAGAGCAAGGTCAGCGCCAGCAGCATCAGGGTGCCCTGCCGGCCCTCGATGCGCCGCCCGAGCTCCCAGTACCAGAGCGAATTCATCGCCAGGTGCAGCAGCCCGAAATGCACGAACATCGGCGTCACCAGGCGCCACCACTGCCCGCTGTCGAGCATCTGGCCGAGCGTGGCGAAGTAGATGTAGTCGCCTTCGATGCGGAAGTCGGTGAAGCTGAACCAGGCCACCCCCGCCAGGTTCTCGCCCAGCCAGGTCAGCCCGGCCACCAGCAGGGTGAGCAGCAGGATCGCCGCGGTCAGCGGACGACGGCGCAGTTCGGCGAAGAAGCCCTGGCGCTGCTGCGGCGGCGTTTCGGCCAGCGCCAGGGGCTCGCCCTCGAGATAGCGCCGGTACAGCTGCCGCACCTGCTCGGCCAGGCCGTCCGGCACGCGCAGGACCTGCTGCCCCCCTTCCTCGCTCACGCGGCAGGGTACCTGCAGTTGTTGCAGCAGACGCAGGAAACCGGACAGGTCCTCGTTCAGCGGCACACGCAGCGCTTCGACCGCCACCTCAGTGCTCCGGCCGCTCGACATCGACCAGACGAACTTGGCCGGGTCCAGCCGCGTTTCCTCGTCCAGCCGATAGGCCACCAGCTTGCCGTACTTCACCGCGCTGTAGTCCAGGCAGGCGAGGTTCGGGCGGATCGGCGCCGGCTTGCCGCGGCGCCAGTAATGCCCGACGAACAGCAGCGGCTCCTCCGGCCCGTAGAGGAACAGCCGGTTCTTCTGTTCCGCGGTCAGCGGCACGCGGGCGGCGTGCTCGGGCAGCCCGTCGGGCTGGAACACCACGTCGCCGTAGGTCTGCGGGTCCTGCTCCCAGAACTTGGTGCGGAACACCGTGCGGGTGAAACCTTCCTCGGTGGTCAGGGTGATGCCGTTGGGCAGCGGCATGTCGGTGCCGCGCAGCAGCCGGTCCAGCGCGCGGCAGGCGAAGCTGTTGTCGAAGCCGGCTCCTGCAGGAACGCCGGATCGAGCCGGCCCTCGTCCAGCCGCTCGTCCAGCAGCGAGATCAGAGCGCCGTCCCAGCAAGCGTGGACGACCCGGAAACGCTCGCCGTCGAGGTACAGCGGCAACTCCATGAACCACTCGCGGAAGGCCTTCCACTCGTCCGGATAGGGCTCGAACTGCTGGAAGGTCTCCTCCAGCAGGCGCCGGTAGCGCGGCGTGTGCTCGCGCACGAAGGTGCGGCCGCTGCCGGGCGGCGCCGGCGTGTACCAGCCGAGCGCATTGAATTCGTGGTTGCCGAGGATGCAGTGGGCCTGGCCGGCGTCGACCATGTCGTGCACCAGGTGCAGCGCCTCGCGGATGCGCGGGCCGCGGTCGATGATATCGCCGAGGAACACCGCGTGCCGCGACGGATGCCGCCAGACGCCGCCCTGTCGCCGATAGCCGAGGGTGTCGAGCAACCGGGCCAGGGTACGGGCGCAGCCGTGGATGTCTCCGATGAGGTCGTAGCGGCGCGCCGGATCCACGCGCATCAGTCGCCTCCGCCGAGCCGGCTGCCCCACCCGAGCTTGGTGCGGCAGATCTCGTAGTAGTTGTGGTCCAGCGGATGGATCAGGTGCAGCTTCTGCGGCTTTTCCGGACCGTGACGGTATCGCCCGGCGCGCAGGTGAAGTGGTTCTGGCCATCGCAGGAAACCTGGGGATAGATCTGCATGTTCGGTGAGACAACGATCTTCAGCTCGCTGTTTCCATCGACCACGATCGGCCGGCTGGAAAGCGTGTGCGGGTACATCGGCACGATGACGATGGCGTCCAGACGCGGGTGCATGATCGGCCCGCCGGCCGACAGCGAATAGGCAGTCGAGCCGGTCGGCGTCGCCACGATCAGGCCGTCGGCCTTCTGGCTGCAGACGAAGTGGCCGTCGATGTACAACTCGAACTCGATCATCCGCGTCGACTTGCCCGGATGCAGGACCACGTCGTTCAGCGCGTCGCCCTCGCCGATGGACTCGTCCATCCGGCGCGCCTGCGCCTCGAGCAGGAAGCGGTTCTCCAGCAGGTACTGGCCGTCGAGCACGGCGCTGACCTTCTCCTCCAACTCGTCGGGGCGGATGTCGGTGAGAAACCCAAGGCTGCCGCGTTGATGCCCAGCACCGGCACCCGGTAGCGGCACATCACCCGCGCCGCGCCGAGCATGCTGCCGTCACCGCCGACGACGATCACCAGGTCGCAGGCCTCGCCCATCTGGTGCCGCGACGCCACCTGCATGCCATGCCCGGGCAGCACCTCGGCGATGCTTTCCTCGAGGATCACGTGCAGGTGCCGTTCGACGAGGAAGCGCTTGAGGCGGCGAATGGTGTCCACGACCTGGGTGCTGCCGAGACGGCCGATGATGCCGATGTTGCGAAACTGCTCCATAGGGCTCCCGGAGGGGCTGGCGTGAGGTGCCCGGATTATGGGCGAAAGCGCCCGGCAGCGGCAAACCAGAGCGGCTATGCTCAGCCGATGACGCTCGAATTCGCCGAACTGCTGCATCGCCTCCGGCACCCGCGGGTGCGCGATCTCGCCTGGGTGCTGCTGGCCCCGCCGCTGCTGCTCGCGACGCCCGCGCCGCAGCGCCATCCCCTGCAGGAAAGCCGCTGGTACCGCCAGCCCGGGCTGCTGGCCGACTGGCTGCTGCACCAGGAACTCGACCGGCGGCCTGGAGAACTGGCTCGCGCGCGCCAGCAACCGGCGCCTGGGGCTGTAATTACGAGCGCCTCTGGCAGTTCGGCCCTGAGCCGCTGCGCCGGACTCGAGCTGCTTGCCGCCCAAAC
>LZQQ01000118.1_pt1 | contig 13259 bp, 15 predicted proteins | sample 768581 | NCBI WGS metagenome assembly LZQQ01 (sample SAMN05207185, study PRJNA324510) | oil field metagenome | isolation source: sample BH-FW-20 from oil reservoir | place: India: Bombay High | collected 2015-11-25 | reverse complement strand
CTCGGGCTGGTCCAGCAGCTGCGCCAGCGACAGGTCGAACAGCGCGGGTCAGGCTGGCCCGCGCCGGGCTGACCCCGAGCAGGCTGTCGGCCCGGCGGTTGGCCGAGACCACCAGGCCGCCGTCGTCGAACACCAGCAGCCCGGCCCACTGGCTGTCGAGGCTGTCCTGGCTGGTGCTGAAGGCGAGCTGGAAGTAGCGGTCGCGGAACAGGTTGAGGATCAGCCGGTTCTCCACCGCCTGGCTCATCAACCGGACCATGCCGAGGGTGTGCGCCGGCGGCAGGTAGCTGTCGCTGGATACGTCGAGCACGCCGATCAGCCGGCGCTCGGCGTCGTACAGCGGCGAGGCGGCGCCGGCCATGAAACGGTTGGCCTGGAGGAAGTGCTCGTCGCGCTGGATGTGCACCGCCTCGCCGCAGGCCAGCACGGTGCCGATGGCGTTGGTGCCGATGCCGCGCTCGGCCCCAGCTGGCGCCGGGGGCGAAGCCGCCGGCCTGGGCGGGCGCGATGAAGCGGCAGTCGCCCCAGGACTGCAGCAGCCGCCCCTGGCTGTCGGCCAGCATGATCAGGCAGTTGGAATTGGCGAGGATGTTCTCGTAGTAGGGCAGCACCTCGCGCTGGGTGGTGCCGACCAGCGCCTGCTGGCTTTCCAGCAGGATGGAGAGCTCGCCGGCGCCGGGGCGGTCGAAGCGCGGCAGGCTGCCGTGGGTCAGGCCGTAGTCGACGCAGCGGCTCCAGGAATCGCGTACCAGCGCCTCGTGCGAGGTCGCCTTGGCAGGCTCGGGCATGGCGCCCTCCTATCTTTCCTTCCAGCGTTGTTGTTCTTGTTATCGGCGTGCTGCGGGACCGCCTGCGCGCCTGAACAGCCGCTACGACGCTGTTCAGCCTGAACGTTCAGTTTTGTTCATCTTCGTTCATTTTCAACAAGGCACGGCCGCGACGGCCCGCTCGGCAATCGCCCGCGCAGGCGTTTTTCTCTTCTTCGTTCAAGGGCTTGCATCGATTCACCGGAGCCATGGCACGGAACGCGCAATGACGAACGGCATGCCAAGCGGAAGGAAGCGTCATGTCGCTCACGCTGGAACACGTCTCGCGGGTCGTCGACAGGCAGGTGCACATCGAGGACGCCTGCCTGCAGTTCGAGCCGGGCTCGTTCAACGTGCTCATCGGCCGCACGCTGTCCGGCAAGACCTCGCTGATGCGGCTGATGGCCGGGCTCGACAAGCCCAGCCGTGGGCGCCTGCTGATGAACGGGGCGGACGTCACCGGCGTGCCGGTGCGCAAGCGCAACGTGTCGATGGTCTACCAGCAGTTCATCAACTACCCGACGCTGAGCGTCTACGACAACATCGCCTCGCCGCTGCGCCAGGCCGGCACCGGCCGCGCGGAGATCGACCGCCGCGTGCGCGAGACCGCCGAGATGCTGCACATCGAGGGCTTTCTCGGGCGCTACCCGCTGGAACTCTCCGGCGGCCAGCAGCAGCGCACGGCGATGGCCCGCGCGCTGGTCAAGGACGCCGAGCTGGTGCTGTTCGACGAGCCGCTGGTCAACCTCGACTACAAGCTGCGCGAGGAACTGCGCCAGGAGATGCGCGAGCTGTTCCGCGCGCGGCGCAGCATCGCCGTGTACGCCACCACCGAGCGAACGAGGCACTGGCGCTCGGCGGCACCGCGACCATCCTCCACGAGGGCCGGGTGATCCAGAGCGGGCCGACCGCCGATGTCTACCACCGGCCGCAGCAGGTGCTGGCCGCCGAGCTGTTCTCCGAGCCGCCAATCAACCTCATCGACGGCCGCGTGGCCGACGGCGAGGTGGCGCTCGCCGAGGACCTGCAGGTGCCGCTCAACGCCGACCTCGCGCAGCTGGGCGCCCGGCGCCTACCGCTTTGGCGTGCGCCCGAGCCACATCGGCCTGGTGCCCGGCAACGACGACGACCTGGAGGTCTCGGGCGTGGTCGAGCTGGCCGAGATCAGCGGCTCGGAAACCTTCCTGCACGTGCGCAACGGCCGCTTCGCCCTGGTGCTGCACCTGCAGGGCGTGCACGACTACCCGGTGGACGCGCCGATTCGCGTCTACCTGCCCACTCACAAGCTGTTCGCCTTCGGTGCCGACGGCCAGCTGGTCCGCGCGCCGGGCCGGCGCCTCTGAGGACCCGCCATGGCCGAGATCCGCCTGCAGCAACTGGCCCACAGCTACCAGCGCCAGCCACGCGACGCCGGGGACTACGCGATCCGCGCCATGGACCACGTCTGGGAACAGGGCGGCGCCTACGCCCTGCTCGGCCCCTCGGGCTGCGGCAAGTCGACCCTGCTGAACATCATTTCCGGGCTGCTGGAGCCCTCCGAGGGCCAGGTGCTGTTCGACGGCCGGCCGGTCAACGACCTCAGCCCCGAGCAGCGCAACATCGCCCAGGTTTTCCAGTTCCCGGTCGTCTACGACACCATGACGGTGTTCGACAACCTGGCCTTCCCGCTGCGCAACCAGGGCCTGCCGGAGGAGCGGGTCGGGCGCAAGGTGCGCGAGATCGCCGAGGTGCTGGACCTCGAGCCGCTGCTGCAGCGCAAGGCGCGCAACCTGACCGCCGACGAGAAGCAGAAGGTCTCCATGGGTCGCGGGCTGGTGCGTGACGATGTCTCGGCGATCCTCTTCGACGAGCCGCTGACGGTGATCGACCCGCACCTGAAGTGGAAGCTGCGGCGCAAGCTCAAGCAGATCCACGAGCAGTTCAACCTGACCATGGTCTATGTCACCCACGATCAGCTGGAGGCCTCGACCTTCGCCGACAAGATCGCGGTGATGTACGCCGGGCAGATCGTCCAGTTCGGCACCCCGCGCGAACTGTTCGAGCGGCCGCGGCACACCTTCGTCGGCTTTTTCATCGGCAGCCCGGGGATGAACCTGGCCGAGGTGCGGACCGACGGCGACGCCGTGCGCCTGGGGCGACATCCGCGTGACACTGCCGGAGCCGATCGCCGCGCGGCTGCCGGCGCTGGCCGGCAGCGCCTGCAACTCGGCATCGCCCGGAGTTCGTCCACCTGCGCAGCGAGCCGGGGGCCGACGCCTGGCCGGTGGAGGTGCTGCACGCTGAGGACCTGGGCACCTACAAGATCCTCGCCTTCCGCTTCGAGGGCGCCATCTTCAAGGCGCGCCTGCCGGAGGAGCAGCCGGTCCCCGAGGGGCGCGCCTACGTGACCTTCCCGGCGCCCTGGACGCTGCTCTACGCCGACGACCACCTGGTGGAGGCCGGCGCATGAACAAGGTGCCGAACAACCACGCCTGGTGGCTGGTGCTGCCGGTGTTCGCGCTGGTGGCCTTCAGCGCCATCCTGCCGATGATGACGGTGGTCAACTACTCGGTGCAGGACATCTTCGACCCGAGCACGCGCTTCTTCGTCGGTGCCGACTGGTACCGCCAGGTGCTGCAGGACCCGCGCCTGCACGACTCGCTGCTGCGCCAGTTCGTCTTCTCCGCCTGCGTGCTGGCCATCGAGATCCCGCTGGGCATCGCCGTGGCGCTGTGCATGCCGACCCGCGGCCGCTGGGCCTCGCTGTGCCTGATCGTGCTGGCCATCCCGCTGCTGATCCCGTGGAACGTGGTCGGCACCATCTGGCAGATCTTCGGCCGCGCCGACATCGGCCTGCTGGGCTGGACGCTGAACGCGGCGGGCGTGAGCTACAACTATGCCTCCAACACGCTGGACGCCTGGGTCACGGTGCTGGTGATGGACGTCTGGCACTGGACCTCGCTGGTGGCGCTGCTGTGCTACTCGGGGCTGCGCGCGATCCCGGACGTCTACTACCAGGCCGCGCGCATCGACCGCGCCTCGAACTGGGCGGTGTTCCGCTACATCCAGCTGCCCAAGCTCAAGAGCGTGCTCTTGATCGCCGTGATGCTGCGCTTCATGGACAGCTTCATGATCTACACCGAGCCCTTCGTGCTCACCGGCGGCGGCCCGGGCAACGCCACCACCTTCCTCAGCCAGACGCTGACCAAGATGGCCGTCGGCCAGTTCGACCTCGGCCCGGCGGCGGCCTTCTCGCTGATCTACTTCCTGATCATCCTGCTGGTGTCCTGGCTGTTCTACACGGCCATGACGCACAACGACCAGACCCGCTGAGGCCCGCCATGCACGCTCGCAAACTCGTGGTGCTGATCGTCTTCGTCGCGTTCCTGCTGGTGCCGATCTACTGGCTGCTGAACATGTCGTTCAAGAGCAACACCGAGATCCTCGGCGGGCTGACGCTGTGGCCGCGCGATTTCACTCTCGACAACTACCGGGTGATCTTCACCGACCCCGCCTGGTACGGCGGCTACCTCAACTCGCTGTACTACGTGTGCCTGAACACCGCGATCTCGCTCAGCGTGGCGCTGCCGGCGGCCTACGCCTTCTCGCGCTACCGCTTTCTCGGCGACAGGCACCTGTTCTTCTGGCTGCTGACCAACCGCATGGCGCCGCCGGCGGTGTTCCTGCTGCCGTTCTTCCAGCTGTATTCGTCGATCGGCCTGTTCGACACCCATATCGCCGTGGCGCTGGCGCACTGCCTGTTCAACGTGCCGCTGGCGGTGTGGATCCTCGAGGGCTTCATGTCCGGGGTGCCAAAGGAAATCGACGAGACGGCCTACATCGACGGCTACAGCTTCCCCCGATTCTTCCTCGGCATCTTCCTGCCGCTGATCCGCTCGGGGATCGGCGTGACCGCCTTCTTCTGCTTCATGTTCAGCTGGGTCGAGCTGCTGCTGGCGCGCACCCTGACCTCGGTGGACGCCAAGCCGATCGTCTCGGTGATGACCCGCACCGTGTCCGCCTCGGGCATCGACTGGGGCGTGCTGGCCGCCGCCGGGGTGCTGACCATCCTGCCGGGCATGCTGGTGATCTGGTTCGTCCGCAACCACGTGGCCAAGGGCTTCGCCCTCGGCCGGGTATGAGGAGTACGCCATGAGCTGGATGGCCTGGACCACCCCGACGGGCGCTGTTCTTCGCCTTCATCGCCGTGCTGCTGGCGGGCATGACGGTCTGGGAGCTGCGCGCGCCGAGCGTGCCGCGCCGCGGCCTGCTGCCGATCGCCACCACCCGCGGCGACCGCCTCTTCATCGGCCTTCTGGGCAGCGCCTACTGGCACCTGATGGTGATAGGCCTGACCGACTGGAGCATCTGGACAGCGACCGCGCTGTCCGTCGCCTGGCTACTGGCCGTGATGCGCTGGGGCTGAGCCGCGCGCCGCCCCTCTCCCCTGACCCCAATGGAGGTGTCTATGTTCGAGAACAACAACAAGAACCGACCGGGCATGGCGTTGCTCGCCCTGCTGGCGCTATCCGGCCTGTCCGGCACGGCCTGGGCCGATGCCTACGAGGACGCGGCGAAGACGTGGATCGAGTCCGAGTTCAACCCCTCGACCCTCACGCCGGAGCAGCAGATGGAAGAGCTGCGCTGGTTCATCAAGGCCGCCGAGCGGTTCCGCGGCATGGACATCAACGTGGTCTCCGAAACCATCACCACCCACGAGTACGAGTCCAAGGTGCTGGCCCGGGCCTTCAGCGAGATCACCGGCATCCGCCTGCGCCACGACCTGATGCAGGAAGGCGACGTGGTCGAGAAGCTGCAGACGCAGATGCAATCGGGCAAGAACATCTACGACGGCTACGTCAACGACTCCGACCTGATCGGCACGCACTTCCGCTACGGCAAGGCGATAGCGATCAGCGACATGATCGAGAACGAGGCCAAGGACTACACCTCGCCGACCCTGGACCTGAAGGACTTCATCGGCCTGTCCTTCACCACCGGCCCGGACGGCAAGGTCTACCAGCTGCCCGACCAGCAGTTCGCCAATCTCTACTGGTTCCGCGCCGACTGGTTCGAGCGGCCGGAGTTGAAGAAGCAGTTCAAGGACATCTACGGCTACGAGCTCGGCGTGCCGGTGAACTGGTCGGCCTACGAGGACATCGCCCAGTTCTTCACCGAGCACGTCAAGGAAATCGATGGCCAGCGCGTGTACGGGCACATGGACTACGGCAAGAAGGACCCCTCGCTCGGCTGGCGCTTCACCGACGCCTGGTTCTCCATGGCCGGCGGCGGCGACAAGGGCCTGCCCAACGGGCTGCCGGTGGATGAATGGGGCATCCGCGTCGAGGACTGCCGGCCGGTCGGCTCGAGCATGGCTCGCGGCGGCGCCACCAACGCCCCGGCGGCGGTGTTCGCCACGCAGAAATACGTCGACTGGATGCGCCAGTACGCCCCGCGCGAAGCCCAGGGCATGACCTTCTCCGAGTCCGGGCCGGTGCCGGCGCAGGGCAACATCGCCCAGCAGATCTTCTGGTACACCGCCTTCACCGCCGACATGACCAAACCCGGCCTGCCGGTGGTCAACGAGGACGGCACGCCGAAGTGGCGCATGGCGCCCTCGCCCAAGGGCCTTACTGGGAGGAAGGCATGAAGCTCGGCTACCAGGACACCGGCGCCTGGACCTTCCTCGACTCGACCCCGAGGACCGCCGCCTGGCCGCCTGGCTGTATGCGCAGTTCGTCACCAGCAAGACGGTGTCGCTGAAGAAGACCCTGGTCGGCCTGACCCCGATCCGCGAATCCGACATCGAGTCCGACGCCATGACCGAGGCCGCGCCCAAGCTCGGCGGGCTGGTCGAGTTCTACCGCAGCCCGGCGCGCGTGCAGTGGTCGCCGACCGGCACCAACGTCCCCGACTACCCGCGCCTGGCGCAGCTGTGGTGGCAGTACATCGCCGAGGCCGCGAGCGGCGACAAGACCCCGCAGGAAGCGCTCGACGGCCTGGCCGAGGCCCAGGACAACATGATGGCGCGTCTGGAACGGGCCATGGCCGGCGCCAAGTGCGGCCCGAAGATGAACGAGCCGCGCGACCCGCAGTACTGGCTCGACCAGCCCGGCGCACCCAAGCCGAAGCTGGAAAACGAAAAGCCGCAGGGCGAGACGGTGAGCTACGACGAGCTGATCAAGTCCTGGGAGCAGGCGCGCGAGTGATCGAGTGAGGGATGGCGTGCAAGGCCTCCCTCATCCGGCCCTGCGGGCCACCTTCTCCCGGAGGGAGAAGGGAAAAGGCAGGGCGCGGCCTGCTCGCGCCTGCGCGCTGGCGTGACCGGAGCGGTGCATGTCGCCGGCGACGGTGGGCTGAAGCCCACCCTACGGGCTGGGCGGAGACGGCGCCCGCTTCCGTACGTAGGGTGGGCTTCAGGCCCACCAGGATGCAGCCGGCCTGGACCTAGAGTGCCCCAACGGCGCACCCACGAGGCAATTGCAGCGCTCAGCGCGTACCGCCCATCGCCGGCAGCACCAGCCCCTCGCTCTGCAACTGCTCGAAGGCCACGCGTGCGCGCAGCACGGTGTCGTCGTCGGTCTGCCGGCTGAACGCCATGTAGAGCCCGGTGGCGATATCCAGGGTGAGCACCTTCTGCAGGCGGGCCGGGTCGATGCCGTTGTCCCGGCACAGCCTGGCCACGTCGCGCTCGGGCATCGGCACCAGGTCGACCTGGCCGTTGAGCAACAGGCGGAAGTTCTCGTTGTTGTGGGCGCTCACCACCAGCTTGCCGAACGCCTGCGCCTGCAGATAGCGATGGCGCACGTCCTCGCGCAACACACCGATGCGGTAGGGGCGGGCGTCGTCCAGCCCGCCGACCGCGATGTCGTCGCGCTCGCGCAGCTTGTACAGGTGATAGTCGATGCGCATCAGCTCGCCCACCCACTTGAACAAGGCTTCCCGCTCCGGCGTGCGGGCGATCAGGTAGATGAGCACGTCCGGCTCGCCCAGGGCCATGTCGTAGGCGCGCGCCCAGGGGTACAGGCCGATGCGGTAATCGCTCAGCCCGGCCCGCTGCAGGGTCGCCGTGACCACCTCGCTGGCCGGCCCGGCCACCTGGCCGTTCTCCAGGTAGCTGTAGGCGGTGGCCTCGGTGACCACGCGGATCGGCCCGGCCAGCGCCGGACCGGCCGACAGGCACAGCAGGAGCCAGACAATCAGACGTACAGGCATGGCGCGGCCCCCTTCAGTCCGCGATCCTGTTGCGCCCCTGGGACTTGGCCCGGTACAGGGCCTCGTCAGCGCGGTGCAGCAACAGGTCGAAATGGTCCATGGTTTCCGGATCGAACGTGGCCAGCCCGATGCTCAGGGTGACATGCGGCGCGATGTCCGAGCCGGCATGCCGCATGGCCCGCTCGCTCAGCCGCTGCTGCAGGCGCTCGGCGGTATCGCGCGCCGTCGCGGCGTCCGAGCCGGGAAGCAGCACGACGAATTCCTCGCCGCCGAGCCGGGCGACCACCTCGCCGGCACGCGAGAACACGCCGCGCAGCGTATCGGCCACGACGCGCAGGCACTGGTCGCCAAGCGCGTGCCCGTAGGTGTCGTTGTAGCGCTTGAAGTAGTCGACATCGCACATGAGCACGGTCAGCGGCTGACCCAGCCGCGTCGCACGGCGGAATTCCACGTCCTTGATCTCGTCGAATGCGCGGCGGTTGGCCAGGCCGGTCAGCGGATCGCTGCGGCTCAGGTCCTCGAGCCGCTCGTTCGCCGCACGCAGCTCGGCGGTGCGCGCCTCCACCAGCTCGGCGAGCCGGTCGCGGTGCGCTGCCAGGTCCAGCTCGGCCTGATGCTGCGTTCGAGGTAGCTGGAAAGCTTCTCCTGCAGCGCGTTCACGCCGGCTTCCAGCTGGCTGAGTTCGTCGCGCCGCGCCGTCCGGCGGTCCAGGCGCAGGCGCCGGCCGAGGTTGGCTGGGGTCAGCTGCGCCAGATGCCAGGCAACCTTGCGCACGTGCAGGGTCACCGTGCGGTTGAACAGCCACATGATTAGCCCGGCCAGCAGCAGCGACTGGATCACCTGGGTCAGCACGATGCCGGTGGCCTGGTCGAACAGCCGTGCCCGCAGCACCCGCTCGTCGCCCTCCAGGGTCAGCTGGCCGACGGTTTCGCGCGCGCCGGCATAGGGCTCGTAGGTCAGGGTGCGCTGCAGCTGCGGCACCCGGCCGGGCTCGGTCCGCGGGGCCTGTCGCCGCTCGAGAACCTCGGGCGCGCGCCGGCGCGAACGATCTGCAGCTCCACCCGGCTGACCGGCGCGGTCTGCACGACGCTGTCCAGATGCGTTCCGAGCGCCTCGCCGTCCATTTCCCAGATCGCCTTCGACAGCGTGCTCTGGAAGACCTGGTCGATGAGCGCCAGCTCGGCGTTCATTTCCTGCAGGTTCTGCTGCCAGGCCGAATAGGTGCGCACGCCCACGCTTGCCAGGGTGAACAGCAGGCAGAAGCCGAGGGTAGCCAGCACCAGCCGGCGGCCCAGCGAACCGGCGGCGACGGCGTCGGGCACCTGGCCCTCGGACAGCGGCTCGGGCTGCGTCATGAGCGCCACTTGTTCACGATGGCATCGTAGCGGCCGTCGGCCTGGATCCGCGCCAGCGCCTGGCGCAATCGCCCGACCAGCGCATCCGGGGTCCTGCGGCTGAAGGCCATGCCCAGGCCGTCCTGGCCGTCCAGGGCGCCCAGCACCAGCTGCGATACGGCCCGCTCCTGCGGGTCGCCGCCGGTGTGCCGGACCAGGTACTGGGCGTTGGTCTCGTCGGAGATCCACAGGTCGACCCGCCCTTCCTTGAGCTTCTGGTAATTGTGCTCGTACTTGTTGCTCGACTGCAGGTTCTGCCCGACCGCGAACCCCTGGGACAGCAGATACTGCTCGCCGGCATCGTCCTTCACGGTGGCGATCTGCAGCGGCCGGGCATCGTCCAGCGAGCGGAGGCGGTAGTCCTTGCCGGACAGCGAGAACAGGTGCCACTGCGTGGAGGCCAGCGTGCCGACCCACTTGAACAGCGACTCGCGCTGCGGCGTGCGGGCAATGGAGTAGATCAGCACGTTCTCGGAATTGAGCGCGATGTCGTAGGCGCGCGCCCAGGGCATCGACTGGAAGGTCGCCTCGACACCGGCCTCGGCCAGCACGGCCTGGACGATCTCGGTGCTCATGCCGGTGAGCCTGCGTCCACCGTCATGTTGAAGGGCGGCAGCTCCTCGGTGACCACGGTGATCGCCGGGCCCGCCATGGCCGCCGGAGCCGCCAGCGCGCAGCACAACCCGATCTGCGGCAACAGAGCGCCCAAACGGCGGAACAACCAGTGCGTCATGGCGAAGCGACCTTCGGGCGGAACCCGGACGAGAAAACGATGGCCATCATAGTGCCATTATCGAAATGTGATCAGGCAATCATTTTTTCGGCGTCTTGCTCCCAGGCCAGGCGCCCTCGCGCCGGACCGGCGTCCCCTCGCAGGAGCGAGCTTGCTCGCGAAGCTCTTCAGGCCCTGCCCCGCCATCGCGAGCATGGATCCGGCATCCCCTCGCCCCTGCGCTCCCCCGCCTGCGGGCTGCAGGAGCAGGCTCTGCCTGCGACCGCTGACCGTCAGAGCACGAAGCGGCCGACCTTGTCGTTGAGCTCGCCGGCGTGGTCCTGCAGCAGGCACGCCTGGCGCTCGCCTTCCAGCGAGTTGTCCGCCAGGGCGTCGCCCAGCGACTTGAGGGTGACCACGTTGCGGGTGATCTCCTCGGTGACCGAGGACTGCTCCTCGGCCGCCGCGGCGATCTGCATGGACATGTCGGAGATCTGCTGCGCCGCCTGGGTGATTTCCTCCAGCGCGCCGGAGGCCTGCCGGGCATCGCTGACGCTGCGCTCGGCCAGCGCGCGGCTGCTGTCCATCCTGTCCACGGCGTTCTGGGTGATGCGCTGGAAGGTGGCGATGGTCGCCTGGATTTCCTGCGTCGAGGCGTGGGTTCGCTGCGACAGCACCCGCACCTCGTCGGCCACCACGGCGAAGCCGCGGCCCTGCTCGCCGGCGCGTGCGGCCTCGATGGCGGCGTTGAGCGCCAGCAGGTTGGTCTGCTCGGCGATGCCCTGGATGTTGGCCAGCACGCCGGAGATCGACTGCGAATGCTCGCTCAGCTCGGCGATCACCCGGGTCGCCTGCGCCACCTCGCCGGCCAGCCCGGTGATCGACTGCTGGGTGTGCCGCACCAGCTCCAGGCCCTGGCGGCTGTTCTGGCTGGACTGCTGCGCCGCCTGCGCGGTGCGCTCGGCATTGCCGGCGATTTCCTGGGTGGCCGAAGCCATTTCGGTGACCGCGGTGGCGACCAGCGTCAGCTCCTCCTGCAGGCGCGCCAGCTCGGTGGCCGACAGGCTGTTGCGCTGCAGCACCGCGCCGGACTCCTGGCCGATCTCCTCGGCCTGGTGGCGGATGTGGCCGATCAGCGCATGCAGCTGCCGACGAACTGGTTGAAGTGCCGCGCCAGGCTGCCGACCTCGTCGTCGCTGGCCTCCGGAATGCGCTGGGTCAGGTCGCCGTTGCCCCCGGCGATCACCTGCAGCCCCGCGGACACCACCGCGAGCGGGCGCAGCAGCCAGCTGCATAGCAGGCCGATGGCGACCAGCGACAGCACCAGGATCACGCCGAAGGTGGCCAGGCCGATCCACAGCTGCCGGTACAGGGGCGCCGAGAGCACGGCATCGTCCAGCACCATGACCAGCACCTGCCCGGCGTACCCGATCGGCGCGGCGTACAGGCGCTTGCCCTCGCCGTCGAGCAGGTGCCGGGCGCGGAGCCGCCGACCAGCCCTGCCAGGGTGGCGGTGTCCAGCGACGGGTAGAGCGCGGTGACGTTGCGGTCCAGGTAGCGCGTGTCGGGATGGCCGAGCACGATGCCCTGCCTGTCGACGAAGAACGCCAGGCCATCGCCCGGCAGCTCGATGTGCTTGAGCTGGTCGAGGATCTCCCCCATGCCGACGTCGCACCCAGCACCCCGAGCGTCCGCCCGTCCTGCTGCAGCGTGCGCCCGAGCGAGAGCACGAACTGCCCCGTGGCGGCCGCCACGCTGGGCGTCGAGAGGTACACCGCGCCCGGCGTCAGCTGCGCCTGCTGGTACCACTTCCAGCGGCGCGGGTCGTTGTTGTCGGCCGGCAGGCTGACCCGGTCGGCGTTGACCTGGCTGCCGTCGGCGCGGGCCAGGAAGACGTTCTCGAAGCCGCCGGCGACCTTCGCCTGCACCAGCGCGCCCTGCAGGACGCCGGCGTCCTCGGCGGCGGGGACGGAGAGCAGCGCCGCTTCCTTGCTCTGCAGCCAGTAGCGCACGCTGGCGCCGAAGGTCTTGCTGGCGATCGTCACCTGCTCGGTGATGTGCCGCTCCAGGTTTTCGCGGCTCTCGATGAAGTTCAGGCCCACTTCGCTGGCGCCGGCGAGCAGCACCGCCGCGCAGGTGGACAGCACGATCTTTTTCCGCAATGACAACGACATGAAATACCCGTCAGAAAAACTCACGGCCCCGATTCATGGGGCATCGACGGGGCTGTTTATCGACGGAGCGAGGGCGGGCTATAGGCGAAACGGGGGTGAAGCGATAGGCGGTCGGGCGACGGGCGGCCCCGGATGCAGGGAGAAAGAAACGGTCCCTTGCCGGGACCGCGCTAGGACGGCGCCTGGCCTGATCGCGACGGCCGTCAGGCCTGGCGCGCGGGCGGCGCCATGAACTCGGGACCGACCGGGTCCTTCACGTGTTCGGCGAGGATGGCGTCGATCTCGGCCAGGTCGCCGGCGTCCAGCTTCCAGCCGAAGGCGTCGTCGAGGCCATTCAGCTGGTCCGGCCGCCGGGCGCCCCACAGCGCGACCGTCGGACCCTGGTCGAGGATCCAGCGGATGGCCAGCGCCAGCACCGATTTGCCGTGCCGCTCGCGGGCGAAGCGTGCCAGTACCTCTACCGCGGCCAGGTACTGGCCGAAGCGCGGCTGGCGGAACTTGGGGTCGCCTGGCGCAGGTCGTCGCCGCCGAAGCGGGTGCCGGCGCGCATCCGCCCGGACAGCAGGCCGCGGCACAGCGCGCCGTAGGCCAGCACCACCAGGCCGTTCTGCCGCGCGTAGGCAGCACGTCGCGCTCGATGGTGCGCTCGAACAGGTTGTACGGCGGCTGCACGCTGGCCAGCGGCGCGTAGCGGCGGAACACGTCCATCTGCGCGGGCGAGTAGTTGCTCACCCCGATGGCGAGGATCTTGCCCGCCTCGCGCAGCCGCTCCAGCTCCCGGGCGGTTTCCTCGTGCGGCACCCGCGGGTCGGGCCAGTGCACCTGGTAGAGGTCGATGCGGTCGGTGCGCAGGCGCCTCAGGGAGTCCTCCACCTCGCTGAGCCGCTCCAGCTCCCGGGCGGTTTCCTCGTGCGGCACCCGCGGGTCGGGCCAGTGCACCTGGTAGAGGTCGATGCGGTCGGTGCGCAGGCGCCTCAGG
>LZQQ01000117.1_pt1 | contig 13301 bp, 17 predicted proteins | sample 768581 | NCBI WGS metagenome assembly LZQQ01 (sample SAMN05207185, study PRJNA324510) | oil field metagenome | isolation source: sample BH-FW-20 from oil reservoir | place: India: Bombay High | collected 2015-11-25 | reverse complement strand
TAATGCACCTTTGTGTTCACATACGATGGTGGTGTCGAATGTAAAGCAGTATTTTTTGGCGGTGGACCAGTTTGCGCAAACTGGGGAAGAGATTCCCTTGTCGAGCAAGGGAATGACGGATAAGGTTCGGTTTTGTTAGAACCCGTTGGGCGAAATACAGCTCCTGCGATAGCTTTAGCATGTATGTTGCTGGATGAGGATGATGTTGTTTGGTAACGACATCAGATCATTTGATAAAAGATCAAGCCGCTTATGAAAAGGCAGTTTTTCAAGCGAAAGAGTTGGCCGAAGCAGGCAATTTGGTCACTTTTGGTATTCAGCCAACTTATGCCGAAACTGGTTTTGGCTATATTGAAGCATCTGGTCATGATGTACTTTCTTTTAAAGAAAAACCGGATGTTGAGACGGCCCAATCTTACATAGAGCAAGGTAATTACTATTGGAACTCCGGTATGTTTTGCTTTAAGGCGGGCGTTCTGCTGAAAGAGCTTGAAAAATATTCATCGGAGATGTTGGAAGCCTGTCGCGTAGCTTTGCCAAACAGCAGGATTGTTCGGAAATCCGAATTGACCATGAAGCGATGCAGGCTATTCCTGAAGACTCTATTGACTATGCAGTTATGGAAAAATCCGATAAGGTAAAGGTCGTGCCGTGTCATATGGGATGGTCCGACTTGGTTCGTATGATGCACTCTATGATGAACTGAAATCGGCTGAAGTGGATAATGCCGTATTGAAACGTTTAGAGAATACGCCGGAGCCAATTTGTGTGGATTCGAAACGTAACTTAATTGTATCGCGTAATCGCCAAATTGCGTTGGTGGATGTGGACGATTTATTAGTGGTTGATACGTCAGATGCGATTTGATTTCTAAAAAGGCAGCTCTCAGAAAGTGAAACAGGTTGTGGCGGAGATTAAAAAATCACAACCGGAGTTGGCCGAGGTGCATCGTCTGGCCCATCGCCCTTGGGGTACTTATGAAGTATTGGTCGATTCTGATCAGTATAAGGTCAAGCGCATTGTGGTGAAGCCGGGACAACGTCTATCTTACAGAAACATTTCATCGTAATGAGCATTGGGTGGTTGTGTCTGGAACAGCGACTGTGACAGTGGATGAGGAATGTTTTTTAGTTCGCCCGAATGAATCCACTTATATTCAGATGGGGCAGGTTCACCGGCTTGAGAACAGCGGAAAAATTGATCTAGTGATGGTAGAAGTTCAGGTCGGTGAGTATACTGGCGAAGATGATATTGTTCGTATTGATGATATTTATGGCCGTTAGGCGTGGATTTTGTTTTGTGAGGGTTTGATGGTGTTTTTGATGTAAAATATTTGGAACATTGTTTTGGAGTTTGAGTCATGAAAAAACTTAAAATGGAATGTAAATCAAAAAGACGGTTCTCAACCTTGTCTGGCCTTGCCAGTGTGTTTGATATTCTTCCAAGCCGTAATTATGAGGATTACTACCGTTCCACTAATGTGGAAGAGCGGTTGTCTGGGTATTGGTCTCGTTCAGCCGAATATTTAAACAAAGCGGTCATTAAGTATGAGCGATCTTGAAACGCTAGAGGATGATGCAGGTGAAATTGAATCCATGCTGCCTCTTCTTGAAAAAGGTGAGCTTACAAACCAAGATCAAATAAAACTAGCAGAGTTGTTAAAAGACGCGTCACCTTCTGTTGTTTTACAAGCTACGCACCACCAAAGTTTTTCAGGTCCAATTCCCCATCCTTCTATTTTAGAAGGCTATTCTGAAGAAGTTAGAAATAAAATTGTTGAAATGGCTGTGAAAGAACAGTCTCATACACATGTGATGGAAGAAGTTTCGCTGGATGGCGCAATCAAAAAAGATAAACGCGGCCAGTGGATGGGGTTTGGCATTGCGGTGACGGGTTTGCTGGCCGCTGCTTTTATTGCTCAGTTTAGTACAGCGGTGGCGGGTATTATTGCGGCCTTGGATTTGGTTGGTTTGGTTGCGATTTTTGTTGCACCGCGCCTGTTAGAAAAAAGAAATAACTAAGTAAATATTGATTATTTAAGCCTGCTTCTGCAGGCTTTTTGTTATTAGGTTGGATAAATGAAATCACTTTCTTGTTTTAAAGCGTATGACATTCGTGGCAAGGTGCCGGAAGAGTTGAATGAGGATTTGGCTTACAAAATTGGCCGAGCATTTATCGCGGAATTAAATGCCGAATCTGTGGTGGTGGGGTATGACATTCGCTTGGAAAGCGAAGGCTTGGCGAAGGCGTTGAAAAACGGTCTGACTGAAGCTGGCGCGAATGTTGTGGATATTGGTTTGTGTGGTACGGAAGAAGTGTATTTCGCTACGTTTCATCGAAAGTTGGATGGTGGGATTATGATTACTGCCAGCCATAATCCAAAAGGGTATAACGGCATGAAGCTGGTGGCGAAAGACGCTAAACCGATTTCTGGTGATTCTGGTTTAAAAGCGATTGAGCAGAGGGTGTTGAATGAAGCGTTCAATACCTCAAAATCACCAGGCCTAGTGGATTTTCAACCAGACAAATCGGCTTATATTGACCACTTGATGTCGTTAGTGGTATTTATCAGTTTTGAAACCGCTTAAGATTGTGATGGATGCGGGTAATGGTTCGGCTGGTGCTGTTATCAGACAAATTGCCGAAAAGCTTCCCTTCGAATGTGTCTTTATTAATGAAACACCAGATGGCAACTTCCCAAATGGTGTTCCTAATCCTCTGTTGCCTGAAATGCGCTCAATTACCTCAAAAACTGTTAAAAACATAACGCAAATTTAGGCATAGCATGGGATGGCGATTTTGATCGTTGTTTTTTATTTGATGAAAATGGCCACTTTATAGAAGGTTACTACTTGGTTGGACTGTTGGCAGAAACCTTACTTGCCAAATACCCAGGTGAAAAAATTATTCATGACCCACGATTGATTTGGAATACCATTGAACAGGTAAAAGAAGCGGGCGGGGTTCCGGTGCAATCTAAAACCGGCCATGCCTTTATAAAAGAAAGAATGCGTAAAGAAGATGCCATTTACGGTGGGGAAATGTCCGCGCATCATTATTTTAAAGATTTTGCTTATTGTGATTCGGGCATGATTCCTTGGTTGTTGGTTGCAGAATTGATGTCTAAAACCGACAAGAAACTATCAGAGTTGGTTGGCGAAAGAATGAAGGCTTATCCATGCAGTGGAGAGATTAATTATAAGGTTCAAGATGTGCCAGTCGTCTTGGAAAAAGTAATGGAACATTTTGCACCGCTCAATCCGCAAGTGGATAACACCGATGGTGTGAGTTTGGAATTTGATAATTGGCGAATGAATATTCGTGCCTCAAACACCGAACCCTTATTGCGATTGAATGTCGAAAGCCGTGGAGATGCGGATTTGGTTTGGATGAAAGTAAAAGAAATAGAAGCGTTGGTTGGTTAAGTTGAATATTTTGGCATTTCACGCTCTTATAGTGGTTGCAATTTTGATGCTTTAATCGGATAATTTTCGATTATATGTTCAAAATTGAGTTTTTATGCTTGAGTTTCGTTTAGCTTCTTTTGGTTCGGTCCCTTTTTCTCATGGCGCTTTGTTGACGCTCCTGTCTGGTTACGCTCGTCCGAACGATAAAATTTCGCAGTGGTTGGCGTCTGGCGTGTTGATTTCATTAAAACGCGGTTTGTATGTGGTCGGTTCGCCTTGGCGCCAGGAGGCTTTGTGTTTGCCTTTAATTGCCAATCGATTGTATGGGCCTTCGTGCGTATCTCTCGAGTATGCGCTGGCGTGGCATGGTTTGATTCCTGAGCGAGTGGTTGAAGTGACGTCGGTATGCACGAGTCGCGGGCGGGCGCTGGAAAATTCGTTGGGTCGCTTTTCTTACGTTACGGTGCCAGAAAGCTTGTTTCCGGTGGGCTTAACGATTGAAGCCGAGGGGGAACAGCACTTTTGGATGGCGAGCCCAACGAAAGCGGTGTGCGATAAGGTATTGCTCACTCGACATTTAAAAGCCGTGGGTAAGGCATCCATGCGGGCGTTTTTGTTTGAGGATTTACGCTTGGATGAAGAAGGATTGCGCGATTTTGATGTGTCAGTGCTCAATGCCTATGTGTCTTCAGGTTATAAGCCGCGTCAGTTTAGGGCGTTGCGTCAGGTGTTGGAGGCGTTGGCATGAGTGTGGTTGAGCAGATGTTGCAAAAATATAATCTGGCCGATGGTGATAACTTGAATGATGCGTTGCGTGAGGTGATGCAGGAAATCGCCTTAGCCGGTCTGGTTAGAGCGGGTTTTTTCGATAAGGCGGCGTTTTATGGCGGCACTTGTTTGCGGATTTTTTATGGCTTACCGCGTTTTTCGGAGGATTTGGATTTTTCCTTGTTGTCGCCACAAGCCGATTTTTCTTTAGAGCCTTATTTTACGGCGTTGGAAAAAGAGTTTTCAGCCTTAGGGTTTGAAGTGGAAATTTCGGCGCGCGAGAAGTCGGTCGAGAGTGCGGTGGTGTCTGCGTTTTTAAAGAAAAATTCCAGTATTTATGATGTGCACGTTCGTGGTCAGAAGGTGTTGAAAATTAAGTTTGAGGTGGATACAGATCCTCCCTTGGGGTTTAAAACGGAAGAAAAGCTATTGCTTGACCCTTATTCGGTGTATGTAAAGTGTTTTAGTTTGTCGGACCTGTATGCGGGCAAGATGCACGCTTTGTTGTTTCGGCGATGGCAGAACCGGGTGAAAGGGCGTGATTGGTTTGATTTGAGTGGTATGTGCGCCGCGGAGCTGAATTAAACTTGGCTCATTTAGAAAAGAGGGCTAGGCAAAGTGGTGATTTAGGTGATGAGCCTTTAACAACCGGGTTATTTGCAGATTGGCTGACACAACGGATTGAACGGTTGGATATTGAATCGGCCAAGCGTGATGTACGCCGTTTTATTACCGATGCACGTGTGCTGGATATTTGGTCGCGTGATTATTTTATGGAATTGGCGCAGCGTGTGACGTTTAGCGAATGAATATTAGGGGTTGAAATCACAGACGGGGACAGACTTTAAAGTCTGTCCCCCTTTGTCTTCTTGGTGCAAGATGTTGTGGTCCAAAACCTTAGTAGGCATTTTTATTAATAAAGCCTTTGAAAATGGTTAGGAAAATAATTTTAATATCCAGCCACAGTGACCAGCTATTTATATAGTGTAGGTCGAATTCCACACGTTTTTCCATTTTTTCTAATGTATCGGTTTCACCGCGCCAGCCGTTAATTTGCGCCCATCCGGTGATGCCGGGTTTTACTAGGTGGCGTTGCATATATTTGGGAACGATTTTTCGATATTCTTCATTGTGTGCGCAGGCGTGCGGTCTGGGGCCGACAATGCTCATTTTGCCTTGTAACACATTAATGAACTGAGGAAGTTCGTCTAGCTTGTGCGCCGAATAAAGGCACCAAAAGGCGTGACTCTTGGGTCGTTTTGTGTGGCTTGCTTGATAACAGCTCCGTTGTCTTGAGTCGTCATGGAACGGAATTTGTAAACCATTATTTCTTTGCCATTAAGCCCATAGCGCTTTTGTTTAAATAAAACCGGGCCTGGAGAGGACATTTTTACGCCAATGGCTAGGGCTAGCATAATTGGGCTGATTAGCGTTAGTATGATGGTTGATAGGGTGATGTCTTCCAGCCGTTTGAGTATTTGATTGCTGGTGGAGCTGAGCGGGGTGTCGTACACACTGAAAACGGGAATCCCTTTGAGTTCGCTGGTTTTTGCGTGCATGAGGTCAAAAGTGAATAGATCCGGCACGAATTTCACCACACTGGTGGTGTCGGTGAGTTCGTTAAGGATTTGTTTGATTTTGTGTTCAGCGCGTAAGGGCAGGCAAATGTAGATTTCGCTGTATTGGCTTAGATTGACTTTGTGGCCGATCTGGTTGGTGCAGCCTTTGACGGGAATGCCGTTGATTTCGGTATTGTGCAGCTCGCTGTTGTCGTCATAAAAGGCGCAAACCCGATAACCCAGCCAGGGATTGCTTTGAATGATGCTGGCTATGTGTTGGCCCACTTTGCCTGCGCCGATAATGGCAATGGTTTTGGTGTTATTACCGTGCATACGGTACCGGGCTAGAAAGGTTCGCAATAAAATGCGGTAGCCAATTAAAACGGTTGGCGTGATAATAGCCCAAAGAGTGACGGCCAGGCGTGAGAAGTTTTCGCTGTCTTTATACAAAAAAGCAATTACGATCAGTGTGGCCCAAGTGAGTAACCAGGCGTTTAAAATGAGTTTGGCGCTGGCAAAAAGTGAGCGCCCACGCCAACTGCGATAAACGCCGACCATTTGACTGGCGATAACAAAATGAAGCCGCCTAATAACCCCATGGTTAAGTAGCGGTCATGCCATGGAATGTTTTGAAACTGGGTGAGTGCTAGTAGTAACCCGATGGGCAGGAAGGCGTCAATGACACGGTGAATCCAAACAAAACCGGAGTGGTCGGGTTTAATGGCGTTTAGCATAGGCGGTACAACTTTTGGTTTGTTTTTGTTTATTGTTTATTTTTTAACACAACATTTACGCAAGTGGTGTAAGTGCTTGTTGCGCCCATCCCTGGGGAATGCTCCTAATGTTTCAAAGTAAAGATAAATTGTAAAATCGACAATGGATCGGATCGATGGTTACTTTGAAGTTCTCCTGAGAGAATTATACTTTAATCGGGCGGATAAACCTATTGTAAAGTTAGGGTTTTCGCGTATAAGGTATTTGAATCGTCATCCTCATCCTGAAATCGTCATCCCAATGATCGTCCATCGCTGTCATTCCTGTTCCCACACGTCATTCCGGCGAATGCCGGAATCTCATTCAGGCAGTGCAGGCGGTTTGAGATGCTGAATCCAGTTCAGCATGACGTGCGTTATATTGTGAGATGCCGGATCACGTCCGGCATGGTGCAATATTACGTCGGTCATAAGGAGTATTAAATTCACATTCCGTCATCCTGACGTTGGCGTTAAGTCATCATTTGGGTAATATAGGGTTTTTGGATAAAATAATTTTGCAAGATGTTTATTTTACAAAATCAATAGTTAAGCGCTGAGGTTTGTATTGTGGATCATTTGAGTTTGTCACAAAAGGTGGGCACTAAGTTTCCTTATGATTGGTCTAACCCTCTATCGATGAGTGAAGATGTGTTTGTTCGCAGTGTGTTCGAAAAGGGACTGTTCAAAGACCTTTACTGACGGTTCGTTATTTTGGACTTGAGCGTACAGATTCTATTTTAATATGATTGAGGAAACGCTTCCTAGACCGACTTTACGGGCCTATAAGAATATTAAGTTTGGAATTCTGAATGCTCAAAATCGATGCACTGCCTAACAATACCGCAAGTTTATTTCGCGCAATTCAATTTGCCCCTCTTTTGGAGGGTTTTACTTTAATTGGTGGGACGGCCATTTCATTATTGGTCGGCCATCGTTTGAGTATGGATTTGGATTTTTGCACCTTTTCTGAAACGTTGCCCTCTTATAAAATCAATCAATTTATTCATACGTTAAAGAATCAAGGACACCAAGTCTTCGATGTGACTGAGCCCAATGCAAAAGCACAGTTCAAAATCAATACGGGCGGAAATCTGGACGATTACGCAAGAGACTATGTGATTGATGGTGTTAAAGTGACTTTTTTTGCCTACAACGCCAGTCAAAAAACGAAAGATTTTTTAGCGAAGCAATCTGTGCTATCGGAATCGGCGGCTTTCAAGATAATGGGGCTAGAAGGATTGGTGTGGATATTAATGTTGTAAACTATCAACCAATATGAATTTTTTAGACAGGTGACTATGAGCGAAGATATTAGGTGGCAGCAGCGTTTTCAAAACTATTTAAAGGCGCTGGCACAATTAAGTGATGCGCTTTCTCGTTATGATGACACGGCTGAAGCGCTGATAAAAGAAGGTATTTTGCAGCGCTTTGAGTTTAGTCATGAGTTGGCTTGGAAGGTAATGAAGGACTACTTGGAGTATGAAGGTCATCAGGGGATAACGGGGTCTCGTTCTGCATCTAGGTTAGCGTTTTCATTAGGGTTAATCACAGATGGGCAAGTATGGATGGATATGATTGAAAGCCGTAATCGTACGGTTCATACTTATGATGAAAAGATTTTAGAGCAGGAGTTTTTAAAGGTTTCCAAATATTACTTAAAAGCATTGCAAGATTTTTCAAAAAGAATGATGGAGGTGTAGATGACCTCAAAATCCTTTTTTGGCTTGCCTGAGATAACCTATCAGAAAATACAGTTGGTTTTTCTGCTTACCCTGATATTGAGAAAGTTTTAATTTATGGTTCTCGTGCAAAGGGCAATTATCGTCCTGGTTCGGATATTGATTTAGCATTAGTTGGATGCAATTTGGATAACGAGGTTTTAAATCGTTTGTTAGTTGACTTAGATGAATTGAATACACCTTATTTATTCGATGTGTCAATTATGAGTGACATAGAGTCAAAGCAGCTTCTAGAGCATATTAAACGTGTAGGCATGGTCTTTTATCAGCGAACTTGACGGGGCTTTATACATATGTTTAGGGTTGAGTCATCACTATTTACCAGGCACGTGTCTTAGCCATCTCATACCAACCGAACGTTATTGCAAACGTAGCGAAGCCATCTCATACCAACCGCGCGTCATTGCGAACGCAGTGAAGTGTAACCCTCCCCTAAAATAGTGGCATATTAAATTAGAGTTCTCCGAGCAAAATGGAGAGCAATTGGAGCGCATTGCCTCGCATTGCGGCTTGGCGGGGTTATCCGGATAAGATTCGGATGGAAACGGTCTTGAATTTATCTCAACTGCACTAGCAGACTGGGCAGAAACCAATGAAATCCAATTGGAATTTATCAAACCAGGTAAGCCAACACAGAACTCCTATGTTGAACGATTCAATCGGACATACCGAGATGAAATCCTGAATATGTACTTGTTCAGAACACTGAACGAAGTGCGGGGAATCATCGATAATTGGGTAAGAGAATATAACGAAGAACGGCCACATGATTCTGTCGGAGATTTAACACCTTGGGAATACCTAGCCAAATACAACCCGCCCAAATACAACCCGCCGGAAACCTCTAAATTAGAGTGCCACTAAAAGCGGGAAGTTTACAGTATCAGCAAAAAGAAATATTACAAGGCTATAATAAAACAGCATTCCGAAAAGACAATAAACAACATGACACTCAATACAATAAAAAATTGTAATAAATTAACAAAACTGGATATAATGGACAGCAACAATACCCCACCCGCTACCCATAAGAACAGCGCCCTGCGTGGGGTTTTTGTTTCTGGGGCAATGAACATGGCTAAAACCCCCTACAACAAGCCCCATTACACCTACGCTCAACAGCGCCAAAAGCTTTGTGATAGGGGAATGGTTCTAGATATTTCGGATAACCAAGCTGAGGCTTACTTAGCGCATTTTAACTATTACCGATTATCTGGCTATTGGTACGAATACCGTCTTCCAAACAACCAGTTCAAGCCCAACACCTATTTTTCAAATATCATCTCATTATATAAATTTGATAAAGAGCTGCGCATTCTATTGTTAGATGCCATTGAGCAAATTGAAATATCTGTCAGAACCAAGTTGGCGTATCACCTGAGCGAACTATATGGCCCCCATGTTCATCTAGATTCAACGCATTTCAAAAACCAAGGAATCTATCAAAGAACATTAAAAAAATTGAATGAAGAAGTTAGCAGAAGCAATGAAATTTTTATTGAACACCTAGTCAATACTTATCAAGAACCATTGCCGCCAATTTGGGCTTCGGTTGAAGTCATGTCGTTAGGTCAACTCTCAAATTGGTACGGAAATATCAAACTAAGACAAGATGCTCAACTCCTTGCCAAGGAGTATCAGTTGGACAGTTCAACACTAAAAACCTTCTTGCACCACTTAACGGTATTACGAAATCACTGTGCACACCATGCAAGGGTTTGGAACAAAATTTTCACGGTAACCATACAACAGCCAAAATCAAAACCGAGCGAAGTGGTAACCGCCTATCAAATAGATAAATTCAAGCAAAAAAGAATCTACAACACGCTTGTGATGATGGCCTGGATGCTAAACATTATCCAACCTGACCACGATTGGACGCATCGATTACAAAGCCTATTGCAACAATACCCAGAGGTTAACACGGCAAAAATGGGTTTTCCTACGGGCTGGAAAAATTATGATATTTGGCAGACGTAACCTATGTTAAACAATCACTCAAATTTAACATTGCGTTCTGACCATGTTAATAAAACACCAAAAATGTAACAGGACCCAAAACGTGAGTAAAAACAATAAAATTTACTCACGTTAACCAACGAACAAGTAAAAAACGTAAGAATTTATCCAAGCAGGAAACACCAATGACCCAAGCACCCGACATTCAAGCTCTTAGCCATCTCATACCAACCGCACGTCATTGCGAACGAAGTGAAGCAATCTCTCTTGCTGGTTTGTACAGCTCAAAGAAGATTGCCCCGTCGCTTCGCTCATCGCAATGACGTGGAGGGGTTGGAGATCGCCACGGCCTTTGGCTTCGCGATGACGGTGTGGGCGACTATCCTTGTCATTGCGAGCATAGCGACGCAATCTCGATTCTTCCAGAAAACACAGAACGATGGCTGGCTTTTAAGCTTGTCACCTTGATGTTTTTTGTTATTTATTTAATTATTCAAAAAACAGACAGGGAAATTCTAAATCACATGTAAATGAAGGATTATTGACAGGTTTATTTTAGTCGGTAAACTATTCAGTTATCTATTCATTTTTTATTCGGTGTTGAACATGTCCACTCATTTAGAAGCGATCCAGCAAGCACTCAGGTATGGCAACCTGAGTTCGTCCGCCATTGCAAAAGCAACCGGTTTGAGTCAACCCACTGTTAGCCGTGCTTTGAAAAAACTGCCGGTTGTCAAGTTAGGTGCCGGTCGTGGAACTCTGTTCGCCTGGGTTGAGGAGGAAGAGCCTGAGCCTTTATACGAAATCGATGAAGCAGGCGATGTTTTTCATTTGGGTCACCTCTACCGTCAACCGGAGAATCGAACCTTGCTGGTGCGGGAAAAAAGCCACATCGCTTATGACGGTTTGCCCTTTTATTTTTATGATGCCGTGCCCTCTGGCTTTTTAGGCGCTATTCACCTGAAACAGATTGTTGAAAAGGATCAACGGCTGACGACGAAAAGCCAGGACTGGTCAGATTTGCAAATCTGGCATTATATGCAACATTACGGTGAAGACTTGGTGGGGAATTGGGTTTTAGGAAGTCAAATGGCGCAATTGGCTTCGATGAAAACTTATCCGGTGTTGAAAAGAGAGAATTATCCTGAAATCGCAGGGGCAATCAACAGGTCTCCCGATAATATGGGGTCTTCCGTCGTAGGTGAGCAGCCGAAGTTTACTTTGTACGATGGGAGTCATCACTTAATTGTTAAGTATTCCCCCAGGTTTTCGGAAGATAATCCTGTCGCAACGCGGCACCGTGATCTCATGATTTGTGAGCACTTGGCACTGAACACCTTGCGCGAAAATGGCGTGAAATCTTCGGAAACGGCCTTGTACCAAGATGACCGTCTTTACCTGGAGGTGAAACGGTTTGACCGAAACGGTTTGTATGGGCGCAAAGGGTTGGCTTCATTGAAAGTCCTTGATGCGGAGTATGCAGGGGTTAATGGCACCTGGCCGCAGATTGCACAGACCTTATGGCGACAGAAAATTCTGACGGAGAAAGATGTGTATGATGTCGAAGTCGCTTATGCCTTTGGCCGATATATCGCTAACGCCGATATGCACAATGGAAACGTTTCGTTTTTTATGGAAGGTTTAGAGCTGATGGGGGTCACACCTGTGTATGACATGTTACCCATGGCGTATATGCCTGTGCAAGGCGAGTTGCGAAACCCGGAATTAATGGCGCCGCGTTTTATTGAGGTTTCAAATGAAGCAAGGTGGCAGGCGTTGAGTTTGGCGGTGTTGTTTTGGGAGCAGGTGCTGAGTGATGATTTGGTATCCAGTGCGTTTAAAAACCTTGTTCGTCCATTTGTGGCATCTGTTTTAGCTTTGAAAGAGCGCGAAGGTTAAAAGGGGTTTAGATGAAAATAGTGTTTTCGGGCTCGAATGATTTTTGCCGCTGGTTTGGTGGTGGGATGCCTCGTTATGAAACGCCGGATAAAAACCGTGTTGGTCGGTTAAGTCTGCGTTCTGATGACAGTCAAATGATATGGCAATGTCAGTATTTGGATTTGGCGAAATACCGTGATGGCTGGCGGTCAGAAGTGGTGGTGATTGCGGTGGAAATGAATAGTCGTACCACAGTCATTGTGCCGGTTAATTCGAATGATAAAGCACAATTTGAAGACCAGTTTTTGAATGCAATGATCGATGCTATTTTACCGCTTTGTGTGGCGGCTAAAGCGATGAGTAAATTGGATTTTCTTGTAACGCTTCAACGGTTTGACGATGTGTTTAAAGGGTTTGAATGGGTGCGTAATACCGACTTGAGTGTCAGCGGTAATGTGGCCGATGTGCAGCAGTGGCTCAAAGCGGAGTATGATGAAAGCGGTAGTCTGGCACGGATGGATTTGCTTGGGTTGCAGGATTATCTGAATCAACAGCCCAAAAGGGTAAAAGTATCGGATACTCCCAAACGGCACAAGAAGGTTGTTCCGATGAATGTCGTAGCTGACTATTGGATGAATGTCTTTTCGGGAACCCCAGACCAGCAAACGCAGGGTTCAACAGAAACAAAACCGCTGGCGAGCAATGTGATTTGCATGGAAGCCTTTAAAAAAATTAAGAAATAGCACCGGCATAGAACCCCACCAGCCGTCATCCCGACCCGACAACCACCACACGTCATTCCGGCGAATGCCGGAATCTTGTTTAGGCAGTGCAGGCGGTTTGAGATGCTGAAACAAGTTCAGTATGACGTGCGTTATATTTGTGAGATGCCGGATCACGTCCGGCATGACGTGGTGTTTATTGAAACCGGCACACAGTCATCCCGAACTTGTTTCGGGATCTCATTTAGGATTGCAAATAGACCCTGAAACAAGTTCAGGGTGACGATATGGTGTCATTCCGATTACACACACGTCATTCCGGCGAATGCCGGAATCTTGTTTAGGCTGCGCAGGCGGTTTGAGATGCTGAATCAAAGTTCAGCATGACGTGCGTTTATATTTGTGAGATGCCGGAGTCAAGTCCGGGCATGACGATGCGGGTGTCATTCCTGTTCCCACACGTCATTCCGGCGAATGCCGGAATCTTGTTTAGGCTGTGCAGGCGGTTGGAGAT
>LZQQ01000116.1_pt1 | contig 13302 bp, 13 predicted proteins | sample 768581 | NCBI WGS metagenome assembly LZQQ01 (sample SAMN05207185, study PRJNA324510) | oil field metagenome | isolation source: sample BH-FW-20 from oil reservoir | place: India: Bombay High | collected 2015-11-25 | reverse complement strand
AGTTGGGGCGGCGACTGCGGCGAGGAGTAGAGGGGGGCGTATCCACAATGGTGTCCACTAAAAAATGGTGGGCACCATTGTGGCTATTCGAGGCTAGGGCAGGCAGTGGGTGCAGGGCGGACGCTTACGAAAGAAGCCCTGCTGGAATTTCTGCCTCTCAGCAGTCAGAACTGGATCACCAGCGGCAATGCTCTGCGCTTGGATTGGCTGAGTATCTGTCCGCCCACCGGCACTGGTGTAAAACTGCACGCCGATGATTTGTTTGAAACCCCACTGAATCAGGCTCAAATTGATTTTGAGAATGAGGGCGGTGAAACCTATATCTGCGGCAATCCGCCATATTTGGGCTCAAAGTGGCAATCGGCAGAGCAGAAGGCTGAACTAGGCGGAATCTTTGATGGCCGGATAAAAATTGGAAATCGCTGGACTATGTAGCCGGCTGGTTCATGAAAGCCGCTGACTACGGCAAGCACACTCCTGCGGCGGCGGCTTTCGTGTCTACTAACTCCATTTGTCAGGGGCAGCAAGTTCCCATTCTCTGGCCGGCTGTTTTCGCTACTGGCTGTCAAATCGAGTTTGCCCATACGTCCTTTAAATGGGCCAACCTTGCTGCTCACAACGCGGGCGTGACCGTTGTGATAGTGGGTATTTCCAGTAACGCCCGCCCAGTACGACGCTTGTTTTCCATCAGTGAAGAAAGCGGAGCCGTGCTACGTGAAACCGACAATATCAACGCTTATCTGGTAGCTGCGCCCAACATCGAGATACAAGCCCAGTCTGCACCGCTATCGGATTTGGCACCCATGCAGTTCGGCAACCACCCGTATTATGGAGCGGCGTTGATTTTTCCAGTGGAGGAAGCTCGTGAACTGATTGAGGAAACCCCCGATGTCGCTCGCTATATTCGTCCGCTTTACGGCGCCCAAGAATTCATTAATGCTGTGCCGCGTGCATGCCTATGGATTGAAGACCACGAAGCAGCGGAAGCCATGCAGCTTGCTCCTGTTGCCACGAAGGCAACCGAGGTGGTGCGCTCACGAAGGGCTGCGAAGCAGGATAAGGCCGCGCAGAAGCTGTCTGAAACACCATATCGATTCCGCGATCAGGTAACGGCTACAAGGCACTTGCTTGTAATGCCGCGCGTCAGTTCAGAGAGTCGCCCCTACTTACCAGTTGGACTGCTAGGGCCTGAGTGCGTGGTTCAGGATCAGGCGCTCGCTCTCTACGACGCCCCCCTCTGGAATCTGGCGCTGATTGCCTCTCGCTTGCACCTTGTCTGGATTGCCACCGTCTGCGGCAAGTTAGAAACACGTTACCGCTACTCCAACACCTTGGGCTGGAATACCTTCCCCGTGCCAACACTGACGGAGAAAAACAAGGCAGACCTCACTCGCTGCGCTGAAGACATCCTTCTAGCCCGCGAAGCGCATTTCCCGGCCACTATTGCCGATCTCTACGACCCGGGAAACATGCCGCACAACCTGCGTGCGGCTCACGAGCGTAACGACGAGGTGCTAGAGCGAATCTACATCGGCCGTCGCTTCAAGAATGACACCGAGCGGCTGGAAAAGCTGTTTGAGCTTTACACAAAGATGATCGCCATTTCTGGCAAGACGTCGAAGGCGAGGAAGGCGACAACGGCATGAGTGATTATGTGCTGTTCCAAATGTGGGGGCCGTTTCGGCAGTCTCTGATCGACGGCCACCTCTTCTACGTTGAACAGGCGCGCAAGCGCCTGCTCTCCCAGTTTGACGACATTGAATCGGAGGCTGACAAGGCAGCCGAAGAGTGGCTGGAAAGAAGCCGCCACAACTTTGATCCTGACCGACATGACCCCGCGTCCTTCTATGAGGCTGCCAATGACGTGGGAGTTGAGTTCTATAGTCTCCTCAGCGACATGCGGGATCGAACTCGTCTAAGCGTTGTGGCCGGGATGTTCCATGAATGGGATAAGCAGTTGCGCGACTGGCTCGTGCGGGAAATAGGGCACTGGCATCGTGGAGACAATACGACCTTGAAGGTCTGGTCTGCGGATTTCGGCCAGATCGTCGACTTGCTGGACTGCCTCGGCTGGAAAATTCGCGGCGCTCGCTATTTCCCCACGCTTGATGCGTGCCGTCTGGTGGTGAATGTCTACAAGCATGGCGAGGGGAAGTCTCTCGTCGATTTGAAACAAGATTACCCCGAATATCTTGATGACCCATTCCAAGGTGCTGGTGGCGTCATATCTGGCGTTGAATATCGTGATCACACACACCTGAAGGTGAGTGATGCGCAATTTCAGGCATTCTCGGACGCTATTGTGGCGTTCTGGCAGGACGTTCCAGAAAACGCATTTGCTTCCCAAACCACCGACGTGCCCGGCTGGCTTGAGAAAGCCATTTTGAATGACAACGCCAAACGAAAACAGGCGAGCCAGAAATGACTGAAATTTTCAAGAATGCCGTTCCATCCGTCTCGGTTTCTTATGCCCGCAACGGAAGTTCATCAAAAGCAAACGCGCTCGGTATGCGCCCGATGCAGGAGCGCGCATATGAGCGACGCGGTGAGCAGTATTTGCTCATCAAGTCGCCGCCAGCCTCTGGCAAGAGCTGGGCGTTGATGTTCATTGCTCTCGATAAGCTCCACAACCAAGGGTTGAGGCAGGCGATCATCGTTGTGCCGGAAAAGTCCATTGGTTCCAGTTTTTGCGATGAACCTCTGAGTAAGTTCGGCTTCTGGACCGATTGGTGCGTGGAGCCGAAATGGAACCTGTGCAATGCGCCCGGCTCGGACAACGGCGGCAAGGTCAAGTCACTTGGCGCATTCCTTGAGAGCAATGACCAAGTATTGGTCTGCACCCATGCCACATTCCGCTTCGCGGTCGATCAGTTTGGGGTGGAGGCGTTCGACGGGCGGCTAATTGCGGTGGATGAGTTCCATCATGTTTCGGCCAACCCGGACAACAAGCTTGGCTTGCATCTTGGGCAATTTATCGCTCGCGACCGGGTGCACATCATCGCGATGACCGGTTCGTACTTTCGGGGTGACGCCGAGGCCGTGCTGGCACCACAGGACGAGTCGAAGTTCGATACCGTCACCTATACCTACTATGAGCAACTCAATGGCTACGAGTACCTGAAGCAGCTCGACATCGGCTACTTCTTCTACTCGGGCTCCTACGCCGATGACATCCTCAAGGTGCTCGACCCAGCCGAGAAAACCATCATCCACATCCCGAACGTCAACTCTCGCGAAAGCACGAAGGACAAGATCAGGGAGGTCGAGCACATCATCGAGGAACTGGGTGAATGGCAAGGGACCGATCCAGCGACTGGCTTCCAATTGGTCATGACCCCTAATGGGCGGCTTCTTCGGATCGCTGACTTGGTGGATGACGACTCAGCCAAGCGCGACGTGGTGGCCGCTGCGTTGAAAGACCCGGCACAGAAGAACAACCGCGATCACGTAGACATCATCGTCGCCCTCGGCATGGCGAAAGAAGGCTTCGACTGGATTTGGTGCGAACACGCGCTGACAGTTGGCTATCGGTCCAGCCTCACTGAAATCGTGCAGATCATCGGTCGCGCGACCCGCGATGCGCCGGGTAAGACTCGCGCCCGCTTTACCAATCTGATCGCCGAGCCCGACGCTTCGGAGCAGGCCGTAACCGAAGCGGTGAACGATACGCTTAAGGCCATCGCCGCTAGCTTACTCATGGAGCAGGTGCTTGCGCCTCGCTTCGAGTTCAAGCCGAAACATCCGACCAACGAGCCCGCACCGGGGTTCGACTATGGCGACGGGGGATATGACCCGGACAAGTGTAATGTGGGTTTCAATCACAACACCGGGCAGTTCCAGATCGAGATCAAGGGACTGTCCGAGCCCAAGAGCGACGAAGCTGCCCGCATCTGTCGGGAAGACCTGAACGAAGTTATTGCAACCTTCGTTCAAGACAAGACCACCATTGAGCGCGGCCTGTTTGATGAAGAGCTGGTCCCGGAGGAGCTGACTCAGGTTCGGATGGGCAAGATCATCAAGGAGAGGTATCCGGACCTTGATGAAGAGGATCAGGAAGCAGTGCGTCAACATGCTATCGCCGCCCTCAACCTGACGCAGCAGGCCAAGCAACTTGCACTTGGTGGCCAAGGTAATGGCGAGCCTGCCGTCAACACAGCCCTCATTGATGGGGTGCGCAAGTTTGCGATGGACGTGCGGGAGTTGGACATCGACCTTATCGACCGCATTAATCCGTTCAGCGAAGCCTACGCGATTCTCGCCAAAACGATGAGCGAGGAGAGCCTGAAACAGGTCGCAGCAGCGATTGCGGCCAAACGCACCGGATTGACGCCCGACGAGGCAAAGGAACTCGCTGTCCGGGCAGTCAAGTTCAAAAAAGAGCGTGGCCGTTTGCCGTCGATCAGTTCAACTGACGCCTGGGAGAAGCGAATGGCTGAAGGGGCCGCCGCCTTCGTTCGATTCAAAGACGAGGGGCGCTATGATTGATCTGAACGAGCTGCGAGAAGAACTGGCCGAGTACGCAGTACCCAAAAGGGAAGGCGGGCGCTCGGTGCGCGAGGAGCGCATCATCGCGGGATTCGAGGAAATTCAGCGGTTTGTTGAGGGGCACGGGCGCACTCCGCAGCACGGCGAAGACAAGGACATATTCGAACGGTTGTACGCTGTTCGCTTGGATCGTCTGCGTGCGATGGATGAGTGCCGAGCCCTCCTTGCTCCACTCGATCATCAAGGGCTCCTAAGCGGGGCTGAAATCGCTCAGGCAGATTCAGTGGAATCGATGGGTGATGAAGAGCTGCTCGCCGAACTCGAAGGCGCGGCAGGCCCATCCGATATCACCGAACTGCGCCATGTTCGCTCCAGGGCCGAGATACGGGCGGCAGAGGAAATCGCAAACCGCGAGAGATGCGAGGATTTCGACCGCTTCCAGCCTCTGTTTCAGCAGGCGGAGAGCGAACTCAAGTCGGGCGTCAGGCAGACGCGCCCCTTCGGCAGAGATGCAAGCGTCACGACAGGCAACTTCTTCATTCTCGGCGGACAGCTTGTTCACGTCGCTGAAATGGGGGATGTGTTTCGAACACCGAATGGTGAGCCGGACGCGCGGCTCAGGGTCATCTACTCGAATGGCACTGAAAGCAATCTCCTGCTCAGGTCTCTGCAACGCGCCTTGTACAAAGATCAGGCCGGGCGCAGATTGACAGACCCGAACGCTGGGCCACTGTTCAGCGAGACCTGGGAAGAGGATGACATTGAGAGCGGCACCATCTACGTGCTGCGCAGCTTGTCCAGTCATCCCTTCGTTGCGGAACACCGGGAGCTGATTCATAAGATTGGAGTCACGGGCGGCAAGGTCGAAAGCCGCATAGCCAACGCGGCGCACGATGCTACCTACCTGCTGGCGGAGGTGGAGGTTGTTGCCAGCTACAAGCTGGCGGGTGTCAACCGAACAAAGCTGGAAGGCATCTTCCACCGCATTTTCGCGCCGGCGCAGCTCGACCTCACCATTCAAGACCGTTTCGGCCACCCGGTCAGGCCGAGGGAATGGTTCCTTGTACCGCTGCATGTGATCGACGAAGCGGTGCGGCGCATTCTGGATGGCTCAATCACCGATGTGGTCTATGACCCGAAGACTGCCCGGTTGGTAGGTTAGCTTGTGCAACGCCCTGCTAACCAAAGAGGTGGACATGGCACTCCCATCCTTCGATAACGCGTGGCGAGACAGCCAGAGCGTGAAACCGCGCATTCTGGTGTTGGAGGTCAAGGACAAGGAGCGCCCGGAGGCCGAGGCACTGGGCTGGGTGTTGGTCGAGCGGGAGGAAACCTATCGGCGCGATCCTCGCGACGGGACGATCTACGAGGCGTCGATCCGCCTCTCGTATCAGCGCATCACTGCCAAGTTTTCGCACCGGGACGGCGGAAAAGGGCGGTTTGATGGCAGCTACTCGCGCAACTTCAACTCTGTCTCGCTGACATCGCCCTCGATGTCGAAGGGGGCGGTGTTTCTTGATCTGCCTGGGCTGGATGGCCAGCGGATCGGCACCTACCTGATGAATGAGATTGTCCTGTGGGTGCAACAGTGGCCCGAGGCGACCGTCAACAGCATCGAGCTGCTGGCCGGGCAGGCTCACGGTGACAACAAGGCGCGCCGCAACTGGTTTTATGAGCAGTTCGGGCTGGTCTTCGACTACACCGACCCCGAACATCGCGAAGGGCGATCCCGCCCCATGCAGGCCGGGGCATTGGCTACAGTCGAAACGTGGAAGCAGAACATCGTCGAGCACCGGATGCTCGATTATCTGGCGGCTGTCCTCTATGCCGAGGAGCGTGCCACATCGGAGTTACAGGCGCGCGAACGAGCGTGTACCCAGTTGATCGCTGAACAGAAGAAGGCAGAGGCCCGGCCCTTGCGCTGGGCGTTGAGACAACTGTACTACCGCTATGCCAGCACGGTGTTCGCCGGGCTCGTCCTGACCATCGCGGTCGGCATAGTGTGGGTCAAGATGAAGGCGTAAGGGAGCTCATGTCCGATCTGACTGGGAGCGAGCGTCGAAAGCTGGAAAAGCTGCTTGGCATGGGCGGCGGCTACGTCCTGAACTTTTCCGACCGTACCTTTGGCGATTTCTTCGATGAGTACCGAGTCGAGATTGATGCCGAGAGGTACAAGGCACGGGGCACTTCCAAGGCCAACAGGATGCGCACGTTCTGGGATGTGGATGGCAATCATGTCGCGGGGCGTGTCATTGGCGGGCTGATCGACTATGCGACCGATGAGCAGTGCTTTGGCGACAGCAACCCTCTACTCATCGACGACTGTCGGAAGATCGCCCAGCGGCTTCTCAGTGACCAGCCAGTGGCCGAATTGGATGCGCTGACCGCCATCGCTGATGAACGGGATTTCGAGGTGGTGGCAGAGCATGTTCGCGAAGCCATCGAGAAGAATCAGCCCGAGGGCGGGCTGGATCGGCTGCATACCTTCGTCAACAAGTTCATCCGCGTGACGTGCGAGCCACACGGCATCACGATCACTCGTGAAAAGCCGCTGCACAGTGTCTTCGGCGAGTACATCAAGGCGCTACGAGATGGTGGACATCTTGAGTCGGCCATGACCGAGCGCATCTTGAAGTCCAGTATCTCGGTGCTCGAAGCCTTCAATGACGTGCGCAACAACAAGAGCCTCGCTCACGACAACCCTATCCTCAACTACGAGGAAAGCCTGCTGATCTTCAATCACGTCGCGGCGTCGATCCGCTTCATCAAGGCGCTGGAGATAAAGATCAAGTCAAAGGCCAAGGCGGCAGAGCAACACGCATCACGACTTCCGTGGGCTGACGACATCCCCTTCTAGGCATTGCCCGCAGCACGACGGACGCCCTACGGGGCATATCAGACAGCGATTTCAACTTGAGCCTGAACGATATTCTCAACCACGGAATAGATGTCGACCGTCTCATCTGGCACCTCGATGCTGACGATCAGGCTATAGCGAACACTGTTCTGCCAGCGATCTTGTGCTGCGCGGTATTTCCACCAGCCTCCCACAGGATAAACGGCGATTGTTTGCATGTCCGCCAAGGCTGCGGCAGAACCAGTCCAGACATCGGAGTGCAGCGAGCCTCGCGTCCGAAGCTGAGGGCCAAATTGCCAACCATCTGCATCACCTTCTGGACCGATGTAGTCATCTGCATCTGCAAGCGCATTGATAAATGCTCGGAAATTCTCAAGTGACTGGCCAGGCCGAATGACCTCGAAACGCAGGCCATGCGACTGGTAGCTATATCGTTGCCTATAGCCTCTCCGACCAGGATTGGGCTCAATGAAGTACGAGAGCGTTACCCTCAGCTTCACCTCTAACTCTGGGGGGAGCTGGCGCAAAATATCTGCCGGCCACGGCAGCTCATATAGCTGCATCTCGTTAAGCTTGGGATCGGCCGAACCCGAGGCATCCGCGTTCTTGGTGAATGGTTGAAGATGATCTTGTGCGACCAGCGTCAATTCATGACCGGCGCTATAGCGCGCACGCTCAAGGTTGGTAACGCCGTATCCGACGCTCCTAAGCATCGTCTCTTTGGCGACCTTGGGGCTGTGGTGGCCGCTGAGAACTCCGAAACGTTCCCACATGCGCTCAGTCCACTCTGCTGAGTGTGCCAGGAGCCCACGAACTGTCTCTGGCCAATAGTCCGGGTATTCATCCATGAGAATAGCCGCTTGGCGTGAAACCAATGCGCAGGCGGCACTTGTATCGGCGGATACCTCAAAGAGTTGACCGGCCGCCTTTCCGGATGTTGTCAGAAGAGAAACTGAGTCAGCATCGGATATGGCCGTCCCATCGGGAGACAGCAAACGATTGCCGCCCTCCGCTACAACATCAGGCTTATAAGGTGCCTGCTTCTTCCAACCCCAATTGACAGATGACCTAGAGGCAGGAGCTGCATCTCCAGCTCGGGCAAAGGGCGACCACCCATCAAAGCTTGGGTCATCATTGGTTGTCTTCTCGGTGTATGCCCCAACCGTCAGGGCATTCCATGCCTGCGCCGGGTCTTCTATCTCCGCAAGATGTAGCTGCTCCCAGTGGTCTACGTTTGGCAAGAGGGAGCGATTGTTACCGGCTGAGATCACGAAAAGTCGTTGTTGCCCGTCCTCTGCGCCCGACGAGAATTGATCAACTTCCGCTGACCATGAGGTAGGGATTCCGCCTTCCTTTTCCGAGTCGGCCGTTACTGCCAAGGAATAGACGCGCCGCCATTCGGGTCTCGTTGCTTCCAGTTTGTATGCGGTACCTACAGTAATTGCGCCGTACAGTTCCGGGTCATTCGCACCGCGCGGCGGTATAATACGCCCCGATTCAATGCGATGCTGTAGAGGTATTTCAGACCGACTCACCAGCGCGTCATGCAAATCCCCGAATATCGCCAAACCGGCTTGCCTGGAGCCATGGTCATTGACCTCATCGTAACGCGGCCACTGCGGCTGCCATGTTTCCGATTGCGGCTGATTGCAGACAGAAGATAGCAATGGATGATTGTAGTTTACGCCGGTATCGAGAATGGCTACAGAAACGGTTGCCTCGTCCGAAATTCTCAACCGTGCGGCCAAATCGCCCGCCCATTCACGCTGTTCTTTTGGCGAAGATTCCACCAAGACGTTCGGAGTTTCCTTGGCGCGCCGCAGTTCCTCAAGAGAAGAGATTAACTCAGGGGCACGTTCCAACTGTTGAGAGGAAGCTCTGATCAGAAATACCATGCTATCGAAGAAACTTAGCGAGGTATTTCCGAGTCGCCCGCCGATCCTCTCTGATAGCTGTGCCGCAATGATTTGCGGGTCTTCGCCATTACGTCGCTTGAGCCAAAGCTCCCACCAAATTTGTTGATTGGAGTCCTGGGGGAATAGGCTGGGGGCATCCGTCCAAAACGCACGCAGGTCCGCCAAGCGCATTTCGGCGATACTGTCGATCAAATTGTGATTGCGAGGACCACCTTTCCCATCTTTCTCCGGGTCAAGATATTGCGTGACCTTCCTTTGAAACGTTTCTCGACGAGTCTCAGGAATGAATACCAGAGCAACCTCGCGATCGCCAACCTTGCGGCAAGCGTGCAACCTGAAGTCCCGCGTATCTAGACTGTCTAGAGGCAACTTGATGCCGGGGACTCCGACGATCTCTACAAATATCCCCACATCTTCTGTGATTGGTGGCTCGGCATTCTGCCGTTTCTCATCGTACTGCTGCATTAGATCAGCGTATCTTGCTGACAACTGCTGGCCGTGCGGAATCCGATCTTGAAGAGGAATGGCCGGGTTTCTACCAGTTCTGCGCGATCTAAAATCTTCGTTGGACAGAAAACCTTCGATCAGAAGGTGCCGCTTCTGGTCTGGCATAACCACTCCTTATTCTTTGCCAGCTTGACGTTGCTCAATCGCCTTCAATACAAGCGTGGTAGACAGTTTATTGTCATGATGAAGAACCGCCTCTTTCGCCGCATCTTCGCAGGCTCGTGTCACTTCCGCAGCGCTCAGGCCGTGAGCTGCCGCAGTAACCTCATTCCAAGCAAGAGATCGGGTCTCGAACATGGCCAGCCGGTTCTCGATAATCTTCTGAATTTGGTCATCGCACGGCTTCTCAAACCGAATGATGTCGTCAAATCTGCGATAAAGCGCCTTGTCTAGCAGCTCGGGATGGTTGGTCGCGGCGACGATAATGCTTTCGGAGTCGTCCTGCTCCACGAAAAGAAGGAACGAGTTCAAAACGCGCCGAATTTCCCCTACATCATTTTGCGCTCCGCGCTGGGTGCCGATGGCGTCGAACTCGTCGAAGAGATAGACCGCCCGAGTTTGCTTGATGTGGTCAAAAACAAGTCGCAACTTTGCTGCGGTTTCCCCCATGAACCTAGTAATCAAACTATCAAGAACAATCGTATAGAGCGGTAGTTTCAGCTCTGTCGCAAGCACAGAGGCAGACATTGTCTTTCCCGTTCCTGGCGGTCCGGTGAACAGGAGCTTGCGTCGCGGGAGCAATCCAAATTGGGAAAGGCGATCTTTTTGTCGTTGCTCAAGCAATACGCGATGGAGGCGCTCCAGAACCTCGGCACCGAGGACCAGCTCGCCAATTCTTACTGTCGAGTGCGTAAGCTCAAGCAATCCCCTTAAGTCGCCTTTGGGTTGCTGAACAAGTGGCGTTGGTTTTACCGGCGCGAGCCCCAAGTTGCTATTAACTTGGGATTTTTCAACCATCTCCTTAATATCGCTGGCCAGTTTACGATGGCCTTGGCGAGCCTCTTGAGCTGCGACCTGCAAAGCCGTAGCGTAGAAGCGCTGATCGTCCCGATCAGCATGGCTTCTTAAAAGTGCTTTAATTTGCTCGGCTGTGGCCATTTTTTCACCAATACTCTTATCTCATAATCCTAACGCATCACGGCCATCTGACCCTTTCCCCTTTCGTGCTGCCGGGGGGAGCGGGATGAAGTTTGGCAACGCCGCCACCCGTTCTTGCGCATCTTCTATCTCTGCCGCCAGCATCGGATCATCGTAAAGACTTACAACCAGATCATCCGGGGTTGGGGTTTCGTCTTTCGATGGACGCCCACGCCCTCTGCTTGGCCTTGGGTAACCTGCTTTCTCAAGCGCCTTTGCCAGCACGTCCAGCGCCTCCCAAATCCGCTCGGGCCGCACTGGGTCCGCCCCGGCCAGAAGCGCCTTTGCGGCCCATCCCATGTGCTCTGCGGCATGCAGCAAATGATGGCGCTGCGCGAGTTCCTGACGCTGCTGATCCCGCTCAGCAATCCACTCCCTGAACTCGTGATGCTCGGCATCAGTGAGCAGGCTATCGAGTTCTGGCGGTAACTCTGTTGCCCAACGATCCAGCGTACCAATGACGACCTGCTTTGAGCGCCGTTTCTCAGGATCATAGGCATACCGCAGCAGGGAGACGGTCTTGCCCTGCCTAATCCGCCCATCTTTGCCTTTGTAGGTCTGCACCCGTATTTGCATGAAGACCGCTTTTCCTTATCCGCTAATTTCCAAGATGATAAGGCCAATACGATGCCGTGGAAAGCTCTGCCTCATGTCTCCAGCCTGATGCCGTTCCATAGCGGTTCCTCAAGCATGAACAGGCGAAGTGCATCCTCACCCGCCTGCGTAACTGCCTGGAGTCCTTCAAGTGGCAGCATTCTGTTCTCGCTTGGGTCTGTCTGGACCCGGATACCCAGCTTGATGATGGACGCGGTAGTGCTCCAGCTCAGCTTCTTCGAACCTGCTTCCAGCATGGAGAACATCACGCAGCGCATCGCGGTTGTCACGTTGCGAGCGTCTACATCATGATCGTTGCGGGTGCCGCATGGGATTCCAAACATGCAAAGCGTTTTCACCAACTGCGCCGCTGTCCGCTTTTGCCGCAATCGGGTGATGTCTGCCTGCTCTCCCTTGATAACCTTAGCCAGCGCGGCGGCATCATGCTCCAGCTCTTCCAGTGCGAGCAGTCGCGTAGAAAGCGGAATGGTTTGCCGGTAGTTGCTGTCCAGGCTGGCGGCGTCCTTTGCCTCAAGACTGTTGAGTGCGCCGCGTAGCGACGAGCGTCGGACGCTACCTTTTCAAGCGCTCGGATGCGCGAAGTATCGGGCGGCGTATCGGTGATGCTCCAGCCGTTCGACAGAAGCCGGAAAAGCAGCTTTTTGTGATCGCTGGACAGGGTGCGCACTGACTCGCAGCGCAAGATTTCCTTCAGCAGGCTGAAGCGGAGCTGTCGCCGCCCCCTCTGGTTGGTGGCTTGCTGACCCTTAGTTCTTGCCATTGAGCACCTCCCGCTTCCAGAGTTCGAGCTTGTCCGCCCATGCCTGCATCATCTCGCGCCTCTCGTCGAGATAGGTGGCATGGTTGTACGTCCGGCGCACAGAATTCGGCTCGGCGTGTGCAAGCTGGGCTTCAATGGCGTCGGGACGGTAGCCCATTTCATTCAGGCGGGTGCTGCCCGTCGTTCTCGTGCCGTGCGGGCTGTAGGTGCCGCTCCAGCCAAGCGCTTTGAGCGCCTGCCGGATCGAATGCGCAGACATCGGTTTGTTGCGGTCATCCCGGCCAGGGAAAAGATGCATCCGGTCGCCGCTGATAGCGTGCAATCGACGCAGCATTTCTACGGCTTGTCGTGGCAACGGCACCAGGTGTTCGCGTCGAGCCTTCATGCGGCGAGCGGGGATGGACCATAGCGCCTTATCGAGATCGAACTCGGCCCATTCTGCCTCCGCAGCCTCGCCTGGGCGAGCGAGCGTCCACCACATCAATTGGATGCAGAAATTCACCTGATAGCCGCAACGGTGGTTGTCGAAGTCCGTGAGCAACTTCCCGATCTGCGCCGTGGTCAGTGCTGTCTTGTGTTGCGTCTTGTTGGCGGGTAACGCCTTGCGGACGGGCCAGACGGGATCGTTATCTGCCCGCAAGGTGGCAACCGCCAGCTCGAAAATGCCGGACATGGTGCGCTTGGCTTCGGCAGCCACGGTCGGCGCGCCGCGCTTCGCCGTCTTGCTGAGGATGTCTAGGACGTGTGCAGGCGTGATTTGCCGCACGGGCATCTTGCCGATAGAGGGAAAGACCACCCGTTGCAGCATGTCCAGCCTGCGGCGTTTGGTGACTTCCTCCCAGTCCTTCAAGGCCAGCCATTCTTTAGCCACGGCCTCGAACGTGTTGGCAGAGTCCTGTTCTCGCTTGATCCGTTCGACCTGTCTGTGTTCTGGTCAAGTCGTAGCGGACACTTTTATTAAGCTGCTTCCGCGATTTTCTCGATCTCCCTCGCGTGTGGTAGCCAAGGGTCGAGTGGAGCCGGCA
>LZQQ01000115.1_pt1 | contig 13360 bp, 12 predicted proteins | sample 768581 | NCBI WGS metagenome assembly LZQQ01 (sample SAMN05207185, study PRJNA324510) | oil field metagenome | isolation source: sample BH-FW-20 from oil reservoir | place: India: Bombay High | collected 2015-11-25 | reverse complement strand
ACTGTTCGGCACAGAAGCGCTCGATTTCAGCCAAGCGCGCACGCTTCAACGCTGGGTCATAATAATCATTCAGGTTATCCAGCCCGACGACCTCATGGCCTTTTTTTAATAAATCCAGCGTTACGTAGAAACCAATAAACCCGGCTGCACCGGTCACCAATACTTTCATCAATCCTGTCCAAATAAATCGCGTGTGTAAACTTTATCACACACATCCTTAATCTCATCGGTAATACGATTGGCCAGCACGATGTCCGACATGGCTTTAAACTCTTCCAAGGATGACACCACTTGCGAGTTAAAAAAGCTGTCTTCCGTCAGCACCGGCTCATAGACGACCACCTCAATCCCTTTAGCTTTAATCCGTTTCATCACGCCCTGGATGGCGGACGCGCGGAAATTATCCGAGCCGGCTTTCATCACCAAGCGGTAAATTCCGACGACTTTCGGCTGCTTACGAATAATCGAGTCTGCAATAAAATCCTTTCGAGTCGTATTGGAGTCGACAATCGCCTTAATCAAGTTATTGGGAACTTGGTCGTAATTGGCCAATAGCTGTTTGGTGTCCTTCGGCAGGCAATAGCCGCCATAACCGAACGAAGGGTTGTTGTAATGACTGCCAATGCGCGGGTCCAACCCCACCCCTTCAATCACCTGGCGCGTACTGATCCATGGGTTTCACAATAAGTGTCCAACTCATTGAAGTAGGCGACTCGCATCGCCAGATACGTATTTGAAAACAGTTTCACCGCTTCCGCTTCCGTGGAATGGGTAAATAAAACCGGAATCTCTTCGGCAGGCTTAGCCGCGCCCTCGACAAGCAATTGCGCAAAGCGTTCCGCGCGCTCAGATTCTTCACCCACAATAATGCGCGATGGATATAAATTATCGTAAAGTGCTTTGCCCTCGCGCAAAAACTCCGGCGAAAACACAATCTTATCGGTATTGAATTTTTCTTTGACCGATTGCGTATAACCGACCGGAATCGTCGATTTGATGATCATCACCGCTTTAGGGTTGACTCGAACCACATCCGCAATTACGGCTTCAACCGAACGCGTATTGAACGTATTGGTTTCCGTATCATAGTCGGTCGGCGTTGCGATAATGACAAACTTCGCGCCCCGGTAAGCCTTTTCCGCATCCAGGGTCGCAGAAAAGTTCAACTCTTTGTTCAGCAAAAACTCTTCGATCTCAGCATCGACAATTGGTGATTTTTGTGGTTGAGTAAATCGACTTTTTCTTTAACAATGTCCAACGCCACCACTTCATGATGCTGCGACAATAACACGGCTAAGGACAACCCAACATAGCCAGTACCGGCCACGGCAATTTTCATTTTATAAACACCCAATTTATTTAAAACTACTACTATTCACTCTAAGCTCTTCACTCTTTTGTATATCTAACATTAAAATAAACATTGTTGACATTAGAAAAAAGAATAAAAACTGTGCTTTACTATGAAGAGGAGTTTCCGGCATAAATGTCATAAAAGATGCTACGGAAAAAACAACTCCTAAAACTCCCAATGCTTTACTTTGCTCTGTTCTTGCCTGTTTAACCTGTTTACTGAACGCATAAAATAAGAACCCAAAGATTAACACTACACTAATAAGGCCTAAAACCCCTCTTAGTAACCATGACATCAAAAATTGATTATGTATATTCGTAAAAGAATAGTTCCCAGCAACTTTACCAAACCGCTCAACTTCAATCTTAGCGATCCCATGGTTAAGAAAATCATGGAATTGATTTTCCCCAATACCTAGCCATGGCGTTTTTTTAATTTGAACGAGGGCAGCTTCAAACATTAAAAACCTCAAGCCAAGGCTGGTATGAGGATCACCATTCATATACCTCTCAACATCATCAAATGCTTGATAAACTCTTTTTTCGACAACATTTTTTGTCAAGAGGTTTGAAACACAAAAAAAACAAGAATAACAATAAGCCGAAAGAATAACCACTATTTTTTTATAAGACTTTGAACGCAACAGCATATATAAATAAAAGCTTCCCCAACCAATTAAAGCTTCAGGCCACCCTATCCAAGCTGTTCGTGACTGGGATAATATGGCTCCTGCTAAAGAAATTATCAATGCTAAAATTAACATACCAATCCAAAAACGCCCTAACTCTCTGCGCCACAAAAAAGCCCCCCATAGAGAAATAAAAAGTGTATTTGAATAAATACCAAAATCAATAAAATAACTAGAACCAAGCCAACCAAACCTATGAACGGGAACAGTTAGTACTTCTTCAAAACCCACCTGAACCGTTTCATAAACCAGTACCCATAACACTATAAACGAAGCTAAAATCAACCACTTCCAAAACCATACAACTCGGTTTTTGCCAGTCATTACCAATGCAAACAGCATCATAATAAGAATTAAGTGCAAATATCTTTCTACAAAATCCGAAGCTCTATCTGAGTAATCCTCCCCTGCCAAAATGGATAAATTCAGCAACAAAATTCAATATCAAAAACAACAATAAAAATTTAAACCATAAAATGACATTTGTATATTCTTGATATTGAATATTTTTTTTAATTTTTTTTAATAAAAAAAATAAACGTAACTAATATGAGCGCTAAGACTAACTCATAACTTATAATGCCGCTATTTCGCGCCACGATACCAGTCAATAGCGCAAACGAGAGTACAAAAAAATAAACCTCAGAACGATCATATATTCCTAACAAGGAAAAACGACTATATTCTTTTTGCATGTAAATCAACTCACCAAATCACTTTCGACAAACTTTAAACCCTTCGATATAAAGCTCATCAATATTACAATCAATAAAGTCGGTCACGGCATCTGCGGGAGAATGCACCATCGTACGCCCATGTAAGTTAAAGCTGGTATTAATAATCACGCCATAACCAGTCTGTGCTTTCACAGCTTTCAACAGGCGATAATAATTTGGGTTATCCTTCGGCTCAACAAATTGCGGCCTCGCTGTTCCGTCAACATGAATCGCACTCGGCAAGTCATCCCAGAACTCTTCTTTCATCCTAAAAGCAATTGCCATATGCTTATGTTTGAAGCTGGATTCAAATAAACGCTCTCTTTCATCTTCTAAAATAGACGGGCAAAAAGGCTGGTAAAGAGGTCTTCTTTTCACGGTCGAGTTAATACGTTTGGTCACATCTGATAATTGAGGGTTCGCGACAATACTCCGGTTTCCTAAAGCTCTAGGTCCATATTCTTCACGGCCGTGAAACAACGATACAATCTTGCCTTCAGCAATCGATTCTGCTGCTTTTCAGGCCAGTCTTCTCCAATATATTCAAAAGAGACTTGGTCCGCACGATTCGTGAGTTCTGTTTCTATTTCTTCTTTTGAATAAGAAGCGCCAAAATATGGCATATAGTAATCTTTAAGCCAAGTCACATCTTCCTGCAACTCAACTGCTTTTAAAATCGCTGCTCCGGCGGCAATCCCATCATCCCCCATCGCAGGAAATACATAAATATTTTTAAACGGCGTACGCTCATAAACGTTCAAGCTCATAATAATGTTGGCCGCAACACCACCTGAAAAACAGATTTTATCTGCGCCTGTCTGTTGATGTACTTTATTTAAATAATCTACAATTACATCCTCGAGCCATGTCTGTACCGTCGCAGCAAACACCTCATCCCCTAACGCGGCGCGCTTACTTCTCAAAAATTTATCATTGGATAATTTTTTTGACGTCTCGACATCCAACTTTATATTCAACCCTTCGAATGAAACCATTCCTTTCATGTAACTTAAGAACTCTGGATCCGCTTTAGCATAGGCGGCCAAAGCTTCCACTTTACCTTCATCACTATTCGGAATTAAATCCATAGCCGAGGTAAAGTCATTATAGATAAACCCTATGGACGTCCCGTCATGCCTTCCATTTTCAATCGGGTCTGAAACAGAAGTCGCCAAACATTCGTATTCATTCAAACTATCGAAGCGATATAGCTTTGAAAAAGCATCATCACCAATACCATCAATCGTGAAAGATAAAATGCCTTCTTCATTCGAGAAAGGTGAAAAAGCATAAGCGGACATCGCATGACATAGATGATGGTCTTTATGATCAACTTGGGTTGGCAATACACCAATCAAGTTTTGATAATACAAATCAATTTTTGATCTGGCTTTATTAAAATCAAATGAAAGCTTTAATTTCTTATATAAAAAATAATCCCACAACCAACGACGGTACTCTTTCGAGCTCAAGAACAGTTTAGAAAACAGCTGTAAGCCTAAAAGAGGTTTCTTTTGAATGGCAACCAACTCTTTTATATACTTAGGCTGACAGACTTGATAAATGAAATCATACCAATATAAGTCCGAATAATATTTACGGTTATCTTGTTTTTCATAGCCACTGATAACCCAATCAACCTCTTTTAAGAATGGGTAAGCTTCGACTGTTTTCCGAACTGACGCTCTATCATGTTTAATACGGGTAATACGTTCATTCGATACCGCAAAAATTTCCTTTTTTTCGGTATCCAAATAAAAAACCGAATTATCGTGTCCATAGAACTTCGTACCTAAAATTTTCACTTCATCAATCCTTTAAGTTAATATGAGCATTCAAAGCTAGAACCTCTAAACTTCAAAACTAATAATTTATTCTTTACAAGAGTTCGCAATACTCATAAGTTCATCCCATACTTTGTACGGTGTGAGCATTTCAAAGCATGGCGGAAAACACTAAACTGCCCTATGTCCTCTCTTTCGCAGTTATTTCGGTTCATGCACGGAGCACATTCCAGATCAGAGCTAATATCAATACCATTCGCTGCCGGAATCGCCGCTTGCGCACTTGTGGCACCAAACAACCTTATCGTTGGGACTCCTAGTGCCGAAGCAATGTGTGTTAGTCCTGTATCGCCACCAACGACTCCTTTTGACGTCGCAATCAAGCACGCCAAATCACCTAACGACATTTTGTCCAAAACTCGTGCCTTTTCAGGGTATTCTGCAGCTACTCGTTGAGCCCGTTTCCTTTCACTTTCATCCCCCCAAGGCAGCAAAACCTGATAACCGCTTTGACCAGCCATTTTCAAAAGGGTCTGCCAATAAGGTTCAGGCCAATTTTTAACTTTACCGCTTGTCGCATGAACAAAAATTAAATATGGAATCGATTCATCCAACTTTCGTTCCTCACAGACGGACTCATGCTTGACACCATAATCCACGTTCAGAGGGGTATATTCATAACCAAACGTTTTGACATCAATTGGCGGTGAACGTCGACTAAGGTATTCGACACATCCAATTCAACATCTCTAGAATAAATGTTTGATAACCGTTTATCCTGAGCCATTCCAGAAAGTGCCGCCCGAGAAGGTCCAATGACGGGTACACCTAACCGTGCTAACAAAGAAGCATCCTGAAGACCGAAATACAAATCAACGACAACATCATATTGCCGACGTTTCAATTTTTTAATCAAACGATGAGCTGCTAAACCGAAAGAAAATTTATTTAATTTTCTAAACCGCTTTCGATTAATCGAAAACACCCCATCGACGTAGCGATTCCAGTGAGGAATATCCTTGTATTGTTCATCGACATACCAATCCACCTCAAATGAAGGATTGTTTTTTTTCAAATCCGATATTGCGGCAAATGCATGAATAATATCACCGAACGAAGAAGGTTTAATAACCAAAATTTTCATAACTTAAACCTTTAAATCCCGATAAGCATCCACAACTTTCACCCCGCATTTTTAGGATTGGTAACGGCGTCCGATCATGGCTTCCAATCAATGCAACCGAAACATTCGCATTGGGCAAAAACGACTTGGCTTCCAGCAAGATCGTGGAAATGTCGCCGGTAAACATTACATCCTCATTTAAGTTCGGCAGCAACAGTTCAAACGGAATTTCACCCGGTAAAACCGTTTGTTTCGGAAAAACGTTTTTGAATCTCCAGAGGGTCGTTCGCTTTATCTCGAGGATGATATTTCAACAAAAACCGTTTTCCGCTCTGATCCAATTCCCTCAAAAAATGCACCACTCCTCTGGATAGTCTTCTGATGTTTCAATTGCTTTTCGATAAACATCCAAAATCACCACCACATCAATATCGACTCTCTGAGATGTCAAGCCATAAATTTCATTTAATTTTTTTAAAACCTCAGCGCTATCCAACACGGACAACCAGTTCGAATCAATGCCATGCACATTCTTTTCCGGCAACGCACCTTGTAATTTCTCCGGAAAAAATAAAAATGCACCGTCTATCCACGGCGCAATTAATTTTAAGAGGATTCGGCTCTTGATACCACCAACCATATTTCAGTTTTCGGCTGAATAGGCGTAACACCGACATCGGTTTTCGACTTGTCGCCTGGTAACTAAACAGGCCATCATCCAATAAATAGGATGCCAGGTTCGGGTTTTGAAGTTTAGCCGAATGAATCCCAAACTGCACGAAAGGTTCGTTAACGGATCCCGTTAAAATGTGGCTAAAGCGCCGTCTCCCTAGAATGTTTGCCATCGTACGAATTTGGGTATTTTCGAAGCCAGCGGACAATATTTCCACATCCGAAAAAAAGTCTAAATTAATCGCGTCTTCAGCCAGTTTTCGTGGAAAACCGGATTCAAATACAATCATTGCCGGTTCGTCTTGAAAACGGGTCAATCGTAAAAACACACTGATCAGCCAATGCCTTGGCGTACTGACAATAAACAAATTAGACAAAACCACCTCCCGGAGCCTTAACCGATAGGCCAGCCTGCTGAAACAGTGTCAAAAAACGACGCTGGAAGCGTTGTTTTCATCCAAAATAGCCGTTCCATCCAAATCCGGTCTCAGCCACTTTGCCATCAGCAACGAACTGCCAACATCGCCAAACAACTTGGCATTCGGTTTAAACAGCGGCAATAAAAACTCAAACGCAATACTGGACGGAATCACCTTTTCCACCCCGAGTGCTTTGAGTTCAAAGGCATCTTCGCCTGGCATTCTGGGATGATATTTGACCGCAATTCGCTGTTTATCCTCGACAAAATGCTCGATCATCCCTTTCAAATTGGTTTCATAACCCGGCATTTTTTGAATATTGTTCGGGTGTGACAGCAATATCACCACATCAAGCGTTCGATAATCTTCTGATGACTCGTCAAAATGCGCCAACAACGCCTCACTTAAAGTGGCGAGCTCCGGCGCGGTAAAAAGCGTCGGCGACAATCGATGACAATTTTTAGCCTTAAGCGGGTCACACACCAAGTCAGGCGCCATCACCCAAACATCGTTGATCCATTCCGATGCTCCGATGGTATAAGGTTCTTGCCACCAGGCACCGTAAAACAGTTTTTTCAACCCCGCATTAATACGATCTTTCACCGGATGGTACGGCCGACCGGCGTAAGAGTACAATCCATCATCCAGATAATGGCCTTTGGGAGGCGGCCCAGATTGGCTCAGAAGGTGCATAATGTATTGAAACTCCACGCGACGGTCACTGCCGACCAAGACATCCAAAAAATGACGACTTTCCAACAACTGTTGCATTCGTTGGAAATTTTCTCGACGTTCTGCCAGTTTCCGCCAGCCAACTGCAGTGCCACGGAAGAGGTTAATTTCCTCGAATGGCGAATCCGGCCAGGCCTGGAGCACCTCATAATAAGGGTTATCATCTACCCGCTTCTGGTCAATCAACCAAAGCGCCGCCGACTGCTCATGTCGCTGTTCAACCGCATGGGCCGCCGACAGCAATACATTCAACGGTGTTGAAGGCAAATACAATGCGTGTTTCAAACATCCCCATTTGAATCCATCGGTTATTCACTGGATAAAACCGCTTTAATCGCGTCACGTGCTCGGTCGTCTTTCACCACCACCCCGTATTTCGTCAGCACACGGATGGCCTCATCATCCAGAACCAGGCGATTCCACTCTTCATCCAAGCGGTTTTCTTCCGACATTTTCACCCAACGACGGTAATGGTTCCCCATTCGAGCACCGATTTTCAACAACGGCTTACGGTTTTCCACATGCGTTTCAAAATGATGACGGTTACCAATGGCATAATGAAACACTTCCACCACATCGCTTTCGGCATAGTTCAATTTACTCCACAAATGCCAGGCTCGATGATTTCCACCCTTGGCACGTAAAAAGCCTTGCAGGTTGACCATCACCTTGCCGTGAATCTTACTCAGTTGAACCGACATATTGTCCTGTTTCAACTCAGTGCCCTTTCCGTAGTCGATTGGAAACAAAGTGCGGTAAACTCGCTCATAAAACGGCTTGTCTTCCGAATGGCAATCAAGCTGCATGTCATAGCGTGGACAATGCACGATGGACTTGGTGCGCGTCAACCCGGTTTTCAAATCCTGCCCTTCTTTCGGCAACCAGAATTCATCGGCATCATTGGAAATTACCCAATCCGCCTGCATGTCTTCACGCGCAATCAAGGCCATTTCCGTGCGCCAATCACTTTGACGGTAATCGGTAATCGGGCGTGAAATCACATGCAAATCAAATTCCGATGCCAGTGCTTGCAATTTTTCCAACGTACCGTCTGTTGAGCCGTTATCAATCGCCACGAAACAATCTACGCCCTTGGCGGCATGAAAACGAATATTGCTTTCAATGATATCGATTTCGTTTTTGACCATGTACGTCATGGCCAATCGAATCGGCTTCCCAGAAAACTGACGCCAGGTAAACAACTTTAAATTTCTAAGTAACACTCGCTCTCCTAAGTACGCTTTGTTACGCCAAGGCTCTCAACTAATTCCGGCAATTTTTTGGGCGTTAATCCCAGCTGTTCATAAAAGCCCAAGAACTGATCGAAGTGGCCGGACGATTCCCCCAACTGCATCACCATCACCTGCAAATTCGGGCGAAACAACCGCGTCGTCAGAACCGTTGTGCTCATATCGCCCAGCACAAAACAGTTTTCCGGCAGCGATGGCAGGATCACTTCAAACGGCACATTGGCCGGAATTTCAAAAACGCCGGGCAACGACAGCACGGATAATACGTCATTTTCCAGATCTTTTGGATGGTATTTTACGGCAATTTGCCAGCCCTTATCAGAAGTCTGGTCAGTAAATCCCGCGCTTCCGACTCATAACCGAGTACCTGGCGCATGTCATTGGTTTCCGGCAGAGTCAGCATCAACTGGCAGGTTTCAAGGCGCTCTTGGTCAATGGAAAAGGATTTCAACCAGGCCTGGGTAATTTCCTGCAATTGTCCGTTTTCAAACCAAACGGACCGCAAGGGCTCGGCCGCTTTTTCTTTCAGCAAAGGCGTGACCCAATCCGGATAAGCCACAATCATCTCATCAATCCATTTGCTGCCACCAATGGTCGGCGGTGTTTGCCACCAAAAACCGTAAAACAACTTCTTCAACCAATCGTCGACGACCCTGTCTGAAAAGCGTTTTGACGCCTTACGGCCGACATAAGTATATAAACCTTCATCGAGATAAATGCCTTGTGCTTTAACACCCAGTTCTCGACATTGATGCATGACCCATTGAAACTCCAGGTGCCGGTCATTACCGACATACACACGTTCCGGCCGGAAAGCATGCACCTCGGATTTCAAATCCGCAAACAAACGTTTTCGACTGGCAACTTTGCCCCAGCCCTTTCCGCTCGGACGGAAAAAGACTTTGGTCTCGACAAAAGGCGATTCTTGCCAGGCCTGCATGGATTCTCGAAAGAAATCCATTCGGCGATTGTCCGCTTCTTGTGCCACAAAAAAGAGTTTGGCCTCTTCTTCATCACGACGGGATAGCGCCACGGCAAGTGAAACCAATAAATGCAACGGCGTGGAGACCAAATAGTAAGCCGTTTTTTTTGTCATGCCCTTTGTCATACCAGGCTCTCCAACGCATTTAACACGTCGTCTGGCCGCAGGCGTCAAGTGATTGTTCGGCTTGTTCGTCGGATTGAAACCGCTTCAGGTACTGGCGCGCGCACGGAGAGGCCAAACGGTGAACATTCGTCCCCAACGCCCCGACCAACTCGGGATCGGTAACCCGGTACAGCACCACCATCGGAGTCTCCAAAGCCGCCGCCACATGCGACAAACCTGTGTCCACCGACACAATACCGTCCGCAAACTTCAACAGCCGAGCCATGGCATTCAATCCCAGAGGCGAATCCGGCACCCAGGCCTGGTCGTTTTTAAGGGATTTCGCCAATCGCAAAGCCCGCTCGTGCTCCGCCTCGGTTCCCCATGGCAAAACCACTTTTTGCCCGGAAGCCGCCAGTTTTGCAAGCAAGTCTCGCCAATAACCCTCCGGCCAAAGCTTGGTTTCCCAAGTGGTACCATGCAGACACACATAATAAGAGCTGTTTTGAAAATCGGTCGGCAAGCTGTCCGGTCGTTGCCAGTTCGAGGTATCCAATCGATATTGAACCGGTGACGCAGAAACATCTTCATATCCTAAGGCCGCAGAAAACAGTTGCCGCAACCGCACGATCGCGTGCTGCGCCTTCGGAACCGACACTTTTCGTTGATACCCCAAACTGGCCAGCGGCTCACGCACACTTTGCCAATCCATCCCGACACGCTCACCGCTGCGGATTTTGCGCATAACCCAGAGGCTTTTTAATAAGCCTTGCGCATCCAACACCAGGTCATAATGGGTTTGATTAATCGTTTGAAAAAACGTTCGAATTTCGTGGCGGGTAGCCCCCTGCCAGAAGGTTTTGCGCCAGCGTCGCAGCGCGATGGGAAAGACTTGATCGACGGCCGGGTGCCATTGCGGAATTTCGGCAAACCCTTCCTCCACCACCCAGTCGACTTGCAAATCCGGCCAGGCCTGAAGCGCATCACTCAAGGCCGGAAAGGTATGAAAGACATCCCCCATTGAGGACATTTTGATTAACAGTATCCGCATTGACTTCGACGAGTTTACCGAACGAAATCCAACACACGTGGATTTTCCGACAGCCAGGTCAGATATTTCTCCACACCCTCAGCCACCGAATGAAAAGGCTGATCGTAACCGGCCTTTCTCAAACGGGTATTATCCGCTTGGGTAAAACTCTGGTAAGCCCCTTTCAAGTGCTCAGGAAATGGAATGTATTGGATTTCACCCTGACCGTGAAATTTAATCACTGCTTCGGCGATGTTCTGAAACGGCTCCGCCGCGGCCGGCCCCAAATTGAAAATGCCCGACTGTTCCGGGTTTTCCATAAACCACAGATTCACGTTCACGACATCGTCGATATACACGAAATCGCGCGTCTGCATACCGGCTTCATAGCGTCGTAGGCGCCGAACAATTTCAACGGTTCTCCGGCCAATAATTGGTTATGCAACTTAAACGCCACACTGGCCATATCGCCCTTATGCTGTTCGCGCGGCCCGTACACATTGAAATAACGGAAGCCGGCGACCTGGCTTTCTGCATGCGGCAGCACACGGCGAACATACTGATCGAACTGAAACTTGGAATAGCCGTAAACATTCAGCGGCTTTTCATATTCACGCTCTTCGACAAACGTCGGCCCGTCACCGTAAACGGCGGCCGAAGACGCATATAAGAATGGAATCTTGCGATTCAGGCAGTAATTCAGCAGGTCTTTGGAGTACTCATAATTGTTGTCCATGACATATTTGCCATCCCACTCGGTGGTTGCCGAGCAGGCCCCTTCATGAAACACACATTCAATGTCCGGCAACCCTTCTTCGGCGAAAATACGTGACTGAAAGTCTTCTTTATCCAAGTAGTCGGCGATGTCACAATCCGCGATATTGATGAACTTCTTACCGTTCTTCAGGTTGTCCACCACCAAAATGTCGCTACGCCCCTGAGCATTTAAGGCTTTGACAATATTCGAGCCGATAAACCCGGCGCCGCCCGTGACCACAATCATGAATCTTTCCTTCTCAATTCAAATCATGAGAATTCTATCATTAACCCCACGCCAGTTGCGAAAAAAGGTAGAATAGGCGCCAAAAACACAGACGCGACACATGGAAAAACTGCAAACAAAATGGGGGCGCTTCAAGGCGCACATCGAAGCCTGGTTGGTCGACCACGAAATTCTGCGATTCTTTTACCGCAATTTTCATCGGTTGTCTGAAAATGCCTTCCGCAGTAACCATCCGTCACCGGCTTTCATTAAAAAATTGAAGCAAAAATATGGCATCAGCACCATTATCAGTTTGCGCCGTGCCGACAACACCGGCCAATACCAACTGGAAAAAGAAGCCTGCGAACGACATGGCATTACACTGATCAATCACCCGATGTCATCTCGAAGCTTTCCGGATGTAGATCGAATCCTGCAAGCCAAAAAGATACTGGAAACCGCAGAATACCCTATTTTGATTCACTGCAAATCCGGCGCCGACCGGGCCGGCATGATGAGCGTTTTCTACAAACATTTCATCCTTAAACAGCCGATCTCGGAAGCCCTGTCCGAACTGAGCATGAAATACGGCCACTTTCGCTGGGCCGACACCGGCAAGCTCGACGTATTTTTCGACACCTTTCTGGCCTTTGAAAAAGAAAATCCCGACACCACCTTTATCGAATGGGTCGAAAACCATTATGATAAACCCAAACTGAATCAAGAATTCCACGCCGCCGGTTGGGCCAACATCGTCGTCAATCGCATCCTAAAAAGAGAGTAATATGTTCGACCGACAAACGCTGTCACTCTACGGAAGACTGCTGCGATACATTCGTGACTACAAAGCGGCCATACTCATCACCCTGATCACCATTGCCGTGATTGCCGCCATGGAACCGCTGAGCGCCATTATCCTCGGTAACCTGGTCGATGAAAGCCTGATTGAAAAAGATCCTAATTCTTTCATACTCCTGCCACTGCAATTGGCCGGCGTCTTCATATTAAAAGGCATCGCCGAATACTTCAGTAAAGTGATGAGCACTTGGATTGCGCAAAAAGCGATTTTAAACATTCGCTCCGAACTCTATAGCAAGATGCTCTTCCTACCGAGATCGCACTACAATGAAACCTCCACCGGTAGCATGATGTCGAAAATCACCTACGACGTCACCCAAACCGGCAACGCCTTGTCCGAAGCCTGGATCGTCATCACGCGCGACAGCTTGACCATTCTCCTCCTTACTGGCCACCTTAATCTACTACTCCTGGCAACTGACCCTAGTCATGCTGGTCATCGGGCCGATTGTGGCGTTTTTCATCGATCGTGCCGGCAAACTGATGCGAACATCGAGTACCGACATGCAGGACGACATGGGACAGCTCACCCATCGCCTGGAAGAAGGCCTCAAAGGCTACCAAGACGTGCCGGCAAACTGATGCGAACATCGAGTACCGACATGCAGGACGACATGGGACAGCTCACCCATCGCCTGGAAGAAGGCCTCAAAGGCTACCAAGAC
>LZQQ01000114.1_pt1 | contig 13374 bp, 14 predicted proteins | sample 768581 | NCBI WGS metagenome assembly LZQQ01 (sample SAMN05207185, study PRJNA324510) | oil field metagenome | isolation source: sample BH-FW-20 from oil reservoir | place: India: Bombay High | collected 2015-11-25 | reverse complement strand
TGTCGGCCAGGCTGCCGGCCGCCTCGTCGACACCCGTGACCCCCACCAGCGAGGCCGGCGCCCCCAGCGCGGCGATGTTCAGCGCGACGTTGGCCGCCCCGCCCGGACGATCCTCGACCTGATCGACCCGCACCACCGGCACCGGCGCCTCCGGCGAAATCCGCGACGTGCCGCCGTGCCAGTAGCGGTCGAGCATGACGTCGCCCACCACCAGGACGGGGGCTTTGTCGAAACGGGGCATGGACAGCTTCATTGGGGCTCCGGAGCGGCAGAAAACGCCGCAAATCATATCACGGCAGCCTGTTTTGCCGGCTTAGCGTGCAGGCTGCTTTAGCGCCATGCATTTCAGCTCAACCTATTTTTGCGCACCTCAGCATGGAGCTTCACTGCGCCAATGCCAGCTGGACAGCAGCCTAAGCCTCATCGCTGTCCTTGAACTGCGTCTCATGCAACCTGGCATAAGCGCCATTGGCTGCCAGCAATTCGACATGAGTACCGCGCTCAACGATATGCCCGTGCTCCATGACCAAAATGAGATCGGCCTTCTCGATGGTGCTCAAGCGATGAGCGATGACCAATGTGGTCCGACCCGTCATCACACGATCGAGTGCGCCTTGGATATGTCGCTCTGACTCCGTATCCAGCGCCGAGGTTGCCTCATCCAGGATCAGCACCGGGGCATTCTTCAAAAGCGCGCGGGCGATTGCCAAACGCTGGCGCTGACCGCCTGAAAGCAGCACGCCATTCTCGCCCACCAAGGTCTGGTAGCCCTGGGGCATTTGTTCAATGAACTCGTCGGCATAAGCTGCCCTAGCGGCTCGACGGATCTCCTCCATTGGCGCACCGGCAAGATCACCATAGGCAATATTGTTGGCAACCGTATCGTTGAACAGGGTGACCTGCTGGGTGACCAGCGCAATGTGCCGGCGCAGATTGCGCAGTTTGTAATCCTCGATCTTGGCGCCATCCAATAAAATCCGCCCTTGGCCATGAAGTAGAAGCGCGGAATGAGGTTGGCCAGCGTCGACTTGCCGGACCCCGAGCGCCCAACCAGCGCCACCATCTGGCCCGGCTCGGCCGTGAAGCTGATGTCGTGCAATACCCGCTTATCGGTACCGGGATATATGAAATTCAATCCATCAATTTCCAGACGCCCAGCAACCCGCTCGCGCTCAAGCATTCCATTATCGACCTCGGGTGTCTCGTCCAGTTGCTCGAAGATGCTCTCGGCACCGGAGACGCCCTTCTGGATCGTGGAACTCACCTCCGACAGTTGCCTGATCGGTTTGGGCAGCAGGCCAGCCAGCGTGATGTATGCCACCAGGTCGCCAGCCGACGCATCGCCACGCATGTACAACACCAGAAACATCAGCACGGCCATGGCGCTGTAGATGACCAGTTGCAAGGTAGGCGTGTAGACCGCGTTCGTCTTGACCATACGCAACTGCTTGCCGGTATTGTCCAAGCTGGCGTCGAGAAAACGGGCCTGCTCGTACGCCTCACCGCCAAAGCTGCGCACCACCCGGTAGCCCTGTATGGTCTCGGACGCGACATGGGTGACGTCCCCCATCGCGACCTGAATCTTCTTGCTCTGCTTGCGGAATTTCTTGCTGGCGCTGGTCACCATCAGACCGATCACTGGCAGGATCGCCACCATCACCAGGGTCAGCTTCCAGTTCATCCAGAGCAGCGTGGCGAACAGGAAGATGACGGTCATGCCCTCTCGCACCACGACCTTGATCGCATCCGTCGCCGCCCCCGTCACCATCGTCACGTTGTAGGTGATGCGTGAAATCAGATGCCCGGAGTTGTGGCTGTCGAAGTAGCGGTTGGGCAGCGTCAGCATGTTGTTGAAGAGCGCGACACGCAGGTCATGGACCAGGCCCAGTGAGACCCGAGCCAGAAAATAGTTGCCGAGAAACGAGCCGATACCCTGCAACAGGGCGATGAGCACGATCAGCAGGGGAACGGCCTGAAGCAGCTTCAACCCTGCCAGCCATGGCTGCTCCCGAAGATAGGGGACCTGCGCGAAAAAACTGGCGTCCGGGTTGTTCAGCCCGTCAACGAAAAACTTGAGGATATAGCCGAGCATCGGCTGGGTGGAGGCGAAGATCAGGAAGCCCAGCAGGCTGATTGCAAAGGCGCCCGAATAGGGCGCCACGTAGCGCAGCAACCGCATGTACACCTTGAGGCTGGATTGCTGGGTAGAATTGGCCATTCGATAAGCCCCATCACGGCTAGAGGATCAAAATGCGGATTGTAACAGCGCAGGAATTAGGAAGCTGGCTGGCCGGCGGCAAGGTGCTGGAGGAGGATGCCCGGGGACCTAAGGTAGTCGCGCTGAAGAATGGTCTGTTCCTGAAAATCTTCCATAATCGCCGTCACCCTCTGCTCGCACGCCTATTCCCTTTTGCAGAAAGATTTACGCGCAACACCGAGCGCCTCCGTGACCTTGGGATTCCCTCTCCTGAGGTAGTAGAAAATTTTTGGATCACGAAGGAAAAGGGACTGAGCGGCTGCATCTATCGACCGTTACCCGGCACCTCCTTAGAAATAATCTATCGAGACAGTCCAGAGGATTTTTTTCATCTATCCCCCGACTCGCCAAATTCATCAGGGAATTACACAATAAAGGAATTTACTTCCGCTCACTACATCTTGGAAATATCGTACTCACTCCCAACGGAGAATTAGGACTAATAGACGTCCTTGACCTTCGAAAAAACACGCCCCACTGAATAACAGACTAACAGTAAGGAATTTTGATCATCTAAATAGCTATTTAGAGAGAAACAAAATAACCGACTTCCCCATGGAGGAAATGTTAAAAATCTATCGCTCCCTATGATCATTAGACACCAAGCTCATACCCCTACTACTCAAGCCACTCGAAGCCCCATAGCGATACGCATGACCAGACAGCTCATAATGACTCAGCGATAGCGAATCCCTCGATGACTCAAAGCGCTTTATGAAAACATAAGTTATCCAAGAGTTTACACTGATGCTCACTTTTTCATCTTCTACGGCTCAGCCAAAGCCACATTCTTCTATCTCAAGCTGGATCATACGACATATATTCCCAATTGGTTGGCTAGCGCTCCTCACGGGACTTTTTTGGGTCGGAGATAGAGCCTTATACCATAAGCTTTATTACTCACTACTTGTTGCCCCCATGATTGTCGCAGTGACAATGCAACCGCGCCAGATACCCCCCCTGATTCGAAACCCGTTAATTTTTGCGTTTATAATTTTTGCCAGCTACATTATTCTTACATTACTTTGGTCAGACACTGATACAGCAAGTTTTTCACTGCTAAAGCGCCCCATCTATGTGCTAACGATGCTCCTCAGCGCAGCCATGCTGGCGATGGAGCGACCGCAAGCACTTGGGCAAGTAATGAAAACTTCTGCTGTTATTGCAGCCGTGGCCGCCGCTCTATCCTTTGGCTATTACCTTTATAATGCAAACTTTTCATTGAGCGGTCAGCGTTTCAGTGGCCACGGCGCGCTATACAACCCCCTCCTCAGCGCTCATGTATATGGTTTTTTGCAACATTCTGGCTTGCATATTGGTTTACGGCTCGCCAACAGCTAGCCCCGATGCCACTAATCTGCTTGGCTGTACTGGGCACTGCGATTATTGCCACAGGATCAAGAACGCCACTGCTTGCGCTTTCCGCCGTGGCGGCCTGGCTGGGTTTCGCCCAACCAGGCCGGCGCAGTCTATTGCTCCTCCTCACGGCCGTAGGCACGGGACTGGCTCTGTTAATCCTCCATCCTGCCTCTCTGATATCCAGAGGCTTATCCTATCGCCCTGATATCTGGTCCGAAGCATTAGCACTTGCCGCTCAACGCCCCTGGCTTGGCTACGGCTTCGACCACCAGCTATTGCTTGAATTAAAACAAGCCGGGCTCACCTTTAACGACCCTCATAACATTGAGCTTGCAGTGCTACTGGCTGGCGGCCTTATAGGATTGGCGCTATGGTTTTTGCTGTATGGAATGGCCATATTATATAGCTGGCGCAACCGTCATAATTCAACGGTATTAGTGGCCTCGTCACTACTAATATTTGGCTTTTTTGCGGGACTTACAGAAGGCAGGGATTTTCTTTCGCGCCCCAAAGAACACTGGTTCCTGATTTGGATCCCGTTCGCATTGTTAATTAACGCCTGGCTGTGCTCCAAGCGAAAAACAGATTTCTCACGCGCCCCCCTTTAAAGACCTGAAACCAGCGCCAGCGCAATGCTCTGCAACGCTGGTTTCGTTTGTGCCCTAAGCGATCATCTCGCAACCAGCAACGCAGATTCGAGGGGAGCAAACAGGCTGTACAGGCGTCCTCTTATATAGCCATATAGCGCGCCAAGTTACGGCGGGCATCGGAGCGCGCGAAGCTATCAGGCTCTGCTCCATCTGCCATGCAGGCGAAGCAGGCCGCGCAGGGTCTTGAGATTCCATGCGGAAAATGGCAATTGCCTCAAGAGCCAGCGGGCTAGATCAGAATTGCACGCCGCCGTCTTCAGGAACATGGAATTGATGTAGGAATCACGCGCTTCACGGTACCGAGGGTGATCGGAAAACTTCTCCAGGGTCGCCAGCATTGAGCGCACCATGAATGGATAATTTTTGTAGGTGTTGGTGGCGTGCATACGGTAACGCGCCAAAACATCGTCTAGGACATGGATTTCATAACCGCTATGAGCAATTGCCAACTCAATGTAGATATCCTCCAAGCGTATCTCTGGATCAAACCCGCCGACCGCATCCAATGCCTCACGGCGAATCATTAGAGTCGCCGCAGGCACTCCGGGCCGCAGATTGAGGAAAATGTCCTCGAAGCTCAGCTTCCGTGCTGGATGTCGAACCTGACGCGGTAGTTGATCACCAGTGGCATCGATGAATTCCACGTTACCCGCACAGATACCTACCCCTAACTTTCCTTTCAAGTAGGCCACTTGGATGGCAATACGCTCGGGGAGCATTATGTCATCGGAACCGAACGGCACTATGAACTCACCACGCGCCCGAGCAATAGTCTCATTCAAGGTCGCGGCAAGCCCACGATTAGCCTGGGACCGAAAATCGAAGCCGAATTCGCTTGCAAGCGCTTCGATACGCGTAACACTGTCATCTGCTGAACCATCGTCGACTACTAGCAGTTCCAGATTCTGGTAAGTCTGCGCCAGCACACTACGAATGGCCGCCTCAATATATTCGGCATGGTTGTACGAAGCGATGACCACACTGACCAACGGTGATGCGCTCATATTGCAACCCCGAACAACCTTAGCAGACCATTTAGCCCGCGCCGGACGTAGCCGGGTCGACGCTCGGGTAATCTAGGAAACGGCTTGGACAATTGAGCCTCAAGCCCCTCGGCCATCTTAGCAAAGGTGAGGTTTTGCTCGGCAAATCGGCGCCCCTCCCTAGCGATCCGCAATCCTAACTCAGGCTCTGAGCGCAAACGCGTCAGGTGACCGCGCAATTCCTCCATGCTTGAGTAGAGTAACAAGTGGCATCCGTCCTCCAAGCCGATGGCCGGCTCCTCGCTGCCCTGACGCCACGCCAACACCACGCAGCCGCAGGCCATTGCCTCAAAGTTCTTAGCCATGTATTCACCAAACTTCACATCAGCCCCCACGAAGTAGCGAATACGGTTAAGCATACGTCGATAAGGATCGCCTGGCTCAGTCCTTAAAATCTGCAGCGGCTCATTAGCAGCCAAGTTCTCCAAAAGACTTTTACGATCCGCATAAGTGTTGCTACCTAGGCGGCCAACGAAGCCGAGCTCGATGTCCCGTTCAGCCTCACTCTCGCAGAAAATCCTCCGCTCGTCGTAGCCTTTGCACAGGAAGTTTGCATCGAACCCCTCGCCTCGTAGCCGCTCAGCCACACCGGCACCAGTCACCACAATGCGAACCCCGGGAACCGCGCGGTAGAAGCGACTGAACTGTCTATAGCGGCGAGAATGCCTAAGATAGTTCATGTAGGAATCTTCTTCGTAGATAATTACTGAAGATAACCGGCGGATGAACGATGCCTGTCTGTGGATATAGCGGAACAAAATGTCGAACAAAATGCGGTCATATGCTTTGAAGTCAACGTCGCGTAACGCGCGTCGCAAATTTCCCTGCTGTTTTCTGGACAGCACTCGGATATCCAGATCGTGGTTCTGGGACAAGCGTTCGTAGACGTAGGAGATATCGGGTAGACGCCGCTCGGCAGTGACAACCAGAATCCTCAGCCGAGGCTCCACACTAAAAGCCTCCTTGTCTTTCATTGGTGCTTCCCAGCTCACCGAGCACACCCTGCCAGCAGCATGCGCAACACCTTGCGTGTATAAGAAAAACGGCCGATCACCCGCCAGTCAGCCTGCAAAGCTCGTCGGTAGAATAACGCTGCGCTTGTGTAGTCACCGGCCGCATGAAATGTTCGAAACAACGAGAGACAGCGCTGGGAAAGGAAGGGCCTGCGTAGATCTTGGAATTGGCACGGCATCCGCTGGCTGGAAAAAACTTCGTCGACCAACCCCAACCCTACAGATTTGGCATGTTGAAGGTTGTGGCGGAGGCTGTCCGAATGGCGATTCATCAGCGCCACCGGTTGTTCAATTAGGCTACATGCGCCATTGGCCAGCACTTGGGCGAACACTGGAATGTCCTCAGTGTTGCGGAGCTGCTCCGGAAAATTTCCTCGCACGAAGGCATCGCGACGAAACAGGCAGGCGCTGGGCATCAGCGACAGGCGCTTTTCTAGTAGGTAGTTCCGCAAGCGCTCACGCGGCAATTCTGATAGCGTGCCCGGGGCGTGCAGCGTGCGCCGTCCATCTTCGGCCAGAGACCAGTGCCCTCCGATAACCAGCATGCTCTCCGGGTGCCGCTCGACATGCTCGCGCAGCACCTCGAGTATCCCCGGACACAACTGGTCGTCTGCATCGAGGAAAGCAAGTAGCGCCCTCGAGAGCTACAGATACCCAAATTGCGAGCGGATGCTGGCCCTCCGTTCTCCTTATGTAGATAGCGCAAGCGATCTGGGTGTTGGGCGAGTAACCCCGCGACCACCTGTCCTGTATCGTCGGTGGAGCCGTCATCGACGATCAACAATTCGCTATCAGCCGGCAGCTGCTTTATGACCGAAGTTACCGCGTCCGGCAACATCGAAGCATAATTGTAGGCGGGAATGACCACGCTGAGCCAAAGCTCGACGCTCGTATCCGAGTTCATTGGCAAAAGACCTCGATAGTGAATGCGAGAGGCTAAAACGACGATCGCTCAAGACTAAGAGCGGTTCGAGCCACTTCCCTTCACCACCAACACATCCTCCATGATCAGATACTGCAGATCCGACCCATAGAACATATCCAGCGCATCGGTCGGCGAGCAGATCATCGGTTCGCCGCGGCGGTTAAGGGAGGTGTTCAGCGACACGCCGTTGCCGGTGAGTTTCTCCAGCTCGACCATCAGGTCGTACCAGCGCGGATTGTGGCGGCGCTCCAGGACCTGGGCGCGGGAAGTGCCGTCTTCATGGACGACTTCGCGACCCGCTCCTTCCAGCCTTCATTGACTTCGAAGGTGAAAGTCATGAACGGCGACGGGTGATCGACCTTGAGCATCTGCGGAGCGACGGTGTCGAGCATCGACGGGCAGAACGGGCGCCAGCGCTCGCGGAACTTGATCTGCTCGTTGATGCGGTCGGCCACGCCCGGCACGCTCGGGCAGCCGATGATGGAGCGGCCACCGAGCGCGCGCGGGCCGAACTCCATTCGGCCCTGGAACCAGGCCACGGGGTTGCCATCGACCATGATCTGGGCGATGCGCTGCGGCACGTCGTCGAGCTTCTGCCATGCCGGCTTGTTGGGATGGCGGGCGCAGGCGGCGATCACGTCCTCGTTGCTGAAGGATGGGCCGAGATACACGTGCTCCATCTTCTCCACCGGCACGCCGCGCTGGTGCGAGACGTAGGCCGCGGCGCCCACGGCGGTGCCGGCGTCGCCGGAGGCGGGCTGCACGAACAGTTCCTTGACCTCGGGTCGGGCGATGATCTTCTGGTTGAGCTTGACGTTCAGTGCGCAGCCGCCGGCGAAGGCGATCTTCCCGGTCTCGCGGATGATATCGCCCAGGTAGTAGTCCATCATCTGCAGCGCCAATTTCTCGAACAGCGCCTGCATGCTGGCTGCGTAGTGTATGTAAGGGTCGTCGGCGATGTCGCCCTCGCGCTTGGGCCCCAGCCACTCGATCAGCTTGGGCGAGAAGTAGTAGCCCTTGCCCTTTTCCTTGTAGCGGCGGAAGCCGATGACGTTGGCGTAGTCGGTGTTGATGGTCAGCTCGCCGTTCTCGAAGGTGGCCAGGCGCGAGAAATCGTACTTGGCTGCATCGCCGTAGGGCGCCATGCCCATGACCTTGAATTCGCCGTCGAGCATCTCGAAGCCGAGGTACTCGGTGATGGCGCCGTACAGGCCGCCGAGCGAATCCGGGTCGTAGAACTCCTTGATCTTGTGGATGCGCCCGTTCTCGCCCCAGCCGAAGAAAGTGGTGGCGTATTCGCCCTTGCCGTCGATGCCGAGGATGGCGGTCTTTTCCTTGAAGCCGGAGCAGTGGTAGGCGCTGGAAGCGTGCGCCAGGTGGTGCTCGACCGGCTCGATGCGGATCTTCTTCAGATCGAAGCCCAGCTGCTGCAGGCACCACTGGATGCGCTTGTGGTAGCGCTTGTAGCGCCGATTGCCCATGAGGATCGCGTCGAGCGCGCGGTCCGGCGCGTACCAGTAGCGCTTGGCGTAATGCCAGCGGGCCTTGCCGAACAGGCTGATCGGCGCGAACGGAATGGCGACCACGTCGACGTCGGCGGGCTTGATGCCGGCGAATTCGAGGCAGAACTTGGCCGACTCGTAGGGCATGCGGTTCTTGGCGTGCTTGTCCCGCACGAAACGCTCTTCTTCGGCGGCCGCCACCAGCTTGCCGTCGATGTAGAGCGCGGCGGAGGGATCATGCTGAGTGCGCCGGAAAGGCCGAGAATCGTCAGTGACACAGTGTTGCCTCGTCGTGGTGCGGCCGAACCGCAATCGGTAAAAGGGGCCCGGATCAGCGTTCCAATCGCGGCAGGCGGCTGTCGAGCAACCGGTGCAGCGCCGAGTCCGCCGGCCAGTTGCGCAACAATCTGGCACGGTCGCGGGCGTGAGCTCGGCAAAGCGACTGCCGGGACAGACACCCGCCGCGTCCAAGTCGATCAAGGCCCAGCGTCCCGCCTGCCAGAGCAGGTTGGTGCCTTTCAGATCGCCATGCACGAAGCGCTCGCGCTGCAGGTCGTCGAACAGTTGCCGCAAGGCCTCGACCTCCGGCTCCGGTGGCCGCTCATCCAGGTAGGACCCAAAACGCGTGATTATATCTTCGCCGGGGGCGTAATCGGTAATCAGGTAGCTGCGGCCGCGCAGCCCCAGCCAACGGCGCTCGATGACGGCGAGCGGTCGCGGCGATGCGAAGCCGAGGAAGTTCAGGCGATGCCCCTCGACCCAACTGTGCCAGGCCCGGGTAGGGCGCCAGAAACGCTTGAGCCAGTGCGCGACGCCCTTGATGTTGTAGCGCTTGATCACCACCCAACCGTCGTCGATGGCCACACGCGCCACCGTCGCGCTACCGCCGTCCTTGAGCGAAACACCACGGGCGATGGCGGCATCGGGATCGGCGAGCAGCGCCGCCAGACGCCCGGCCTGATCGCGCTGGACGGCTTCCAGCCCACCCGGATCGCGGCGAACGCGAAAGGCCGTGCAGTCGCGCCCGAGCTTCTTCAGGTAGTGCTCCAGGCGCTTGCGGCGGGCCGCGACGATCCGTTGGCGCAGGCGCACCGGCGATATTTCGCTGCTCGCATTGGCCGCACGGTAGTGCCGCAGCAGCGGCTCCACGGCGTCATCGAAACGGCCCGGCAACTGCGCGAAGCACAGGGCGAGGTTTTCCTCGGCACGCTCTGCGCCGAGCAGCTGGCCGACCTGCTCCGCCTCGATCGCGGCACCGTCGATCAACCACAGCTGGCGGCCGTCCCATAGCAGGTTGTCCAGGTGCAGATCGCCCTGCCACAGGCCCTTGGCGTGCATCTGCGCGATTGCGGCCAGCGCGCGGCCCAGCACCCGCTCCTGGGCGGGCGACAGCGGCGCCTGGTGTTCCACGCGCGTCCAGGCCGTGCCCAGCCTTCGGCCTGCTCGATGAATTCGAAAAGCAACCAGGCGCCCGCTTCGCCATCGCCCTCGGCGAGCAGCGCCGGCGTGGGAACCTCGGCCTCCCGCAACAGCCGGACGCCCTCGCGCTCACGCGCTGCGTGCCGCCGCGCCTTGGCGCCGACGTAGAGCTTGGCGAGAACCGTCCGTCCGGCATGACGGGCACGCGCAACGTAACGCTGGCCGGGCAGGATGCGCAGCCACTGCTCGACCTGCAGGCTGCCCCCGTCCGGAAGCTCCACGTCCAGCGGGACGGCTAGGTGGCGCCCCGCAAAGGCCAGTTCGCCGAGGTTCATCCGCGCGAGGCCTTGTCCGCCGAACGCTGGGCGAAGCCGGACAACCAGCCGTCGATGCGCCCTTGCGTGGCGCCCCGACCGAGATAGGCCGCGATCAGCCGACGCAGGTCCTCGTCGCTCCAGTTGGTCGCGCGACGCACCAGGGGCTCGAGATCGCGCAGCCGGTCGCTGCGCCCGAAGAGAAGCGGGCGGTTCTTCTCCAGGTCGATCAGGCAGCTTTCGTAGCGGCCGTCGGATTCACGCAGGAAAACGTGCTTCGGATACAGGCAGCCATGCCGCTGCCCGGCGCGATGCAAGCGCGAACCAGCGCGCCACAGGCATCGAGAATCGCCTCGCGCCTGGTGTCTGGCAGGCTGGCCCAGTCCGAAAGCCAGTGGCTCAGCTCGTGCCAGCCCTCCAGGGCGCGGGTGACGAGGATGGCCTGCGGCCCCTCGTCACTGCCACGGACGGCGAAATACGCGGCCCGCAGCGCCGGAATGGCGAGCCGGCGATAGCGCTGGATGTTGCGGAATTCAAGCGCCAGGGTCGCTCGCCGAAGGGATGACGCAGCGTCCGTATCTGGTGGTTGCATTGCCGCTTGACGTAGTAGCCGCGCCCCTCGAGCTCCAGCCGGAACACCGCACTCCAGCCGCCACGGTCGGTATTCGGCTGGTCGACGGCAGGCAGTGCGCGCGACCACAGCGCCTCGAACGAGGCGAGGCCGTTGCCTTCGAACAGCTCCCGGTCTTCGGAAGCGAGGTATTGCTTCATTCGCGTCCCTCGAAATAGCGCAGAATCCTGTCTATGAACGGCTTGTCCTCCGGCACCAGGTGATCACGCCCCTGGTAGTGGAGGAAAAAGCGAAGCCGCTGGGTGCGCGACAGGCGCTGCTTGGCCAGCTTGTCCAGGCAGGCCAGGTCCTTGACGATGCGGCGGCGCAGGAAAGGCCCCCACCAGAAGCCCCCGGTGGGGCAATCGATGAGGAACAGCTCGCTGCGGTCGTTCACCAGCAGGTTGCGCCATTTCAGATCGTTGTGGGCGAACCGGTGCGCATGCAGCGTCCTCGTCGCCTGCGCGACCTGACGGCTGATGCCTTCCACCCAGGCCCGGTCGGCCAGGCGTGGGTCATCATTGCGCGCCATGGTCGCCAGATCCAGGGTGTTCGGCACCTCCAGGGTGATCATCGCACCGCGGCCGAACAACCCGACATAGCGCTCCAACCCCAGGCGACCACCAGCGCCACCGGAATGCCGAGCCCCTGGAAGAACCTCAGGTTCTGCCATTCGCCCTTGACCCGCGGCCTTCCGAGCATCCGCCGCAGCCCCTTGCCGGCGGCATGGTAGCGCTTGACGTAGTAGCGCTCGCCGCCGACCGTGACGCGGATCACCTCGGACAGCGGATCCCGGGCGATGGGCTCGCCCTCCAGGGCGAATACCTTCTCGAGCGTGGCGAACGCCTCGCAGGCCGGCGGCGGCAGTTGCCGGCTCAGTTGCCAGCGGCTCACGAGCCGGCCCCGGGGCGTACTTGCGCGCATAGCGCAGCTGCAGCCGGGCCGCCTTGCGCCGCAGCCAGTCGAGCAGGCCGGCCTCCTCGCGCAGCACCTGCCGCAACGGGCGGCGGAAATAGCCGCGCAGAAAGCGCAGCTTGTCACGCTCGGTCAGGCCGATGCCAAGCGCCGAGAAATACAGCCCGGCCAGGTCCTTGTCACGCCAGCGACGGGGCACGGCGTCGCGCGTCTGCGCGCGGTGCAGGTCAATCAGCGACAGGCGCAGGGCGTTGGCCGTCACCGGCGCGTCGGTGTGCAGCAGGAAGTGGCAGATGTAGAAGTCGCGATGATTGACCCCGGCGCGGTGCATGGTCCCAGCCATGCGCGCCACCTCGGCGATCAGCGCGTGCTTGAGTCTCGGGCTGGGCGGCTGCTCGAGCCAGTGGGCGGTGTAGTCCTCGAGGCTGATCGTCGGCGCCAGCTCCTCGGTGACGATGAACGAGTGCTGGCGGGCCGGATTGCCGCCGCGCTCGCCGTAGGCACGGCGGTCATGGTCGGCACGCCCGCCTCGTGCAGCCGCTGCAGGGCCCGCCACTCCTGGCCGGCGCCAAGCACGGGAGTCTTGGCCGTGATCAGGTTCTTGACGATCTCGCCCCAGCCGATGCCGCGGTGGATCTTGACGAAATAACCGCGCCCGGCCACCTCGGTACGCAGCGTCCGGCGGCCTTCCAGTTCACGGTAGACCTGGCCCTGCAGGCGTTCGACCTCGGCGAAGGGGTCCTTGCCTTGCCAGAGGCTCTTGAAGGGTTCCGCTAGCATCAGGCGCATGTGGCCTCCGCGGGTCGGAGATACTTCAACACTTCGGGCAGGCCTGCGGCCTGCGATCGCCGCGAGGGCGCGCCTCCCACTGGTCCGGTGTGCGCTCGCCGCTTTGTGGAGGCCCGACCTCGGGGCGATGCTTTTGAGCTTCTTGGGCAGCCGGCGGCCTGCGATCGCCACGAGGGCGCGCCTCCCACTGGTCCGGTGTGCGCTCGCCGCTTTTGTGGGAGGCCCGACCTCGGGGCGATGCTTTTGAACTTCTTGGGCAGGCCGGCGGCCTGCAATCGCCGCGAGGGCGCGCCTCCCACCGGTCCGGTGTGCGCTTGCCGCTTTGTGGGAGGCCCGACCTCGGGGCGATGCTTTGAGTTCCCTGAGCAGGCCTGCGGCCTGTATCGCCGCGGGGGCGCGCCTCCCACAGGAATTCGGTGTACGTTCGCTGCTTTTGTGGGAGGTCCGACCCGAGGCAATCCGCCGCGTGGGCATGCCAGCCATGGGCTTCATACCTGCTCCCCCAGAATCACGTCGGCGGCGCGCTGCGGCATCGAGTAGAGATCGGCCTGGTCGGCGAAGGCCAGGCCGTTGGCCGC